>ERZ1090862.894-NODE-896-length-13331-cov-6.626544_pt1 | contig 13331 bp, 12 predicted proteins | sample MGYA00478481_ERZ1090862 | MGnify/ENA primary metagenome ERZ1090862 (study PRJEB33644, sample SAMEA5815745) | chicken gut metagenome | biome: Chicken; feature: Gastrointestinal Tract; material: Caecum | place: Ireland | collected 2019-01-01 | study: A study of the... | reverse complement strand
CGTATGACGCGCAGACCGGCGAACTGACGATCCCGGGCGCGGCTGTGACAGGAAATATAGAGATCACCGCATCCTGTACGGAGATATCCGGAGAGGAGCCGGGAGAAGAACAGCCGGGCGGCGGTACGGATCAGCCGGGAAGCGGCACAGACCAGCCGGGTGGAGACGGTCAGACCGGAGGAAATAATCAGCCGGGAAGCGATACGCAGCAGCCTGGCGGAGACAGCCAGAACGCAGGCCGTCCGGGCGGAAACGCACAGACAGGCGCCACCGGTACACAGCAGAACGGAAATACAGATAAAAATACAGACAGTGCGGCATCAACCGTGAAGACAGGAGACACATCCGGTATCATGGTATGGGCAGTGCTTCTTGTTATCGCTGCTGCGGCAGCAGGCACGACGGCGGTTGTGGCTGTGAGAAGACGCAGAAGATAAGCGATTTTCAAAGAGAATACAGAAAAAAGACAGAGACGGCAGAGCAGATCACATTCCGGCGGACGGAAGATCTGGTCTGTCGTCTTTTTGATGTTGAACCCCTGCGGATCTTACTGTAAAATGGTTCCAGAAGGATATCAAATGGGGCATATCCGGGGAAAATTAGTATATGCAGGCGGGGAATGTGACAGACGAAAAGCCGAGAAAGGAGAAGGCTGTATGAGTGACATCAGGGAAGAACTTCAAATGAAACGTAAAAGTCCTGAACCACGGACCGGATTCTATGTACTGAAGCATAAAGATAAGGATGTTGCTATGGTACAGGTCGACATCGGTACCGGCAGGCTGGAGTATGTCCTGGCTGTCTATCTGCCGGAGGAACTTCCTTTCGGATGCGGCCCAGATGGAAAGTATCTGCCGGAATGGTGGAAATTCCGTGCGATTCCGGATTCGAGAAAAGGACTGAGACAGGTCCTGAGCAGGACCGGAGCAGAGACCAGCCAGGCACTGCTGCTCTATTCCTATGGGCTGAGTCTCACAGATCATTACTGGATGCAGCCGGTGGACAGAGAGCTGTACTGGGATGATCTCAATTTTTACAAGAATGACTTTTCGGAAGATCTGGGAAATCTGCTGACTGACTCCGAAGAGACGGAAAGGAAAGGATTGAAACTGTCCGGACTTTCCCCGTCTGCATCGGTGAATGGAGATATGAAGAAAAAATGGGTCATACGGGATGGAGTACGCTTCCTTCTGAAAGTAAATATAAACCATTACAGTCAGCAGTCGGTAAATGAGGTGATCGCCTGCAGGATGCATGAACGGCTCGGCTGGAAGAATTATGTTTCCTACAGGCTGGAGACAATTAAAATCGGAGGCTTGCAGTACCCATGTTCACTGAGCCCGCTGTTTACCTCGGAAAAAACAGAATTTGTTTCTGCGTATCAGATCTTGATGGATTATAAAATTCCTAACGCGATGTCGCTTTATGAGGCTCTTATTTTAAGAGCGTCTGAGAAAGGGGCAGCCGCGGAAAAGGTGCGACGTCAGATGGAATATACGATTATGACAGATTTTATTCTGTCGAACACGGACCGTCATCTGAATAATATGGGGTTCCTTTATGATCCGGAACAGCGCTGCCTTATGGATATGGCTCCGATATTTGATACGGGAAATATACTTTTTTATGATCAGGATGTGATTCCTCACAGGAAAAATCTTCTGGATATAGAGGTTAACTCTTTCAGCAGGAGAGAAGCCGAGATGCTTCGTTATGTAAGAAAAGGCACTGCATTGGATCTGAGTCGTCTCAGGGATTTCCCGGATGAGGCGAAAGCTCTTCTTCTTCATAATACGGAGATGCCAGAAGAGCGCGCGGGAGAGATCGCAGAGACGATACGCGAAAAGACAGAATATCTCAGCATGTTCCTGAATGGGAAAAAGATATGGAAACGGGAGTGGTACTGGTAATGGAAGAGAAAAGGAAAATTAGAATGAGGCGGGAGGGCAGCAAACTTTTCATAGGGGAATCGCCTCAGCTTATCGTAGATCTGGAAACTCAGGAAAACTATATCAGGACAGGGGACCGGTTGATCGAATATCACCGGAAAGTAGGACTGAGTCCGGATCTGCTGGCCGGGAAACGTGCGAACGTTCTGGAAACCGCGCTGAAAGCATATTATATGCAGGCGTGCGAGACGGCAGAAGGAATACGGATCGCGGAGGAGTACCGTGCTGAAAAACAGAAAAGATAAAAAAAGAGACGGATGACCTGCTACCGGCCATCCGTCTCTTCTTTTCCGGGAAGTATAAACTCGACTCCGTAAGCGCCGTCCCCGTTTCTCGGAAAAAGTACCCGTCCTCCGTGTGCCGAAATGATCTGCATCACGATCCGTAGTCCCATGATGTGCATACGGCTGCCGCTGTCGGAACGGTTTTGAAGAATATCCACGACCGCTCTGGGGATTCCGGGGCCGGAGTCAGAGAAACGCCAGATAACATGTCCGCTGTCAGAGAGAAGAACAGCGCTGATCCGGCATCCCTCCGGATTGTGCCGGATGCTGTTGCCGATCACATTTCTCAGAGCCCGCTTCAACAGTCCGGTATCGCCCGTAAGACAGATCTGCTCAGCCTCCCCGCTGATGTTTACATCAATGTCATAACAGTCTGCCAGCCCTTCGTTATAATAGTCGGCGGCGATTTCCCGGAGAAGGACGGCGGGACGGTATTCTGTCATGTGCAGGGGCTGGGCGTTGTACTCCAGCTTTGAAGTCAGATTCAGGTCTGAGATGAGCTGCCGGATGATCAGACTCTGCCTGCGGATGCTCTCGGCGCGCTGATGATTTTCAGGAGAGAGAGTTTCTTCGGCGGCAAGCGCCTCGGAATAGCCGGTGATCAGGGCAAGCGGCGTGCGGATGTCATGGGACACTCCGGAGATCCACTCGGTGCGGGCGTCATCCCGCTGCCGCAGCTTCTCGGACTGCTGTTCCAGTATGCGGGAGGTGCGGTTCAGCTTTCTTGCAAGTTCTTCTGTGATCCCTTTTTCCGACAGCAGGACAGGACGGTTATCGGCAAGCGCTTCCACGCCCCGGGCAAGAGGCCGCAGGGACCGGTAGAAACGATAACCGAACCAGAGCGCGAGTCCGAAGATCAGGATCGAGTTCAGGATGAAGAAAATGGCAATGTACTGGGATACGGCGTTTAAGTAGACGTTGCTGAATACAAGGATAATACGGAAATAGAGATTCGGATCCTGACCCAGCACAAGGAGGCCGTCCCCGTACTCCCATACGCGTACGGGATAGTCTTTCAGATACCATCTGCTGAAAGACGCCACATCGGCCAGGGAGTAAGAGCGCGCAAAGTCCTCCGGAAGCTGCCACTCCCATACGACGGATCCGCTTCCGTCGAGAAGCATTCCCCATATATACCGGTTGTCATTTAAGATTTCAAGCCCTTTCTGAGAGATCCGGTAACCATCCGGCGTCTGTTCAAGCTGTGCGGCAACATCCTCCAGCTGCTGCGAGGCAGAGGTGGAGGCGAGCCCTTCTGTCTGATTGAGGCCCTCTTCGTATTGAACTGCCACATAAGTCAGCGCCAGAATGTTGAGAAGGACTACAAATGCGACAAGCAGTATGGTGCTGGAAATATAGCGTCGTATGATCTTAAACAGGCTTTTCATTTTCAGTCTTCTCCTCTTTTTTCAGACGGTATCCCAGTCCGCGGGCGGTCAGAAGCCATTTCGGAGAGGAGGGATCGTCCTCTATCTTTTCCCGGAGATGCCGGATGTGCACCATCAGGGTGTTTTCGTATCCGTAGTAGGAATCTCCCCATACGGCCATGCAAAGCGCGTCAAAGGTGACGATGTTGCCCCGGTTCTGTGCCAGTTTTTTCAGAAGCTGGAGTTCTTTTGCAGTAAAGGCAGTGGTCTTCCCGCGGAAGGTCACAGATGCCTCCGCGAAGGAGATGCGGTGTTCTCCAAGTATGAGCACATCCGGATCTCCGGAAGAAGATGAGCCGGAAGACGGAGCCGAAAAGAGGGACTCTCCGGCCATTCGGGCGGAGGAAAAATAGGTTCGCTTCAGCACCGCGTTCACACGCAGGAGCAGTTCCCGGGAGAGAAAGGGCTTGGTGATGTAGTCGTCCGCGCCGAGTCCCAGACCGAACAGCCGGTCGTTGTCCTCATCCTTTGCAGAGAGAAACAGGATCGGTACATCGGAGATATCCCGTATCCTCCGAAAAAGGGTGAAGCCGTCGCCGTCGGGGAGCATGATGTCCAGTATCACAAGCTGGGGCTGTTCCTCGCGGAACATGCGCATTCCCTGTTTGCAGGTATGGGCGCAGGAAACATTGGCATATCCGTTCCGCCTCAGCATATCCCGGATCATGTCCGCAAGTTCTATATTGTCGTCTATAAGCAGGATTCTACTGTCATACAGGTTCATTGATATTGTCTCCTTCCGGATAGGTTTCTGTTCAGAGTATAGCACGGATAAGGGGAGAGAAGGCCGGATTTTGATGGAATTAAGGTAAAAATAAGGTGGCGCGGGAAGGGAAAATGGAAAGATTACCTGAATAAATCGATGAAATGCAAACTTGACTTAGATAGGGAGAATATGCTATAGTGGCAGTAGGCAAGAGAAGCTATAACATCATATGTACGGAAATCCCCCGGAGTGGCAGCTCCGGGGGATTTTTTTGGCTAGTTGTCATGTCCATTGCCATCTAACCATTTGATGATGTAGTGGCAGGCTACACCACCCACGATGGCAACGATGAGAGAAGCTATAATTTCCATCATATGTATACACCCCCTTTCCGTTGCCGGATTGGGCATGACAACATATTAAGTATAACATGAATAAAGACAGAATCCTTATATTTTAACAAAAGTGAGGACAAGAATTCCCCTTCCTCTGAGGTGGCGGGAGCATGTCACAAATTAAGGTAAAAATAAGCCAGCCTTCATCGCCGGATAAGTCCGGTCCCCTATACTGTAGCAGACGCCGGAGAAAGGGGCGTGACAGAGAACTGTCAAAGTACACGTCCCGGCAGGAGAGAGTCAAATGCAGCCGCGGCGATGAAAGGAGAGAGCATACCATGGAACATATCATAACAACAGATTCTCTGACGAAGAGATACGGAAAGAAGTATGTAGTAAAGAACCTGGATCTGTGTGTCCCCACGGGAAGCATCTACGGCTTCCTGGGGCCTAACGGGGCGGGAAAATCAACCACAATGAAGATGCTGCTTGGGCTGGCAAAGCCCACAGGAGGGGAGATCCGGATCTTCGGGGCGCCTGTGGAGGAGAAGAACAGGCTGAAGATTCTGAAATCAACAGGATCACTCATCGAATCTCCGGCGCATTACGGGCACCTGAGCGGCCGGGAGAACCTTCAGATCATATGTACGCTGAAGGGCATCCCGGAGTCAGAAATCGATTCGGTGCTGAAGACAGTGCGGATGGAAAACCAGCAGGATAAAAAAGTAAAAAATTATTCTCTGGGTATGAAACAGCGGCTGGGGCTTGCGGCCGCGCTGCTGGGGAGACCCAGACTGCTGCTCCTGGATGAGCCCACCAACGGGCTGGATCCGGCGGGGATACAGGAGATGAGAGAACTGATCTGTTCTCTTCCGGAGAGATTCGGCATGACGGTTCTTGTGTCCAGCCATCTCTTAAGTGAGATCGACCAGATGGCGACCCATGTGGGAATCATCAATCGGGGAGAACTGCTTTTTCAGGATTCTCTGGCAAGCCTGCATCAGCACAGCCGCACCCGGATTCGGATTCGTACGACGGACGACGGGCGCGCTTACCGGATCCTGGCGCGGGAGTCCCTTCCGGTGCGGCAGGATACAGAGAATGGGGAGCTTCTTCTCGATTCAGCGGAGGACGCGAAGGTTCTCCGCTGCGGAAGGATTCTGTCAGAACATGATATCGGCCTGCTCCGGCTGGAAGAGCAGCAGATGAGTCTGGAAGATATCTTTCTGAAGCTGACCGGAAAGAAGGTGAGCTTATGAGCGGAAAAGAGAAGGAAAAGAGCGGCGTGAGACCGACGGCATCCCGGCAGCATCTATTTCTTGCAGAGCAGAGAAAACTGCATACCCGGTATGTCTGGCTTGTGCCGGTCGGTTTTCTGGCGCTGCTTCTTCTGTGGACTCTGGCGTCGGCGCGGAACTTTGATGACATGGACAGAGCGACAGGATATCAGTATTTTCTCTACAGCATGTCCCTGATGAATTCCATTTTCATGCCGGTGATGCTGGCGGTGGTGGCAAGCCGCCTCTGCGATATGGAGATCCGGGGGAATACGCTGAAGCTGCTCTACACACTGGAAAGACCGGGGAGATTTTACGATATAAAATATCTGTTTGAAATGAAATACCTTATTGTCTTCAGCGCAGGGGAGACGCTGGGGCTGATACTCCTGGGAAAAGTGATGGGATTTACAGAACGGATCCGTCCGGACATGTTTGCGGAGCATTTCATCGCCATGACGGCGGTGGGAGCTGTGATCCTGAGCATCCAGCATGTGCTCTCGCTGGTCAGTGACAATCAGATACTGCCGCTGATTGTGGGGATTGCCGGAGGATTTCTGGGACTGTTCTCCATGTTCTTTCCGGCGGCGGTGAACCGCCTGGTGCTGTGGGGGTACTTCGGGATTTTCTCCGTAGCGGAAGTGGACTGGCAGAGAACGACGGACGAGGCGACATACCTGTCCTATCAGCCGCTTCCGGCAGGATCTTTCATCGGATTTCTCGCTGCGGGAGTGGTGATCTACCTTATCGGAAAATGGATTTTTTTAAGAAAGGAAGTGTGAGAGATGCTGCTTCGATGTATTAAGGCGGAAAATATGAAACTGAAACATTCTATTATATGGAGCGCCTGTATTCTTATTCCGATCATTCCGGCGGTCATGGGAACAGCCAATTACCTGAACAATGTGGGACTTCTGACGGAAGAGTGGTATTCTCTCTGGACCCAGTTCACCCTGTTCTATTCCTGGCTGTTCTATGCGCCTTTGATCGCGCTGTACTGTTCCTACCTGTGGCGGCTGGAACATCTGAACAGTAACTGGAATGTGCTGATGACGGCTCCGGTTCCGGTGCGGGACGTATTTCTGGGAAAGCTGGCGGTGATCTTCCGGGTTACGGTATTTACCCAGATCTGGGTATTCATCCTCTTTGCAATCTGCGGGAAACTCTGCGGGCTGCCCGGGATGATGCCCGCAGATACGGTGCTGTGGATGCTGCGGGGGACCCTTGCCGCGGCGGCGATCGGGACGCTGCAGCTGCTGCTGTCAATGGTTATCCGGAGCTTTGCCGTACCGATCGGGATCGCGCTGGCGGGATGCATCTTCGGATTCCTGTTTGTAAATAAAGGCTGGGGACTGTACTGGCCCTACTCTCTTATGATGGTGGGAATGAATGCAAACAAATCGGAGGATGCGCTGGGCGGAGAGCTGATCCCTTTCCTGGTGAGCGTGGCGGTGTTCTTCACAGTGTTTGCAGCCGCCGCGGTGACGTGGCTCAGAAAGAAGGATGTAAAGGCGCAGGCCTGACAGAGAAAAGGGGGAGTTATGCTTTTGCCATGTAACTCATTATCACGATTCAAAAGCTCGTACAGAGTATACCGCTTCACTGATGATAAGAAATTTTTAAGATTTGCGTTGAGGTTTTTTTAAGCGCCGTCTATTATATTCTATATGAACACAAAAAGGTGCCGGACACAATATCTGCAGAGAGAGCACCTGGAAGAAACGGGGGAGTTACATGGAACAGGAAACAATCCTGGTGGTGGACGATAACAGGGAGATTGTCTATTCCATCAGCGAACTGCTGAAATACGAAGGGTATAATACCGTGAATGCCTATGACGGGATGGAGGCTCTGAAGGCTGTGGAGGAGAATCCGATCGATCTGATTCTTCTGGATGTGATGATGCCCAGGATGAACGGACTGTCAGCGCTTATGAAACTGAGAGAGAAGTATCACATTCCTGTGATCATCCTGTCGGCGAAGACAGAGGAGAGCGACAAGGTATCAGGTCTCATGCTGGGAGCTGACGACTACGTGGAGAAGCCCTACAATCCGGTGGAGCTTATCGCCCGCGTGAAAGCGCACCTCAGAAGATATCACCTCTGGGGCAGCGGGGCGCCGAAAGAGGACGAAGACCGGATTGTCAACGGAGGCCTGGTGCTGGACAGGAAGCAGCGGATCGCCATCGCGGAAGGAGAGGAAGTCCGTCTGACAGCCACAGAGTATAAGATTCTCCTGCTTCTCATGGAACACCCGGGACAGGTGTTCTCCGCAGAGCAGATATATGAGAGAGTGTGGGAGGAATCGGCCGGCTACGCGGTTGAGAATACGGTGATGGTCCACATACGGCACATCCGTGAGAAGATTGAGATTGATACAAAGAAACCGAGATATGTGAAGGTGGTGTGGGGAATTGGCTACAAAATGGAAAAATACAGATGATAAAAGCAAATGGGAAGCGATAAAGGAGAGAAATCAGGATGTAGTCACGCTGGTAGGCGGAGCACTTCTGCTCACGGGACTTTTCTTTGTCGCAACGTTGATCGTTCTTCGGGATGAAATGGGAGACGAATCCGGGACCGTTGTAGGAGTGCTCGGCAATCTGTCACTGGCAGCCGGCTCAGTCATGATCGTGGATATGATCATGAAAAACAGGTATGGAAATTGGATGCCGGAAGGAGAGGAACGTTACAGAGAATGGAAAGAAACGGTCCGGAAGATGAACCGGAGAGACTGGAAGATCGGAGGGGCAGCGTTTATCCTGGCAGGGATATATCTGGGCATTATGATCCTTGGATACGGCTACTACTATTCTGCGGTATCAGGTTATATGCTGGTCATTACGGTACTGGTTCAGTTCCTGGTCTATGAATGGCGGATCCGCCGGTTCTGGCAGAAAAAACTGGATGCTGTTACAGAGAAGACGGAAGAGGAGAAGGAGGAGCTGATCCGTCAGAGAATCGAGGAAGCCCGGGAAATCGAGAGAGAGAGTCTGGAGAAGGTCTCAAGGAGCGACCAGCTCCGGATCGATCTGATTACAAATGTATCCCATGATCTGAAGACGCCGCTCACATCAATGGTGGGATACATTGAGCTGATGAAAAAGGAAGAACTGAGCGATGTGATGCGGGATTATGTGGACGTCCTCTCGGAACGGGCGGAGAAGCTCAAGGAAATGATCAGCAGCCTTTTCTCCCTTGCCAAGGCAAGCAGCGGCAATGTGGAGCTGAAGATGGAAAGCTTCGAGATGAACCGTCTGATTGACCAGATCTTCGCGGATATGGACGACCGGATCCGGGAGAGCGGCCTTGAGTTTGTCACCCGGAAGACGGAGGAGAGTACAGAGCTTGTCTCGGACAATATGTACTGCTACCGCATCTGTCAGAATCTTCTGGAGAACACCCTGAAATATTCGGCGAAGGGCACCAGGGTGTTTGTGAAGACAAGTGTGAAGAGCGGCGAGGGGGCTTCGGACGGGAGCCGGAAGGGCAGGCGGATCTGCCTGGAGATCACCAATACGTCAGGATATCTCATGGATTTTACAGAGGAGGATATTGTGGAGCGGTTCGCGCGCGGGGACAGAGCGAGGAGCAGCGAAGGAAACGGACTCGGCCTGGCGATCGTCAGCACATATACGAAAGCCCTGGGGGGAGAATTCGATATACGGATCGACTGCGACCAGTTCCGGGCCTGCGTGGAACTTCCGGAAAAACCGGTTTCAGAGAATTTGTAGATTTTCACAAAGTGAAGCCTTTCTTTTTCAGATCTGCATAAATGAACGTACAGGAGTATGTGGTATGATTACGTTACAGAGAATTGTTAACAGTGATCGTATGCGCATACTCTTTTCATTGACGGAAGACTCACAGATGAGTCCGGATTTACGGAAGAAAAGGAGGAACAGTATGAATTTCTCAAATACCTTTACACCTTACAAAATCGGAAATCTTATGATTAAGAACCGTCTTACTGTGCCCGCTATGGATTCCGGAGTATTCAGCCCGGAAGGATACGTTGCGCAGTCCACGCTTGACTATTACGGAGCAAGGGCGGCAGGCGGCTTCGGACTGATCATTATCGAGATCGCTGCCGTAGAGAAACGGGGAGTGGGTATGCCCCATGAGCCCAACGTATGGAGCGATGACGCCATCGAAGGCCTGACAAAACTGGCAAACTGCATCAAAAATAAAGGCGCCAGGACCATTGTACAGCTTCACCATGCGGGAAGAGAAACCGTCAGCGCGATGGCGGGAGAGCCGATCGCCGCTCCTTCCAGTGTGCCATGTCCGACGAACAGAGAGACTCCCCATGAATTCACCACACAGGAAGTGTATGACCTGATCCGTCACTACGTGGAAGCCGCGGTCCGCTGCAGGAAAGCGGGCTTCGACGGGGTGGAAATCCACGCGGCGCACGGATACATGGGCGGACAGTTCCTGTCACCCAGATCCAACAAACGTGTGGACGAATTCGGAGGCGGACTTGACGGACGTGCGTACTTTATGAAACTGGTTGCAGAAGGGATCCGGGAGGCCTGCGGCGACGACTTTGTCATTACGGCCAGAATCTCATCCAGGGAGAACCGGATAGGAGGACTTGAGATCGAGGAGTCTGTCGTATTTGCGCAGATGCTGGAAGACTACGGGTATGACGCGCTTCACATTTCGGCCGGAACATATGAGACATGGCAGACCATCGTTCCGCCGTCCAGCTGGCAGTCCGGATGGAATCTGGGAGCGGCTCGCAGGATCAAAGAGGCGGTGGATATCCCTGTCATCTCGGTAGGCCTGTTCCACGACCCGTACACGATCGAGACGGCGCTCAAGCGGGGAGACTGCGACGCGGTATCTCTCGGACGTCAGTCTATCTGCGACCCGGACTTCCCGAACAAGATGTACGCAGGCGTCATTGAAGATATCATCCCCTGCCTGGGATGCACGCAGAGGTGCATGGAATTCAACTATCCGGAGAACCTGATGCCGGGAGACTGGGGCGTGGGCTGTATGCTCAATCCGGAGTCCAGCCACAGGGCGGACCGCCTCCTCACACCAACGGATCATCCGAAGAATGTGGTGGTAGTGGGCGCGGGACCGGCAGGTCTGGCGACTGCGTATATGGCGGCGGGAAGAGGCCATAAAGTAACCCTGCTCGAGAAAAATCCGGCAAGCCGTGTGGGCGGACAGTTCCTGATCGCGGCCTATCCGCCGTTTAAACAGGGGCTGACAAAAGCCATCCGCTATCAGCTTCATATGTGCAGGAAAAACGGAGTGGATCTGAGATTTGACACGGAGGCGGATCCGGATATGATACGGGAACTCCATCCGGACGTCCTGGTGATGGCAACAGGAGCGCAGCCGCTGGTGCCGGAGATCAAAGGAATCCATGGCACAGGTGTGGTACTGGCCAATGATGTGCTGCTTGGTTCGCCGGTGCTGAAATCCAGCGCTCTTATTATCGGAGGCGGCGAAGTGGGAGTGGAGACAGCAGAGTACGCCACAGACTACTGTACGAAAGTAAGTATTGTGGAAATGCTTCCGGAACTTGCGGAGAAGCTCTATCTGACGGTGCGCAATGATCTGCTGAAGCGTCTGAAAGAAGAGGAGGTCGATGTTCACTGCAATACGAAGGTGCTTGAGTTCATACCCGGCGGCGTGATCGCGGAATGCGGCGGCGAGAGGATCACCCTGGACGGATACGACCATGTGATCCTGGCGCTGGGCTCCAGATCCTATGTGCCCTTTGACCCGGAAGGGATGGCGCCGGAGATCTATACGGTGGGCGACGCAGTAAAGGCGAGAGACGCGAAATGGGCGATCTATGAAGGGTACCGTACAGCACAGAAGATCTGATGTGTATCAGACAGAGTGAGGCTGCCCCGTACGGTTCAGAATATCCCATATCTGAAAACTGTTAAGGAGATGAAGAGCCGTGCGCTCGTCTTCATAGGGAAGAGAGAAAAGCTCTTCGATCCGGTTTAAACGATACATAAGGGTGTTGCGGTGGATACGCAGAGTATCAGCCGCAGCATCCTTATTGTGCATGGAGAGACTGTAGGCGTGCAGAGTCATAAAATACTGCGTATTATGCTTCTGGTCATACAGGAAAATCTCCGGAAGAGCCGGGTGGATATAGGCCTCGGCCGCGTCTGAGCCGGCAAGCTGCATGAAGAGCGGACGGGGAGCTTCGTCCATGTAGAATACCGTTCCCTTCTGCTCAAGCAGGGCAGTGTAATATGCCTGCCGATAATATTTCCCGATGTCAGAGAGCGCACTGAAACAGGCGGAAATGCCGCTTACGGGATAGCTTGTCTTCAGCGTTTCGGCGGCGCGGGTCAGAAAGCCGCGCTCCCGGTCGGTCTGGATTCTGCCGCTCATCTCTCCGAACAGAGTGACGATACAGTCCCCGTATACTGCGCTGACCGTATTGCGGAAAGTCAGACAGAGACGGTCCACGGCAGAGGCCGCGAAGGCCCGGCCCGCCGCACTTTTCCCGACAGGCGTGCACATGACGCAGAAACCGCTTTTCAGACGTTTCGAGAGAACCGAGGAGGCGAACAGTCTGCTCTGCGGGGATGACTCATCCGACAGCAGATCGATCAGGCACCCGGCGCTGGAAGCGTCCCGGGAGTGCCGCTGGGACAGCCGGATCTCCAGAGCCTGCGCGAGAATGCCGGCGACTTCCAGATCGTAAGGCCCCAGTGGCCGGTCCATCTTGAAAATAGCGAAATGGCCCAGGATGCGTCTGGCCGGAGTGTATACCTCTCCGAAGATGCGGGGGACTTCCGCAGCAGGGCCCCAGTCGGCATAGAAAGGCTCATAGATGGACGGCGTATCTGACAGAAACGCCTGCTGATATTCCCAGATGGTATCCAGGGGGAGAACGCCCGTGTCATGCAGGGAATCCCATATGCTCTGTCCCAGCCTGTGTTCAGGGTACTGATACAGCAGGCGGTAGTGTTCGTCGGTGAGAAGGACAGGGCATTCATAAAGCTCGGAGGCTGCGCGTATAACCGCGTTTGTGTCATCTGCGCACAGCGCGTGGAAGAATGCCGCATAGGCGTTCCGGGGACATACTTTTTCCGGTGGGTTTCCCTTATCTTCTGGTACGGACATAATAGATACCTCCTCCTGAAAATCCGTTATGAAAAGTCTAGCCGAATTTTCTGAAAAATTCAACTATCCGACAGCTGTTTTACTGGAATAATATAGCAGAATTGCCATTGACTTTTTTTGTGGTAAAATATACCATATAATGTGGAGCAAAATAATGGGGCTGTCGCATGAGGAAATTAATTCCTCATGCGTTATGTCCCTGTTTTGGCGTTCATTTTATAAAAACAGCCGGATAATTCGT
>ERZ1090862.892-NODE-894-length-13337-cov-9.418838_pt1 | contig 13337 bp, 17 predicted proteins | sample MGYA00478481_ERZ1090862 | MGnify/ENA primary metagenome ERZ1090862 (study PRJEB33644, sample SAMEA5815745) | chicken gut metagenome | biome: Chicken; feature: Gastrointestinal Tract; material: Caecum | place: Ireland | collected 2019-01-01 | study: A study of the... | reverse complement strand
TCATCATTTCATTATTCCTCCGATAAATGAATCAAGGGCCTTTTCATATGCTGCCGTATCTTTATAATAGCTCTCTGCGTGGCCTGCGTCTTTTACAATCAGTTTCGTCTTGGGCGCTGCACAATTCTTATAGATTTCCTCGCACATCCAGCAGGGGACAAAAATATCTTTTTCTCCGTGGATAAACAGGAAAGGTACCTTGGCCTTCCGCACTTCTCTTGCAGCGTTGCAATCGTCCAGTCCATAACCGGCTTTTTTCTTATTCAGCTTATCTGCGATCTGGATCATAGGGAAAGCCGGAAGGTGATACATACTGTGAAGCACATGGGTAAATACCTCTTTGGCCGAGGTAAAGGCACAGTCAGAAACAATCCCTTTCACCTGTGGCGGAAGCTTCATTCCTCCCATCATGCAGACAGTTGCGCCTCCCATGGAATTTCCGTGAAGGAGGATCTGGGCGTCCTCCCCGATCTCATGGATCATCCATTTGACCCACTCCATGCCGTCATACCGATCCATGGTGCCGAAACCGATATAAGTACCTTCACTGTCCCCGTGGGCTCTTTCATCAATGAGCAGCATCCGGAATCCATGTTTCAGATAGTAATAGGACAGGCTTCCGTAGTCATTCAGTCCTTTGCTTGTATAACCATGGAAACAGATCACTGCTTTGTTTCCCTCATCGCCTTTAAAATATGTGCCGTGAAGCTTCAGGCCGTCTCTGGATCGGATCCACACATCCTGATGAGGCTGCTCCATCATCCAGGCGCTTCTCTTATGCATCATGGGAAAATATTGTTCCCAGTCCACCCCGGACATCTTCATGGTACGTTCTGTTTTTGCATTATAACGCTTCATGGTCCTTCTGTAGAAATATGCTGTGCCCGCTGCTTCCGCCGCAGCTACAGCCCCCAGAAGTCCGGCTGCTCCCTTCAGTAAATTACCCATTTTATTCACCTGCTTTTCTGAACATCCTATTTTTTACTTTTCTTCTTTTTTTTGCTGTTGATCAGATCTTTTAACTTTAACGCCTTATCAATATTTCCTTCTACTTTTAATTTTCCAAGAGTTACCGCAAGGATAGGATCTGTTTTTCCATCTGCGATCTTAAAGAGAGTCTCCGCGGAACAGGTAAACATAGCGTCTCTGTCAAAATACTCATAAGGCTCCACATACAGCTTGCCTTCCTTTACCTCAGCATAGAAAATCCCTTCTGCCTCTCCTGTAATGTTAAACTGATATGCCAGATGTTCCTGGATGTCACTGACATCTGCGTCCATCAGCATTCCTTTTACCTTTGAAAACATATCTGCGTAGGTCATAGTATCCTCCTTTTCGACCTTTTTCAGCCATTTTCGACCGCCGGTCGTCTTTCTTTTGATGTTAGATTACCATTTTTTCGGCCAGTGGTCAATCCTGGTTCTGTTCAAAATATTTTTGATTTTTTCTTGTTTTTTTGTTGGTTTTTATTGTTTGTTCTTTTCCCCTGTCTGTGCTATAGTAGTTAGTAAGTTACTGTTTTTACATCCATAACAGAAAGGTGATATTTATGCCAAATCCGTTGAAATACAATCAGATCCTGGACGCTCTTCAGAAACTTCTGGCCAATCATGAACTGCAGAGCATATCTGTCAGTGAGATCGCCCATACTGCCGGGATCGGAAAGGGAAGTATCTATTATTATTTTCCTTCCAAGGATGCCATTCTCCAGGCCCTGGTAGAGAGAAATTATGAAAAGCCTCTCCAGACGGCAAAGTCTCTGGCCTATCAAAGGGAGATCCCGCCTTTTACAAGAATGGCTATGATCTTTCAGGCCTGCCGGAATTCTTCTTCTGAATTCCTGAAATCCCAGGATCAGACAGATTCCAGCACACAGACCAGGATCTTTATCCATCAGAAGTATGTGAATCATATCATTACGGAATTAAAACCTGTGCTGGCAGAGATCATCCGCCAGGGGATCCAGGGCGGGGAGATCCATTTTGAGGATCCTGAGGCTCTGGCAGAGATCGTTCTCATTGTTCTTACAGTAAAAATGGACAACACATTGGTTCCCTCCTCCAGAGAAGAGATTGAAAATACGATCAGCGCCTTGATCTCTCTTCTGGAAAAGGGCACGGGAAATCCTGCCGGATCCCTGAATTTTCTGAAAAGCCAGACACCATAATCATAGTATAATCCCCGGCGGCATCCCTGCAGACCTCCGGGTGATCGGACAGGGTAAGGTTTCCTGGGCAGGCTTATTCCACCACGAAAAAAAGACCATCGGGGCTTCTTCCCAACGGTCTTTTTTCTCTTTGCTCTTATTTACTCTTCAAAAAGTCCTTTCAGTGCTTTCACACATCCTTCGATACCAAGAGTGCCTGAGTCAAGGACAATATCATAATTTTTCTTGTCATCCCAGACTTTTCCGGTGTTTGCCCGGAAGTAGGCAGATCTCTTTTTGTTATAATATTTTCTGGTAGCTTCTACATTCTGAGGATCGATCCCATATTCTTCAACGATCCGCTTTTTGATATCTTCTTCACTGCTGCAATAAATAAATACCTTTGCTACTCCTTTCATGTTCTTCAAGGCGTATGCAGCACAATGTCCCATGAAAATCCCCGGGCCGTTCTGAGCCAGACGCCGGATCTCCATCTGTTCATCCAGGAAAACTTTTCCTTCCTCCGGCAGCATATTGGCATCTCCCGACTGTACTCTGTTCATAAGGAAAAGAGAATAGATCAGGCTGCCTGTAGCTTTTTCTTCATACTGGTCAATACGTTCTGTGGAAATTCCCCTTTTCTGGGCCACGGTTTCAAGGATCTCACGTCCATAGAAAGGTACGTTGCAAACCTCGCCTAGTTTTTTACCGATCTGTGTTCCGCCGCTTCCATATTCTCTTTCAATAGTAATATATCGATACTTCATCCTGCAACCTCCTCTATCAGCCACAACTTAAGCAACATCTGTTGATTAATTCTCACGAATATAATAATGGCTCTCTGTTGATTGTTCATCACAATAGTATTATAATGAAAAAAAGGGAAAGCAACAATAGACACAGGACAAATTTATGAGGTTTATTATACATTTTTCAAAAATTGTTGCTTAAAGGTGCAAAGTTATGAAACAGAATCCTAAGCAGGATCTTCGCTTTATCAAAAATGAAAATCTGATACGTGAAACTTTTTATCAAATGCTTGGTGAAATGGATTATTCTAAAATTTCTATCAAAGAGCTTACCCAGAGAGCTCAGATCAACCGGAAGACTTTTTATCTCCATTATACATCTCTGGATCATCTGCTGGCTACTCTTCAGCTCGAGATCATGGAGCCAACCTTCAAAATGATAGAAGAAACCAGCTTTCCCGATGACGCAGAACTCATTATCCGGAAAAGTTTTGAGATCATGGCCGCTCTGGATTCCACAGACAAGCTTATCCTTTCCTGTAAAGGTAATTTTCCGGAGAAGAAAAGTCCTTCGGATCTGATCCGGGATCAGTTGTTTAAAAAGTATGATCATATTCCAAAATACGGGCCTTTTGAAAGCAGCCTTATCATCACTTACTTTTCCGTCTGCCTGGGCGTTATTTTCCGCCAGTGGGAGACGAAAGGCCAGCAGATCCCTCTGGAGGAAATGATCCAGATGACTACCCAAATGATCCTTCACGGGCTGGAAGGAGTTGGGCTGGTTCCCGAAAAGTAAGAGAAGTGGCTGCCGCATGAACATTTCTGTTCCTTATCATTTTAGTTTTTTCAATACCGATCCAATATCCCCGTCAATACAGATGGCCTGTTTTGCGATCTCTCCAGGTGCTGCCGCATCTCCATAATTCACACAGGCATATACTGCCCTGGGATTTTTTGCTGTCATCTGCCAGAAGGGATATTTGATGATCACCGGGGTGTTATAGCCCACTCCCAGTTCCAGAAACAATATTTTCCCATCCTGGTGTTCTGTAAGGAATCTGCTGTACCGCCGGGAAGCCTGATACCAGCCTTCGTCCTGGACAAAGGTATCATCTGCCCTCAGATTCATGGTCAGGGGTTTTCCACAGTGGGGACAATGAGGCACCAGATCCCTTGGTATCGTCATATGATCCTGACGGCGGATCATTTCGCCTATGATCTCTTCATTATCCCAGGTTTCCTGACAACAGGGCTCTGAACACTGGAACAGTCCATAGTCTCCCTGAGTATAAAAAAGCCGCTCTTTTTCAAATCCTGCTTTCTGAAAGCAGTGATCCACGTTAGTGGTCAGAACAAAATAGTCCTTGTCTTTTATCAGTTCCAGAAGATCTTCATACACCGGCTTAGGCGGATCCATATACCGGTTCAGGTAGATATACCGGCTCCAGTAAGCCCAGTATTCTTCCAGAGTTTTATAAGGGTAAAAGCCGCCGGAATACATATCATGAAATCCATATTTTTCCTCAAAATCCGAAAAATAAGCCTGGAACCGCTCTCCGGTATAAACAAATCCTGCGGAAGCAGACAGCCCCGCACCGGCTCCTATGATCACAGCCTCCGCTTCCTCCAGAGCCTTTCCAAGTTTCCGGATCTTCTCTATATCCGATCCTTCCTGATCTTTTCTTAATCTATTGGGAAACATCAATCTTCTCCTCCTAATCTTATCACTGCGGATACGGGACACTGTTCAAAACAATTGCCGCAATGGAGACAATGCTCCTGCTGTATCCGGTAAGGCTGACCAGGCTCTATACAGCCCTGGGGACAGTGTTCCATACAGATCCCACAGTCAACACAGTTGTCTGTGATCTCATACCCTTTCAGTGTAACATTTCCTTTCCCCAATGTATAGCTTTCCCGGAAGATCGGCCGGACGCCCAGATGGAAATACTCTATGGCCCCGTCCCGGATTTCAAATACAATGCCGATCTCTCTGGTATCCCCCGGGTATACGTTGACAAGATAAGGCTGCTCCTGAAAGATCTTTTCCATCCAGTAGTTCTGTTTTTCCCTTGGAACAGGCACAGCCTTTGCACTTAATCGGATCATTTCCTTGTATCTGGTGTAGGCCAGTATCTGTACTCTTCCGTCTGCCAGAAGCTCCCGGCAGAAATCCTTGCCCCTGGCGGTAAAAAAGTACAGAGCCTCAGGCTCATAGTGAATGGCACTGATATTCCTCACCTGGGGATTTCCCTGGGCGTCCACTGTAGCAAAGGCCAGGACTCCCACATACTGTAATTTTTTCAAACATGTTTCTGCATCCATTATATCTCCTCCATATATACAACGATCTTTCCCTCCACAGCCCCCTGATCCTGGGCAATACAGGCCTCTCTGACAGAAGAAAAGGGGAAAGCCTTTCCAAGACAGGGAGTCAATTTATGCTCCTCTAAAAAGGTAAAGATTTCATCCATTACTTTCTGACTGGGCCAGTTGCTGTGGAACCCTGTAAGATAAACCCCATTGGGAATGAATTTGATAGGATCAAAATACCTGATACCGTAAATTCCTCCCAGGATTCCTGTATTGCAGACAATCCCGCCCTTTTCCATACAGTTCAGTGTATCCCCCAGTGTTTTAGGGCCCACCAGTTCCAAAGCCTTTGTCACACCGGGAAGGCGTCCTGCCAGCTCTCCCGGATCCAGAACCGCCTGATCCGCCTCCTTCAAAAGAGGCAGCTTCTTTTCCCTGTGGGTAGTGGCGATCACTTTGCAGCCCAGAGCCTTTCCAATCTGAATGGCCGCATAGCCCAAAGCGCAGGTAGCGCCCCGGATCAGCAGGGTATCGGAAGGCTTCAGATCCAGTCCTTCAAAAAGAGACCCCCTGGCGGTAAAATAAGTCTCCGGAACAGCGGCAAGTTCTATCCAGGAAAGAGAAGAAACAACGGAAAACACATGATGAACAGGCAGGAGAGCATACTCTCCATAGCTTCCATTGAAACTCCGCCCCATGCCGCCCATAAGGGCTGCCACTTTCTGCCCCTTTTTAAAGGAACTGTCAGAAGGATCTGCAATCTCTCCCACACATTCAATGCCGGGGATTAACGGCTTCTGGATATAGTCTGCCCGGATCTCTCCCTGCCTGAGGATCTGCTCCGAATGATTCATTCCAAAAGCCTTCACCTTGACCAGCACCCAGCCGGGACGGCCCTTCGGTACCGGATATTCTGTAAGACTCACCTCGTCTCCTCGCACAGGTCCGGTAAGGACCACTGCTTTCATAGTTTCCGGGATCACAGCCTAGACCTCCTTCCAGCACTGGGGATCTGCCTCGTAAAAGTTTCCGTTTCTGCCGCTGGCCACTGCGGGACACCCCCGGCACCAGGCCAGAAGCTCACATCTGGAACATTTCTCAAACTTTGAATACTCTCTGTAAGCTTCCATCTGGCAGATCCACACGTCGGCCAGACGGTCCCGGAATACATTCCCCACTTTGCTGTTCTGCACTCTCCGGCAGGCGTAAATGTCTCCATTAGGAAGAATGGTCAGATGGCAGTTTCCGCAATTGCAGCCTCCGTAGATCATTCCTTCCTGAACATTTTCCGGGATCTTAAAAGCACCGGTCTCATATTCGTATAAGGTCCAGAGATGATCTTTTTTGTTAAAGTAAGTTTTGCATCCTGCCGCCTTATACTCTTTAAATCTCTTATCGCAGTCTGCCAGAAGCCGCCGGTATCGCAGAGGCTCTATACCTACTTCTTTCTCTTCGCTGGTGGGGCAATATCTGGCAAAGGCGAAAACATTGGCTCCTGCCTTTACTACTGCATCAATAATATCCGGGATCTCCTCAATATTCGTGCCGGATACAGTGGTCATGATCACACTGCGGATACCGGCTCTGTTAATACAGCCGATCTTTTCCAGAGTAATGTCAAAAGAACCCGGCTTCCGGAACCAGTCATGAGTTTCTCTCATGCCGTCTAAAGAAAGCTGATACTTTTCACATCCATATTCTTTCAGTTTCTGACAGACCTGATCATTTAAATGAAAGGGATTTCCCATAATGGTAAAAGGGATCTCATGGTCTTTTAAAAGCCCCAGAAGTTTCCAGAAATCCGGGTGAAGGATAGGATCTCCTCCGGTAATATAAAAATAAGGCAGTCTGTCATAGACCCTGCAGAAATCCAGGCAGTTATAAAAGGTCTCTTCCATCTGCTTCCAGTTCATAGCATCCAGTTTTTTACAGTTGTCCTCTGAAAAAATATAGCAGTGTTTACAGCGCTGGTCGCATTCATCTGTAATATGCCATTGAAAAGAAAAATATTGTTTCATAGCCCTGTCCTCTCTTTCATCCTTTATTTTCATCTATATAAAGATGTCACCGGCTAATGCACTGACACGACCATACTCCGACTAACGATCGTTTCCGTACACTGGAAGGTCCTGTTCTCCCAAAGTCCTGATAACATACAATTTCATTCTTTAAGTCAAAGACCCCGATGCAAGCATCGAGGTATTAGACCCTCGCGGCAGGTCTACGTTCCACTTCGGTCGGTGCTAAACGTGTGCCACTGGCACACAGCACCGCCAAATGGACATGCCAGCATGTCCGCTTGGCTCGTTGCCTGCGGGAATAAATGGGAGCTGCCTCATAAAACAGACCGTTGGGTAAATTTCCCCGGCAGCTCCCGGAATCCTCCTCTGGATTCCTGTTAAAGATTTTCACAGATACCGGATCTTACTTGTCTCCAGCTCCACAGGCAGTTCCGCAGGCGGCCGGTTTTTCTTCCGGCTTATCCCCGGCTCCGCAGGCAGTTCCGCAGGCGGCTGGTTTTTCTTCCGGCTTATCCCCGGCTCCGCAGGCAGTTCCGCAGGCGGCCGGTTTTTCTTCCGGCTTATCTCCTGCTCCGCAAGCGGTTCCGCAGGCGGCGGCTGCCGCTGTTTCCTTCTTTGTATTCCATCCGAAAAGATTTGAAAGTGCCATAAATGTTTACCTCCGTTTCTATTTGTCAAAAGGTTTTCCCCTTTGCGGTTATTATTGTAACAAATGATATTACATTAAAAAAGTACGCACAAATCTATTACTTAGTTACCAAAAAGTAACTATCTCTGTCTCCCGGCGGCAGATCTGCGTTCCTCTTCGTGGCTGCCGGCAGGAAGCAATAACCAGCCATGTTGCCTGCCTGCTTTTTCTTTCTTGGCAAAAAAGGAATCTTACACTATAATCAGAATGTAACATTCTATTTTAAACTATTGGAATGAGGTGACAGATAAATGCTGACAAAAGAAGAATTGCCTGCCTGTCCTGTGGCTACAACGGTCCAGCTTATAGGCAGTAAATGGAAATTATTGATACTGCGGAATCTCATGGCGCGCCCCTGGCGCTTTAACGAGCTCCGCAGAGATTTAGAAGGTATCAGCCAGAAGGTCCTTACTGACAGTCTTCGGGCTATGGAAGAAGACGGGATCATTACCAGAACGGTTTATCCGGAAGTGCCGCCGAGAGTAGAATATGCCCTTTCCCCTCTGGGCGAATCTATGCGCCCTATCCTGGACGCCATGGAAGAATGGGGAACCAATTATAAAAAAAGGATGGCCGGCGAAAGCTGACCATCCTAAAAAATATCCGAATTATTCAAATTTCTCATTACTCATGGATCTTCATGCCGTGATTTCTTTCTGTAAAAGGTCCCCAGGCTTCCGGATGTACTTCCTATTCTTTCATGGAATCTTATCCCAGCAGAGCCATAACAACGGTTCCCCCTGTAAGCAGGGCAAGCCCAAGAGCTTCTTTGCGTCCCAGCTTTTCTCCAAAGACAAAATAGGAAAAAACCACTGTCACCAGCACGCTGAGCTTGTCCACCGGAGCCACGATACTGGCAGGTCCTTCCTGGAGAGCCCTCCAGTAGCACAGCCAGGAAGCTCCTGTGGCTACGCCGGACAGACAGATAAAGGCCAGTTCTTTTCCCGGGATCTTCCGGATCTCTTTTCCCTTTCCCTGGACCCCTACCATAAGCCAGGCCATGACCAGGACGACACAGGTACGGATGGCCGTTCCCAGATTGGACTCAATATCGGAGATCCCGATCTTCCCCAGGATTGCCGTAAGACTGGCAAAAACCGCAGAACCGGCCCCGTAGAAAAACCAGCCCATACCTGCCTTTTTCCCTTCTCCCTGACTGTCCTTTTTCTCGATCATCAGAAAAATCCCCAGGGCGATAACCAGGACTGCCCCAGCCTTTTCCCAGGAAATCCCCTCCCCCAGAAAGATGAGTGCCAAGAGGATAGTAAGGACCGTACTGGATTTGTCCAGAGGAACTACCTTGTTGATATCCCCAAGCTGAAGGGCCTTAAAATAGCACAGCCAGGAAGCTCCTGTAGCTGCGCCTGAAAGGATCAGAAAAACCAGGGTACTGCCCTTTACGGAAGAAAGCTGATCCCAGGATCCGGCAAAAAATACCAGGATCCAGGAAAAGACCAGGATCACCACTGTCCGCACAGCGGTAGCCACTGTTGAATCCGTCCTCCGTATCCCGCATTTTGCCAGGATAGAAGTCACCCCGGCAAAAAAGGCGGAACCTACAGCAAATAAAAGCCACATAATCATTCCCTCTTTCTTCATTTCTCTACAATGCCCCTGCATTGGCAGAGGCCTTCCTGTCTCCCAGGCAGGAAACTTTCCCTCAGTCACAGGTTCAGCCGGTAACCGGCCCCCCAGACGGTTTCTATGATCTTGGGATTTCTGGCGTCGTCCTCTATTTTTTCTCTGAGCCGGTTGATATGTACCGACACCGTAGCCCCGTCAGAGATATAGTCATAGCCCCATATCTTTTCAAACAACTCTTCTTTTGAAAAAACGATATTAGGATTCTCCGCCATAAAACGGAGAAGTTCAAACTCCCGGTTGGGAAGACGGATTTCCCGGTCCTTTTTCCACACCTTCCAGGTCCTGGGTTCGATGACAACATCCTGGACCTGGATCCTCTCTGTGCCGTCTGCATTTCCTTCTTTTCCCTTTCCGGTAAGCCGGGCATACCTGCGCAGATGGGAACGGACCCGGGCTACCAGCTGCGAAGGGTCGAAAGGCTTGGTGATATAATCATCCGCTCCCAGGCCCAGCCCCCTTATCACATCTATGGACTCTGTCCTGGCAGTCACCATCAGAATGGGAATATCGATCTCCTCCCGGATCTTTCTGCAGATATCATAACCGCTCATCCCGGGAAGCATGATATCCAGCAGCAGCAGATCATAAGAATCCTGCATAAGCTCCGGAATCACCTTATCGCCATTTGCTACGATCCTGGCCTCATAGCCGTTGCTCTCCAGATAATCTTTTTCCAGCCAGGCAATCTTCTCATCATCTTCAGCGATCAATATCCTCTCCATCTTGGCTCCTTTCCGGAAAATACAGCTGTATTTTCAATCCATCATCATTTTCTGCCTCTGCAGTTCCTCCATGGCGTTCCATAATATATTTTACGATATAAAGTCCTACGCCGCTGCCCTTTATGGTCCTTGCTTCGTCACACCGGTAAAACCTGTCAAAGATCCGGGGAAGTTTTTCTTCCGGCACTCCAGGTCCCTTGTCCTTCTACTCCAGCACCACCCAGGTATTCTCTGATCCATGCTTTCGGAAAACAGCCTTTTGTAGAGAGGTCCTGAGCCAGCTCTCGATTAGTTACATTCATCTGCCGGCCCCACAGGGAAATTTCTACAACTGCTTTATTTAAAGTTTTATCGTACAAGTTGATTTTCCTAAAGGTTATCTCTTCTCCCTGTTTTCTCACCCAAAACACATCTGTAAGAGAAACGCAGTGATAAGAAAGAGAAATATGAGCACGTTCTCTGTCCGTCACTGCCTGCGCTGCACCTATACTGTTTAATATTTCTTTGGCATATTTTCTGTCCAGAGATAATACCCGTGACGCACACCAATGATAGAAATTATCCAGATTGTTGATCCTTGTATCAATATCGACCTCCGCCCCTTCCTCTTCCAGATAAAGGTCATAAGGCATAAATTTCCTGTTAAAGATCTTTGCTGCCCCTGAGGAAGAGACGCTGGCTACAAGTCTGTCCATATGCATAACTTCGTATATATCAGATTTAGGATCCTGCTCAGAGGCAGTATTTGTATTTAGCTCAATTTCCAGATTACTAACAATATGATTCTGTTCCATTTTCTCCCCCTCTCATTTACTATTTTCCCGGCCTTCATTTCTTCTGCCCATTCCGGCTCATGATCTTTCGTATATCCTTTAATATGTCTCCATATTTTTCTGAGATCATTCCCGGATTTCTCCTAAGCTGGCGCACGGAATTCTGGTATTTCCGATTCGTAAGGGCCCCCATCGACTGGAGCTCTTTTACCAAGCTTTCCTGCAGGGAAGACAATTCTTCCGCCTTTTGCCTGCCGGCTTCCTTTATCTGTACAAGTTTCTCTTCAATTTCTCTTAACTTCTGCCGCTGTATCCGGCGGTATTCATCCAGATTCTGCAGTAATTCTTTCCTGCCGGCAAGCTTTTCCCAAAGTTTCGTCTGATAGATTTCCCGATCCTGTTCAGCAAAAGCAGAAACCACTTCCAGTCTTTTCTGCATATGCCGGATATGCTCGCTGCTTTCGCTGAGTTTTATTAAGGTCTCTTTCAGATCCACAGCCTCACGGAAAGACTGCATAAAATCACAGGTAAATACAACACTCAGCAGTATTGTTACAGATTCTGCCACGGTTCTTGGGATTTTCATGATCTCCGGATCGATAAGCGGCTGTATGCCCCATGTCAAAAGAACAGAAAAGCATCCCCATACCAGTGAAGCTGCCAGGCAGATATGTCCGTTCAGATTCCATTTCTTATCACTATAATCCCAGTAACGCACATGGAACATCCTCTCCATACAGGCACCTGTTATATATTCCAGGATCGTCGCTCCCACCATCCCCAGCAGGAAGATCAGCGGAATACTTTTCCTGACTTCCATTGTGCTGAACAGGATGGTGACGGCGCCTGCTCCATAAATCGGCAGGAGCGGTCCATGTAAGAATCCACGGTTTACCCATCTTCCTCTTTTTAATGATACATAACAGGACTCCCAGACCCAGCCAATAAAACTGTACAAATAAAAAAGTATCAGCCACTGCATAAAATTATAAGAATACATAGTCTCCTCTTTTCTTTTATTGATCTTTTCTTCTTTCTATTTATCCTTCTGTGTGGAACTGTACATCCACCACGCATATCTCTGCCTGTGTGCCTACCCGCATATTGGGACCGAACAGCCCCGCACCTGATGTGACTATGCTGTACATCTGGTCTTTTTTCACACATCCGTATGGATTTTCCCAAAGAAACTTCATCAAAACATTTCCCGGAAACAGCTGTCCGTTATGGGTATGTCCTCCAAGATCCACGTCAACCCCTGCATCCGCCAGCTCCTTTAACTCCTTTGGCTCATGATCTATAACAAAGATAGGCCTGCGTTTATCCATATTCTCTGTGATCTCTTCCGGAGTCATCCTTTTATCGATCCCTCTCCCCGGCTTTCCGGCGTCAGCCCGGCCGAAAAGATAGAAGCTGTCATCAATCAGCACTCCCTCGTCCTGAAGTAATACAATGCCGGCCTTCTCCAGAAACCGGTCCATTCTCGGATCACTGGTTTTCTTGCTGTCTTTACTGTCAAAAGTAAATCCTGCCAGTATTTTTTCCTGTATATCATGATTGCCATAGCAGGCATAAACCCCATACCGGGAATTTATTCCCCGAAGGATCGCCGTCAGCTTTTCGGGATCGTCCAGCGCCTCATAATCATTATCAAAAATATCACCGGCTATCACCACAAGATCCGGCTTCTGACGGTTGATCTTTTCCACCATATCCTCCATCTGGCTGCAGCCGATATTACATCCCAGATGCAGATCGGCGGCCAGCACCACTCTCAGCCTGTCTATGCTTCCGCCATTTTTACCTACTGTCACCTCATATTTTGCCCTATGGATGATCCTGGCATTTATAGCGCCCCAGACAGACACTGCTGTGATCGCCGAAAGAACAACTGCCCCTGCGATAACAGTCCTTTTTCTTGCGGATCTCTTACTTTCCTCACTGTACGAAGTCCGTCCCTTTTTCTTTCGGATCCTTTTTATAACCAGACGGATCAGATCCGCACAAGTAAGGGCAAGGACAATATAGAGAAACGCTCCCAGCCAGTAATTGCCTACAGACTTAACAAATTTCTGCCTGGGACCTGGCGGCAGAAGAAACCCCACCAGGAGCGCAGAGGAAAAAAAGAGATAGACAATGCCAACTGCGATCCGCACAGACAGTTTTTTCATAAAGCCGTGACATGCTCCAAGCCAATGCAGAAGTCTGAAAAAAACATAAATGTTAACCAGTATGTATACAGGTGATAAAAATATTGCAAACAAGCCGATTTCTCCTCATG
>ERZ1090862.887-NODE-889-length-13374-cov-9.345371_pt1 | contig 13374 bp, 10 predicted proteins | sample MGYA00478481_ERZ1090862 | MGnify/ENA primary metagenome ERZ1090862 (study PRJEB33644, sample SAMEA5815745) | chicken gut metagenome | biome: Chicken; feature: Gastrointestinal Tract; material: Caecum | place: Ireland | collected 2019-01-01 | study: A study of the... | reverse complement strand
ATCTCCTCGATTCCTTTCTTCAGCCGGCCCTTCGCCACTGCATTGCTCAGGACAAGATAGATCACGGCGATATCGACCGCCAGCATGAGCAGAACGAACACTGTGCTTCCTCCGGAAGCCAGCGCCAGCCACTGAAAGACAACAAACACTCCGGCAACAGCCGCAGCCCGCACTGTAACAGAACGCTCAGCAAATACTGTCGCTCCGAAAGAGATCACCATCCGGCATACACTGTCTGCCCAGAGCCGCTTTCCCTTGATCCGCTTTACCAGACTGAGGTATCCAAGGAAGAAGCAGGAGAATGCAAATAGACCGTACACGAACAGCGCTGTTATATCAAGAAGGCTCAGCATATTTGTGAACAGCCCCGTATAGTAGTTCAGCGGCGCATCATAGGAATACGCGTCCATATAATATGAAGCCGAATCCGCTGCCTGGGAGACCGTGCTGATGCCGCTGCCCGACATGGCGAACAGCCATGTACCACAGATCCATACTCCGATCACGACGGCCGCCGCGATCTCTGTCTTCCACCGGTCGAACGCTGTCAGGCGAAGTTCATCGTCCTTCTCGTTTCTCCCCGCCGCCATCGTAAGCCAGACCGCCGCGATGAGGAAGAGGGTCCCCGAGACGATCGCCAGGATCAGGGAATGCTGCAGGAACGGGGCATTCTGCTCATAGTTTATCTTTCCTTCATAAAACTGATCCCGGATCGGGAAATCCGTATCCACCGCAACCGCGAACGTGCTGTTGAAATTTCTCCGGTTTTCATATGAACGCACCGCATCCCACTCGCTGGACGCAGATATGCTCATATTCGTCTCAAAATCCCCCAGCTTCGGATACACGATCATATATTTCACGGAATCTCCCGACTTCATGCTCTTTATGTTTTCCGCTGCATTTTCATAGCTCTCATAGCCGCTCCGGTTTGTCTCGACCCGCTTTGTCTCCTCATTGATATACAGATAGGTAAAGTTCGTATTTCCCTCCCCCAGATATGCCCAGCCGCTCTGGTAAGTCTGATAATCCGAATAAATGCTGTTCAAAACGGATGCAATATCGTCATAGATGATCGACAGTTTTCCGTTGAGCTGCGGATTTCCGTTCACCACCTGGAGAAGATTCTCCGCTCCGTCAGGCGCGTATTTTTCTTTGAGAGCCTGACCAAAATTCCAGCAGTCCGTATACTCGATCTCCCCGCTGCTGTTCAGGATGCGGAACTCATAAAATCCGGAAGATGTCAATTCGCCGTTCTCCAGTCCGTTCAGGAACTCTGCCGTATCGTCCGGATCCTCCATTTCCAGTGAAAGCTGCCCATTGTCGAGCAAAGTAATAAAATCGCTGAGATAATAATAGTAATAACTTCCGTCCGTCCTCTCGCACACGATCACGCTGTTGGTGTCGTAAATGTCTCCTTCGCCGCTATTGTAATCCTCGCTCCAGTTCTCCAGCTCCTCCAGCGTATACGCCACACCCGAAGTATTCTCCCCGGATATCCTCCCGCTCTTTGTATACTCTACAACATCAACCAGCTTATCCGGACTGTAGGACCCGTCTGTCTCAAACATCCGTTCCAAGCGGATCCTCTCCATCACCTGTCTCATCATGCCCTGCACCATAGAATTGAAGTCCGCCGACTCCTCGAATGGCTGCCCGGCAAGTTTCCACACCTCTGCCGGATTGGACGTACCGGCGAGTGTCAGGGCTCCCAGCAGGCTGGTAATGCACACCGCCCCGCTGATGATCGCTACGACCAGCAGAACAACTTTTGTCACCGTCTTTCTATACCACTTGTTCATGAAACTCCTTTCCTGTGCTCCCACACAGAGGATCACGCTTTTTCTATTTTATAGCCCACGCCCCATACCACTTTCAGGTAGCGCGGCTCTTTGGGATTGATCTCGATCTTCTCCCGGATATGCCTGATATGGACCGCGACCGTATTGTCCGCACCGATCGCCTCCTCGTTCCAGATCGATTCATAAATCTGGTTGATAGAAAATACCTTTCCCTGATTTTTCATAAGAAGGAGAAGGATATTATATTCTATCGGAGTGAGCTTCACATGTTCTCCGTCTACCGTCACTTCCTTCAGATCGTCATTGATCCGCAGGCCGCCCACCTCGTAGACCTGTTCCTTCGGTCCCTGGGAAGTTCCTCCGAGCTGTGTGTATCTGCGGAGCTGGGACTTCACCCTCGCCACAAGCTCCAGCGGATTGAAGGGCTTTGTCACATAGTCGTCGGCACCCACGTTGAGTCCCAGGATCTTATCCGCGTCCTCCGATTTTGCCGACAGAATAATGATCGGGATGCTGTTCTTCTCCCGAATCTTAAGGGTGGCTCTGATTCCGTCCAGTTTCGGCATCATGATATCCAGGATCAGAAGGTTTACATCCTCCTTTTCAAGGATACTGAGCGCCTCTATGCCGTCATAAGCTTTCAGGATATGATATCCCTCCTGCGCCAGATAGATCTCGATCGCATCTACTATCTCTTTATCATCATCACATACTAAAATATTGTACATCTTCATCACCTCCCTTACAGTATACATGATATCGGAATTTTTTTAAGAGGGGGAAGGGAAAATCTTATGATTTTATTAAATCACTGTTACTGTGAATAATTGCAAATCCCCCTTGACAGTTCTCCATATCCGTATATATACTGTATATACAGACATATACAGTTGTTTTTGAAAGGAGGGATCCTGACATGACGCCCCTGCTTAAGATCGAAAATCTTGAAAAACGCATCGGCTCTCTGCATCTTGAAAATATCACCCTGACCCTGGAGCCGGGATACATCTTCGGGCTCATCGGACGCAACGGCGCCGGGAAGACCACACTCATCCGGACGCTGATGAACCTGTACCAGAAGGACGGCGGCACTGTCACCGTGGACGGATATCCCATGGACGCGATGGAGCGGGAGGCAAAGGACCGGATCGGCTTCGTTCTGGATGAATTCCTGTTCGAGGAAAAGCTGAGCATCGCCTCCAACGGGCGCCTGTTCGGCTCCACCTACAGCAGTTACGACCATGACCTTTTCCTGCGGTTCTGCAAGCGGTTCGAACTGAACCCGAAGCAGAAAGCCGGAAAGCTCTCAAAAGGGCAGAAGACCCGCTTCCAGCTCGCCTTCGCGCTCTCCCACCAGGCAAAGCTGTTCATCATGGATGAGCCTGCCTCCGGCCTGGATCCTCTCTTCCGCAGGGAACTGACCGGTTATATGCAGGAACTGGTGGAGGACGGCACCCGGAGCATTCTCTTCTCCACCCACCTTACCGCGGATCTGGATCAGATCGGAGACTACATCGCTTTGATCGACGACGGACATTTTCTCTTCTGTTCGGACAAGGAAAGCCTCCGGGAGCGGTTCCGCCTCCTGGAAGGGTCCAGGGAAGAAATAGAGGCGCTCCAATCCCCGGGGATCCTCGCCAAGGTCCACGAAGAATACGGAAGCATGGCGCTGGCAGAATATCCCGGACCGGAACTGACCGGCCGCCTCTCCTCCCGGGCGCCGACGCTTGCCGAACTTCTCTACTATCTCCAGAAAGGAGGCTGTATCCGATGATGAAGCTTGTATTGACAAAACTCGGACTGGAGCTCCGCAGAAATATTCCTCTGCTCCTCTTCTGTGCGGTATGCTATTATTTCCTGTCGTTCGTCATCATGATGGCTGTTTTTACCCAGCGCGTCTGGGAGATGCCCGAAGTGCAGCATATATACCAGTCCGACAGCCCGGAACTTATACAGAACTTTTTGACCGGCTTATTGACGCAGGAATATTCCGCTTTTGCCTGCGGGATATCAGCTCTGACACTCCTTTTGATCGGACTGGTCTCAGCACGGCTGCCGCTCCGGCTTCCCAGGGCGCTCTACGCATGCGCCGCTGGGGAGAAAGAGAAGCTCCGGTTCCTTAAGCTGTACCTTGCAGGGAAGCTCATCTTCATGCTGCTCCTGCTCATCCTCAGCTCCCTGTACTGGAAAACCCTCTTTCTCTCCACCAGCGCTCCTGCTTTCGCCATCCAGATCAGCCTGACGGTATTTCTGTTTCTCGCCTTCAGCCTGAATACGGATCCCGGGAACCGGCGGGAGGCAAAGAAAAAATGTCCGGACATGGTGACTGAGCGCAGCAGCGAGACCTTTGTCTCTGTCTACTGGAGCGCTCTGCTGATCCTGGAGAACACTCTGTTCTACTCCCTGGTCTACGCAGGGACAGAATGGACCTGGCCGCTTGCCGCCCTCTGGATTCCCATACTCCTTGTGAATATTTATCTTGCACTGAAACACACTTCTCCCGTCCTGCGCCATGTGCTCCGGTATGAGAAGATCTATTTCCCGATCCAGAACGAAACGGAGAGAAAAGACATTGAACATATTTATTAGAGAAGACAGCAGCCTTCCGATCTATGAACAGATCGTGTCTGCAGTCAAAACTTCCATATTAAATCACGAGATTGCTCCCGGAGATATGCTCCCGTCCATCCGCTCTCTCGCAAAAGACCTGGGGATCAGCGTCATCACCACAAAACGCGCTTACGAGGAGCTGGAGAAACTGGGGCTGATCTACTCCGAGCAGGGCAGAGGCTTCTTCGTCAGCAGGTTCAATCCGAACCTTTTGATGGAGGAACAGCTCAAGACTCTGGAAAATCATCTGGAGGATATCGTCCGTGAAGCAAAAAACCTGAATCTGTCCCCCGGAGAACTGACCGACATGATCCGTCTGCTCTGGGATAAGGAGGTGGACCGATAATGAAAAAAGGAACTCTTTCAACGATCATCTGCGGCGTTATCGTCCTGGTCTCGTTCATCGCCATTCTGTTCTTCGCCGCGCCCAGAGGCCTGGGCAGGGACAGGGACAATGAATTCCGCTCCGGCTCCGGGATCGAGATCTCACAGCTGTCGGACCTGCAGTCAGAGTCTCTCTATAAGCTGTGCAAGGTATGGGGATATGCAAAATACCGGCATCCGTCTGTGATCGACGGCTCACTGAACTGGGATACAGAGCTCTTCCGCGTCATGCCCGACGTTCTGGCCGCCGGCAGCCCGGATGAAGCGAACACCGTACTTTACCTCTGGCTGTCGCAGTTTCCGTTCACCACAGCCGAGCCCGGAAGCACCGCCAGATTATGGCTTGATCTTCAGGAGGAAGCAGGCGGAATATCCGCCGACGCCGTCTGGATCTCAGACACTGATCTTCTCGGAGAAGCCCTGAGCGGATACCTGACAGACCTTTCCCAGGTGTATACTGCAGACCGGGGCGATTCCTATGCCTCCTTCGATATCACTGCAAAGGTAAGCTTTGACAACGAGCAGTCTCTGCCCTGTTCCCCGGAGGACGACGGCGTCAAACTGCTGGCGCTGTTCCGCTTCTGGAATATCTATGAATATTACTCGCCGAATGTGAGCATCACAAAGATCGACTGGGATGAGGCGCTGAAGCAGGGGATCCCGAAGATCGTCCAGACGGACACCTACCGGGATTATGTCCTCGCTCTCGCAGAGACCGCCGCCCTCACCGGCGACGCGCATATCGCTGTAAGGGATCAGGAAGATACGATAGACAATTATTATGGATCTTATTTCCTGCCCTGCCGGTTTCAGACGGCAGAAGGACAGGTCGTCGTCTCAGAGACGTCTGATTCGGAGAGCACAGACAGCCTTCAGCGCGGCGACGTTATCACAGCTGTCAACGGGATCCCTATCGATGAACGGATAGAAACGCTGAGCAGGTATACCGCTGTTCCCGAGGACGGAAAGATCGGCTCCCTCATGGACAGCTCCCTCTTAAAGTCTGATCAGGACAAAGCCCGCGTGGATGTGATCAGAAACGGAGCTCCTCTCTCCCTCACCGTAAAGTGCTCCGAATCCTCCTTCCGCTCAACAGAGAATCTCTCCAGCCGGCTGATCTCAGACGGGAGGATCGGCTACCTGAATCCCACCGTCTCCAGCGAGAACGAGCTGAAGCAGATCATGTCAAAGTTTCAGGATACCGAAGGGATCATCGTGGATCTGCGGTACTATCCGTCAAATTTCATAAGACGCCTTCTGGGTGAGTATCTCATCCCTGAGCCGGCACAGTTTGCCACTATGTCGCTCCCCAATCCGGTCGCGCCCGGAAGCTTTTACTTCAACGACAACTGTATCAGCGGCTCCGGCTACCTTCGTTCAACCGGCGAGGATGATACAGAGTACCCTCTTTACCAGGGCCGCACAGTCATCCTGATGGACGACACCTCCGCCAGCAGGAGTGAATTCACCATCATGGCGCTCCGCCAGACCCCCGGGGCAGTCGTAGTCGGAAGCCCTTCTCTCGGAACCGACGGAGACGTGGTCGACGTATCCCTGCCCGGACAGATCTCTTTCTCGATCAGCGGGCTCGGGGTCTATACGCCGGACGGCGGGCAGACTCAGCGGATCGGGCTTACGCCGGATATCGAATGCCGTCCGACAGTGGAAGGGATACGTGAAGGACGCGACGAGCTGGTCGAGAAAGCCGTAGAAATCATACTCTCAGATGAGGAGGTGGAATAAATGTCGGAATTTACATGCAATGGGATCAGCCGATCATTTAAAAATTTCCAGCTGGACCACATCTCATTTTCAATGGAAAGCGGATACTTCTATGTACTGATCGGAGTCAACGGTTCAGGCAAGACCACGCTGCTCAACTGCATCAGCGGGGTGACAGACCGATTCACGGGAGACGCCCGGATCGATGGAGCTTCTCTGAAAAACACTCCGGTAGAATACAGGCAGAAACTTGGGTATATCAGCGAGGCCCGCCCCTTCTTTCTGGAAAAATCTCTTCTGGAAAACGGGGAGCTGTACAGGGAGTTCTATCCGAACTGGTCTTCCGGAGATTACCTCCGTTATCTGGAACATTTCGAGCTGAATCCGTCCCGGCAGGTATGCGGCCTGTCCAAGGGCGAGTCCATGAAATTCCAGACAGCCTTCGTCCTTGCCCACCATCCGCGCTTTCTCTTCCTGGATGAACCGCTGGACGGCTTTGATCCGGTCTTCCGCCGCAGCTTTCTCGATCTGCTCCGGGATCTTCTGGATCTGGATATGGGGATCCTTCTCTCCACCCACATCACGGAGGATCTGGACCGGATGGCAGACTATCTTTTGATCATGGAAAATGGAAAACTGTCCCGCTGCGAGACAAAAGAACAGCTCAGCGATGACTATGCGGACATCACAGGGCGCAATGCCCGGCACATCCGTGATCTTCTGGAGCTGGAGCACAGAGGAGGTGCGCGATGAGCTATTACAGATATGAAAAGAAACATCTGAAAAACCTTGATTCCCGGATCTGTATGGGCTTCTTTCTCTTCTGCTTTCTCCTGAACGTAGTCTCAGGGACAGAGGCCGCGGCGGACAATACGCCGGAACCCATCCGGTTCAGCCTGCCGCTCTGCTTCATCTTTCTCGGTGCCTGCCTTGCGCTGACGAACAGTGCCCTGTTTTTCTCCAGGGAGCAGAACGAGAGGATCTTCCTGCTGCATAAATACCGCTTTGTACCGGCAGACCTGCAAAAAATGTTCCGGGCGAAAGCAATGCTCCTCCTCCGGGAGCTGCTGATTTTCCTGCTGCTCAGCCTTGCAGTCTATCTTTTTATCGTCCTTGGCAAGTACGGAACAAAGGCAGAACTCGCTGAACCGCTGTGCTTCTTCCTGTCCATAGCAGTATTCGGGCTGGTATTCTCAGGTGTGGAACTTGCCCTTAACGCAGTACTGCTCAGAAGGTCAGAATTGTAGCGCAGCCGGAAGAGTTTTCGTTTTCCCATAGAAGAACAATGCGGCAGCCACAAGGACATTCCTCGTGGCTGCCGCAAAATATGCTTATTTATCAGCTTTCTCTTTTTTACTGTCTGTACTCTGTTCCTCACCGGCCGGCTGCTGCGCCGGATCATCCAGCACTCCGCCCTCGATCAGCGTATCCAGAAATTCCCGGATATCCTCTCTTGCCGTCTCTTCATCCACATCATATGATTCCAGGATCCCGTGAAGCAGATCATCAAACGTAACCTCTGACTGGAGCATCTTCCACAGGTCCGCCCCGACTTCATTCACGGTAATCAGACCGTTAAAGCTCAGTACTGTCTTCCCGGTCGGAATGATCACATAATCCCCTGCAATTTCCCGCAGGACAAACTCTTTCTGTACCTTCATATTCCTATTCCTTATACCATATAGATTTATACAGGTTATTCTACACTATTCTTGTCTGATATGCAATGTCGGAAAACGTCTGAATTTCTCCCTAAGATCACATACAATTCCATCGGTTTCTCTCTGCTGGCAGATCATTCCACTCAACTGATGCTGAGCACTGCAATCTCCGGCGGATTATTGAATCTTGGAAGCTTCTGTCTGTCGCTTCCCAGCCCGCTCGTCACAAACATCTGGAAATTATCTTTTTCATACATTCCATGTATATACTCTGGAAAGAATCCCTGATCTCCTCCGTACAGTCCGCCGAGGAAAGGCAGTACGACCTGTCCGCCATGGTTATGTCCGCTGATCACAAGATCCACATCCCACACCTTGCTCGCATCTCCGAAAATAAAACTGTCCGGGCGATGTGCCAGCATGATCTTCAGACGATCTGTATTCTGAAAATCCTGAAGGAAATTCAAAGTATCATCAGGTGCTGCCGCAGCGTCATTATTTCCGTTGAGGCCAAAGGCATAATCATACATTCCGCCAAGGCGTATCTGCGTTCCATTCACATCAAGATCTGTATATTCCTTATCCAGCACGACTGCCCCTGCTTCCTCAAGCTGCTCTGTCAATTCCGAATGACCGTTTTCAATATACCCGATCTCATGATTTCCAAGTGCATAATAGATCGGCGCCGTATCTCTCAATGCTTCGATCAATGTCAAAGGGACGTCTGCATTCTCTGACTCGGCGTTCAGCATATCTCCATCCATGAGAATAAGGTCCGGGCTGATCTGACGTATCTTTTCAACAAGCTTTTCATTATCTTCACCGAACTCATGGTCATGCAGGTCAGAGATAACCACTGTCTTCACCGGATGTTCTACCCCGAATTCTGCCGTAAATTCACGAACCGTCAGAAGGTTCACCGAAACCCACAGACTGATCAGAATATACACTGCCAGAAGAAGAATAATAAGCAGTATTATCATTAGCAGTAAATGTTTTTTCTTTCTTCTTTTTTTCATGAAATCTGCTTCCTTCTAAACTATATCATGATACCCTATACCGGTTTGAAATTCAACTGTGGACAAAAAAGTGGACAGCTTTTTTTAAAAAAGCCTCCCTCCGATAAGGTTACAATCATTTTATCATTATCGAAAGGGAGGCTCAAGTCCGCTATTCTGTTTTTATCCTGCTGTTATCTGTGAGTTTTCTTTCTCACAGCTCCATATGCCGCGCCTGCTGCCGACAGAAGGATGGCCGCTGCCCATACAGCAGGATTCCACGTATCCCCGGTTTTCGCAGCCTTGTTCACTCCGGCTGCCCCGCCGTTCTGTCCACCTGCAGCGCCCGCTGCTCCGCTGTTTCCTTCCGTGCCGCTGCCACCGGCTGTTCCATCACTATCCCCGGTACCCGGAACCGGCTCTTCCGGTTTCACCCCGGAATGATCTGTAAATACCGGATTCCAGTTTCCAACTCCTGTGCCGAATCCCATCTGAGCAAGCAGGGAATCCAGAAGGCCTTCTGCATCCTCTGTCGTCCCCATTGTTCCCAGTACGATATCTGTATAGTCAGACGGATCCAGATATGCGCCCGTCTCATCTTTGCTGTTATATTCTGCAAAGCGGACGTCGCCATGGTAAGTCACGTCCACTGTATTTCCATCTTTGTCTTTTCTGGTCCACACGTTCCATCTCTCACCCTGGATCGACGAGTCCATTGTACACTCGATGAAAGTCACTGCTGAGGAAGTATTCTCATAAGCCGGATTCTTGCGCTCCGGATCATATGCTGTAAGATAGCTGCTTCCATCCTCGTTTCTCGCTGTCTCCGTATAGATCTCTGTCTGCCACGGCCGTCCAAGGCTCACATCTCCGTCTCCGCCGTATGCCGGATCCGCCTCCAGAGTACACTGGCTGAATACGAATCCCACATTTCCTTTCTTTGTGTTGGCCGCGGTAAAGTATCCATTATTTTTGCCTGTAAAATGTGCCATATACAGATCACAGTTTGTAAAATATGCGTCCACGTCGCCAAAGACAAAGTCCACAGTACCTTCGATATAGCAGTCTTCCACCTGCACTCTGGAACCTGCGCCGTGCAGATAGAGTGTATCCTGACGCCCGATGAACCGGCAGTCCTTCAGGTATACCTTGTCTGCTGCCGATCCGAAGGCGACAGCCGGAGTCTGCTCATCTTTTGCAGTGTGATCGTCAATATTGTAACTGTTCTTGAACGTAATGCCCGATGCGCTGAATCCTGTCGCATTGGCAGTCAGGAGCACAGTTCCGCTCTGATCTGTTCCCACATCGTATTCATCCTGAGGGATGAAAGTTCCGTTTTCATCAAATGTATTCGAAGAATAATAGCTTTCCTCGATCACGATCTCTCCGCCGTCCCTGTACATCGGCTGAAAAGACACCCACGGCTTGTCGACTGTCACATGCTCAGTATAAGTTCCCGGCGCGATCAAGAGCACGAGCGGCTCTGCCGCGCTGGATTCATTGGCGTCAAGCGCCTCCTGGATCGTCGCATAGTCATAGGCGCTGCCTGCACCGACGGTGACAACATTCTCATTTACCACGCTGTCGCTCAGATAATCCACCGTAATTCCTGTCAGATAACAGCTTCCCGTACCATCTGCACTGTTAAACGCAAGCTCAACATAAGTATTCTCCGACACTTCCGGAAGCGCTGTCTCTTTGCCTACCTCTATCTCTGTGCCGTTCAGCGTCACAGTAAGATTGTTGTAATTATTTCCGGACACCGTGATGGACGCCCGCTGCTCATCCGGGGCAGCCAGGATATAAAGCGATGTCCCTGCTGTCACCTGCGTGTCGTTCCCTGACTCGCCTGAACGCGGAGCGAACTTTCCTGTGGCCGCGTCGATCTGGATACCGTCATACTCTCCCATGGCACCCTGCACCGCCGGGCGCTCCACCTGGCTCGACTCTGTGAAATCCCACACTTTGTCCTTTGCCTCGACCGTCGGAGCGTCAAAGTCACTGTCGCTTACATAATTCAGCGAAATGGAATTCACATATGTGATCGTGTCAAACTCCACCTTCAGGTAACGGGGATATGCAGAAGCCTCCGCCATGTCAAGGGCAATCTCCTCGTTTGTCGTATGCCTCACTCCATCCACCTTGATTTCTGACGGCGTGTTTCCATCCTGCGTTCCGGCGATCAGAAGCGCCGCTCCCGCCGCGTCATAGGCGGCCGGGATGTAGACGACTGTCCCCGCATTGATGACTGTCCTTTTCTGCTCCGGCTGGATATTGAATTTTCCTGCTGCGGCGTCGATCTTCATGCCGTCAAACGTTCCTTTATTCCCTTCCAGCTTATCCCCTGCCGCAGCCGCTCCGCTCTCGTCGAGCAGGCCTTCCGCGCTGTCAAAGGTCCATGTCTTGTCTTCCGCAGCCGCGCTCTCCGGCACGCCCGGATACTCTTTGGCCGGCGCACTGTAAGAAACCGTGACGCCCGAAACATAGGCCTGGGTAATAAAGTTTATCGTACAGTTTCCGTCCTCTTCGGATGCCTTCAGCGGAATGCTGATACTGCCGTCGGCAGAAGTATATTGCTCTCCGCCAGCTTCCACTGAGGCTGATCCTCCGGAAAGTGTAATACTCAGCGTACCTCCGTTCTCATTCGCCGATACCGGGACAGACAGGACCGTTCCTGCGTTGATCTGTGTGTCTTTTTCTCTCGGGGAAAATTTGCCTGTCAAAGCATCAATCTGAATGCCGTCATATTCTCCCGAATTGCCCTCCAGTGCCGGGCGCTCCATGCTGCTGGCTGATGTAAAATCCCAGCTTCTGTCTTCCGCCTGTGCCGCTTTGTCCTAGGCAGATACAGCCGCCGCAGTTCCCGCTGCTGACACTGTTCCTGCCATCATACTGACGGTCATGGCAGCAGAGAGAAGACCTGCTAAAAATGCTCTCTTCATATTCTTCCTCCTGATAAATTTTATCATGAAATTTGGATGTGGTTTTTATCATTCTAGTGCAAAAATATATAGTCCCCCACATTTTTCCATATATATGGAAGTTTTTTACTATTTTTCTGTTAATGTGTGTTCTCACGAAAAAAGGATGGAATATTTTATCATTCCTTTATTTTTGCACAGTTTTCCTCACAGTTAATTCAATCTCACATATACTGCTACTATAAACGCGATCGGTATCTGAATTATCCTTTAACAGCATTCTCAGATATCTTATTTTCTGAAAGGATTCTTTGATATGAATATAAAAGGAATTGATGTCAGTAAATTTCAGGGTGAAGTGGACTGGGAACAGGTAAAAGCGGCGGGGTATCAGTTCGCCATGCTGCGAGCCGGCTACGGCTTCAGCACGATAGATGAACAGTTCCGCAGAAACGCCGCCGAATGCAATCGGATCGGTCTTCCCATCGGCGCCTACTGGTTCTGCTATGCCGTCAGTCCCGAAACGGCCGTCCAGGAAGCAGACGGCTGTATCAGCACAATTTCCGGCTATAAGCTGGATTACCCCGTCTGCTATGATATTGAACAGGCAAGCGCGGACTATGCGTCCGGACAGGGCGTCACACTCACGCCCGCTCTGGCGAAACAGCTGGTCCAAAGCTTCTGCAGCCGTATTGAAGAAAAAGGATACTTCGCCATGTTTTACAGCAATAAAAACTTCCTCGACACTTATCTTGGCACAGATCTTTCCCGCCGCTACGCACTCTGGTATGCGCGCTATGCAGATACATTCGACGGAACTGACTGCGGTATGTGGCAGTACACCAGCCAGGGAAGTGTTCCCGGGATCAGCGGCAGTGTAGATCTGGATATCAGCTATGTCGACTATCCCGCTGTGATACGAAAGGCCGGGCTTAACCATCTGACCGGATCCGTTCCCGCACCTGCTCCTGTCCCGTCCCCGGAATACATCACCTATGTGATCCAGCCGGGGGACACACTGAGCGGGATCGCAGCCAGATTCGGCACCACAGTCAGCACGCTCTCCTCACTGAACAATATAGCGGATCCCAACAAGATCTATGCAGGGACGACCATCCGCGTACCAGAAAACAGCTCCGCAGCAAAGACTTACACGATCCGGCCAGGAGATACTCTGAGCGGCATCGCAGCCAGATTCGGCACCACAGTCAGCGCCATAGCCGCACTCAACGGAATCTCTGATCCCAACCGGATCTACGCGGGAACAACTATCAGG
>ERZ1090862.883-NODE-885-length-13416-cov-9.820971_pt1 | contig 13416 bp, 12 predicted proteins | sample MGYA00478481_ERZ1090862 | MGnify/ENA primary metagenome ERZ1090862 (study PRJEB33644, sample SAMEA5815745) | chicken gut metagenome | biome: Chicken; feature: Gastrointestinal Tract; material: Caecum | place: Ireland | collected 2019-01-01 | study: A study of the... | reverse complement strand
CGCAGCGTAATCGAGCTCGCACGGAGGCTCAAACCATAGTCGCCCCTTACTCCGCCGGTACAAACCGAATAGACTCCGAATCCGAATTGTAATTTTCCAGGTGCAGAGTTCCCGCTGTGTCCGGATAAAGCTCATTAAGTTTCTCCAGAATGGGATCGACCTGCTGCAGCTTCTCCTCGTAACTGCCGTTTCCAAGCAGCACTTCGACTCCTCCAAAATATACTCCGATATCACCATCTGCACAAGAGATACGGTCTGGAGCAAGCTTATATTCTTTGAGATATCTTGACAGCTCAACAATTCTGTCAAATATACTGTCATCTTCGACCGGAAGGATCTTTCCGATTTCCGTCTTAGACTCATCAAATGTCAGCCCCTCAATGTACGGAGTTCCCTCTATCACCTTTTTACTCCTGAGCACTGCCGTCCCCGTTTCATCAAAATACAGATAGGCTCCGTCGTAATCCACGTATCCCGCCATTTCCTTTTCTTCCACTTTTACGTGGACAGTCCAGGGATCTTTTAGAGAAACATCCAGTTTCTCTACTCCTGAAGGGAGATCAGGATTCAGGAAATTATATTTGATCAGTATATACAGCGTATTAACTGAAAACTTATCATTCTGCACCCATGTGCTGATTGTATTGTCACTGTAATAAGAATTTCCTTCTACTTCAACCGTCCGGGTTCTGAATCCGAATACAGCCACAACAGCCAGCAGTATCAGAGCTGTCAGGACAGAAAGGACTACAGGCCATATCTTTCTGCGCTTTTTCTTCTTCATCCAAAATTGCCTCCTTTATCTTATTGTGCCGATGCCGACACGCTAAGTACCAGCCCCATCTCAAGCAGAAGGAATACAACAGACGTTCCTCCATAACTGATAAAGGGGAGCGTAATCCCTGTATTAGGGATTGAATTGGTGACAACTGCAATATTCAGAATCACCTGTATCATCATATGAGCCATTGCACCGGAAGCAATCAAAGCCCCCAGCAAATCCCTTGCCCGTGTTGCAATGACAAAAAATCTCCATATCAGCAGGAAAAACAGCACTATGATAATCCCCGCTCCTGCCAGCCCCAGTTCCTCGCAGATGATTGAAAAGATCATATCGTTCTGAGCCTCAGGCAGAAATCCCAGCTTCTGCACACTATTGCCAAGACCTCTGCCGAAAATCCCACCGCTTCCGATGGCATACAGCCCCTGCAGTGTCTGATATCCTTTCTCATACCGTTCCGGATTGCGCCAGATCGCAAGCCGTTCCAGACGATAGCTTTCCATAGCCAGAAATACAGTCATGAACCCAATTCCTGCCGTCCCCATCCAGATAAACTGGGAATATTTCGGACTTGCAACAAAAATAAGTACAACAGCGATTCCAAGAATGATGATCGCGGTACTCAGGTTACTGGCTCCCACAAGTGCCACGATCGGAAGGACCGGCAGCATCATGAGCACCAGTGTCCTAAATTTATCCATTCGTTTCACATATTTCGTTATGAGACATGCGAGAAAAAGAATAACCGCCACCTTGGCAAATTCCGAAGGCTGAAAAGAAACAGGTCCTAAAGACAGCCATCTTTTGGACCCGTTATACTCGTCGCCGAAGAGCATGACTGCCACTGACAGGGCGATAGCTGTCAGATAGCCGGGAATCGCAAGCACCGCCCATCTGTGGTAATCGACCCTGGCTACAATCGCCATACCCAAAAATCCGATAAATGTCGCAAATCCTTGTTTCTTCAGGTAATAAAAAGGATCATGAAACTTTACTTCACCGTTATATGAACTGGTGCTGTACAGCATCACAAGCCCGACCACTACAAGGACCACGACTACAGTCAGCAGTGTCTCGTCATAATGCTGCTTCTTATTGGAACGCTCCAATCAAAATCCACTCCTTATAGTTGTTCTACAAGTTCTTTGAATTTATCTCCGCGTTCTTCATAATTTTTAAACATCCCCCAGCTCGCACATGCAGGCGAAAGAAGCACCGCATCTCCGGGCTGTGCATATTCCACGCATTTCTCAAAAGCTTCCTCAAAACTATCTGCCATCACGATATCTGTAAATCCAAGGCTCCGGGCGGTCTGCGCAATCTTATCCCTGGTCGCGCCGATAAGAACCAGTTTCTTTACCTTGCCGTCAAACGCCTGAATCCACTCATCATAGGCGGATTCTTTATCATAGCCGCCGCCAATCAGAACTGTCGGACGGTTCATAGCCTGGATTCCCCGGATAGCAGCATCGGGATTCGTGCCTTTTGAATCATTATAATATGCAACGCCGTTCTTCTCCGCCACAAACTCAATCCTGTGCTCCACACCTTTGAACTCCAAAAGTGTCTTTCTTATCACTTCCACAGGCACTCCATACGCATATGCCATAGCCGTAGCCGCCATCACATTCTCATAATTATGTGTGCCAAGAATCTGCAGTTCGTCTGTGTCACAGACAGATATTGGAGCGTCGATCTGACAGATGATAGTCTTTCCGTCTAAGTATACACCTCTGTTAAGTTTACGCCGGCTGCTGAAATATAGAACCTGAGCTTCCACCTTTTCCCCGAATTTCCGCAGCACATCATCCTCATAGTTAAGGACGCAGAAATCCTGCTTCGTCTGATTCTCAGCAATTCTTTCCTTGGCTGCGATATACGCCTCCATCGTATGGTGGCGATTCAAATGATCCGGTGTAATATTGAGGATCGCACTCACTCTCGGCCGGAAACTATGCACAGTCTCAAGCTGAAAACTGCTCATCTCCGCCACTATGACCGAATCCGCTTTCGTCTCCGGCACAATACTCGTGTAAGGATTACCGATGTTACCGACAACAAATACACTCTCCTTATAATTCTTCATGATCTGACCAAGAAGAGACGTCGTAGTTGTTTTTCCATTGGTTCCCGTAATAGCAAGAACATCTCCTTTGCCACACACATAAGCAAGTTCGATCTCACCCCAGATGGGGATCCCCTTTGCTCTCATCTTCTCCACAATCGGAAGATCTGTGGGAACCCCAGGACTCATGACAGTCAGATCCAGTCCGTCCAGCATCTCCTCCGGAAATGCCCCGAGCACAACCCGGACATTTTCCGGCATCTTTTTCTTTATCTCCTCTGCATCCAGCTTTTCATTTCCATCGTAGAGGATCACAGCAGCTCCCTCTCTGTCAAGAAGCTCAGCTGCGGACTCCCCGCTTATTCCGGAGCCGAATACAAGTACTTTTTTCCCTTTTAAATCCATTGTACTATACCCCCATGAGAGCAACCAGGCAGAGCAGCGCTGTGATAACAGAAAATACCGCTACCACTCTTGTCTCCGACCAGCCGCACAGTTCAAAATGATGATGGATCGGCGCCATCTTAAAGATACGTTTTCCGCCGGTTTTCTTAAAATAAGTAACCTGGATAATGACAGACGCCACTTCCACAAGATAAATAAACCCTACAATGATAATAAACAACGGCATCTGCAGCATATATGCCGTTCCTGCGACAAAACCGCCCAGTGCCAGAGAGCCTGTATCTCCCATAAACACACTCGCCGGATACACATTAAACAGAAGGAAACCGAGAAGGGCCCCAACCACCGCGCAGGTCACCGGTTCGATTCCGCTCTCTGTTCCGATTGCCACAACAGTAAAGAATGTAGCAACGAGCACCGTCACACTGGAAGCCAGCCCGTCAAGTCCGTCTGTAAAATTCGTTCCGTTGACTGTTCCAATAACCGCAAAAAACAGAACCGGGATCGCCAGCCATCCGATATCCCAGTAATATCCACCGGAAAATGGAACAAGCATAGTAAGCGGTACTTCCGCCACTTTCACCAGATAAAATGCAAACACCGCAGTTACGACAATCTGTAAAGCCATCTTCTGCATCGGCATCAGACCGTCAGAACGTTTCAACACAACTTTCAGATAATCATCCAGGAAACCGATAAGGCCAAATGCAACTGTAAGGAACAGCACCGGTATAATCCTCGGATAATCCCGCACATAAAACAGCGACGTCACAACAACAGCTATAAGAATAATGATCCCGCCCATTGTAGGTGTGCCCGCCTTCTTCAGATGAGACTGTACGCCATCTGTTCTTTCTGTTTGTTTCATCTTCAGTTTTCTTAAAAAAGGAATGACCACCGGCCCCAGCACAAGGCTTATGGCAAAGGATATCAACACCGGAATCACTACATGACTACTCATAAATCCACCTCTTTATCTCTTTTGTTTCATACAGGGGCTCCCCCCTTTTGAACATCTCATTTAGTATAAACCATCACTTACTTTTTTTCAATCCCGAGATAAGGCAGGACATTATCATAGATATCCCTCAGCACAGGAGCTGCAATAGTACCGCCGTAATATACTCCCTGAGGATCATGTATAATGACCATTCCCAGGATTTGCGGATCATCTGCGGGCGCGAATCCGATAAAAGATGAAATATATTTATTTGCACTTCTTGGCAAAGTCTGAGATGTAGCCGTCTTACCTCCGATCTCATACCCCTCAATATAAGCATTTTTCCCGGATCCTTCAGATACTACGCTTTCCAAAAGCATCCGCATCGTTTCTGATGTTTTCGCTGACACAATGCCTTTCTCCACTTTATATTCAAATCGATCTATTATTTCACCGTTTTCATCAAGCACCGCCGTGCCAACATGGGGTGTTACCCGTGTCCCTCCATTTATAATGGAACTGACGGTTACGGCCATCTGGATCGGCGTTACCTGAAAAGACTGCCCAAACGTCATAGTAGCCAGCTCCACCGTTCCGATATCCTCTTTCCTGTGCATAATCGTGCCTGCTTCCCCAGGCAGATCTACATTCGTCAGCTTCAGTAATCCGAATTTTTCAAAATAATCGTAGAATCGATCTGATCCCAGTCTAAGACCGATATCCATAAACACCGGATTACAGGAATTCTGAATTCCCTGTACAAATGTCTCCTGTCCGTGGCCTCCCACCTTATGACACCGTATCTTTCTGTCTTCCACGATCCGGTATCCCGGACAGAAAAAGGTATCGTCCAGCGACACAACACCTTCTTCCAGACATGCAGAGGCCGTAATGATCTTAAATGTGGATCCCGGCTCATACGTATCATTAATACATCGGTTTCTCCACATCTGATTAAGTTGTTCCTGCAGTTCTTCATCAGAAAGTTTATCCTCATCCACTCCCGTATTCAGCTCATAAGGATCATTCAGATTAAATTCCGGAACATTTACCATGGCATAGATCTCTCCGTTTTGCGGATCCATCAACAGAATCGAAACTGCTTCCGCCTGTTTTTCCTCCAGAACGTTTTCTGCCGCCTGCTGGCAAAAAGCCTGAATATTATAATCAAGACTCACCTGAAGCGTCTCTCCCGCAACCGGCTCGATCCGATCTTCCGCCACCGCATCCAGCTCAACCCCACGGGCATCCGTCACTGTCAGGATCGTGCCGTTGGTTCCTTTCAGATAGTCTTCATACTTTACTTCCAGACCGATAATTCCCTGATTGTCGCCCCCCGTAAATCCCAGCACTCTTGAGGCCAGATCATCAAACGGATAATATCTTTTGTAGTCTTCATCCACCTTAACTCCCGCCAGATCATAATCCCGGATCCTGTCCCCTGTTTCCTTGTCCACATTCGTCTTGATTTTCTCCATAGAAGACACTTTTTCAACTCGTTTTCTCACATCATTTTCTTCCAGTTCAAGCTCCGAGCAGAGCACTTCTATGACCCGTTCCGGATCTTCAATCTGGCTGTGGATCACAGATATCGTACACACGGTTCGGTTAGCAGCCAGAACCACTCCGTTTCTGTCTACTATCTCGCCTCTGGCCGCTTTTATCTCCCGTTCCCTTTCATGCAGATCCTGAGCCAGTTTCTGGTAATACTCTGCATCAAAGATCATCAGCCAGACAAGCCGTCCGATCAAAGCGCACAGGATCAAAGCCGCTCCAAGAAAGACCACCAGTATCTTCTTCTTATTATATGTCTTGTTCTTCATACTATAATAACCCTGCAAAAGATGTTGTTACAGCTTATTACATCTTCTGCAGGGTTATTCCTGTTTTACTCTTCCGTATCATCCGAGGCCCAGTCATCCAGATCCGGATCATAATCTTCATCTATATAAGATCCATCCGGATTATCATATGTCTCTTCATAGTTTTCATCATAATCCGTATACTCGCTCTGCGTTACGCCTGTTCCCTCTGTCTTTGTCTCCTGTCCGCTCTCCTCAATGGTGGTGATTCCCAGATAAGGGAAAGCCTCCTCCATAATCTCCCTGGCAATTCCCTGTGCGTAACCGCTGTTTGCCTGGGCATCCGTATTTGGTTCGTCCACCACAACATAGATTACAATTTCCGGATTATCCACAGGAGCAAATCCGATAAATGAAAGAAGATACTTTCCATTACCTCGCGGGAGCTTCTCCGCTGTTCCTGTCTTTCCTCCGATATCATATCCCTCTACTTTGGCCTCCTGACCAGAACCATAATCCAATGTAGCTTTCATATATGTTCTCAGGGCACGCGACGTTTCAGCTGAAACAGTCTTTCTAAGCAGCACAGGATCTTTTGTCTCTATTACGTTGCCTTCCTCATCCTGAATCTGCTTTACAACATGAGGCTCATAATAATAACCGCCGTTCACAAGTGAACAGAATGCCGATGCAATCTGTGTCATCGTTACATTAAAGTTCTGGCCAAATGAGTTGGTAGCTAAATCGATATCCGTCATATTTTCAGCAGAATATAGAAGTCCGGACGTCTCCGCCTCACCGGGGAGATCTATACCTGTATACTTCCCAAATCCGAAAATACTCTGATACCGAGTGAAATTATCCTTTCCCATATCCAGCGCAATGTCCATCAGCGCCACATTACAGGAATTAGCGATAGCATCCTGTACCGTCTGTGTTCCGTGTCCATCTCTGTGAGCACAGCTTATATCTACTCCAAGCACATTTTTTGAGCCATCACAGTAGAACGTCTCATCACCATTAAGCGTTCCCGATTCCAGAGCTGCTGCCACAGTAAAAGGCTTTATAGTCGACCCCGGCTCATAAGCGTCACTGACACAGAAATTTCTCCACAGATCATTCATCGCTTCAAGCTGCTCGTCATCGCTCATGGCATCCCACTCCTGATCTGAATACAACTGCGACAGATCTCTGGGATTGTTGAGATCAAAATTAGGATAAGACGCCTCCGCCAGTATCTCTCCTGTATTTGGATTCATTACGATGACCGCTGTATTCTTACTGCCCGGCTCTCCGTCTTTTTCAAATCCCTCGTTAAAGTTTTTGATTGCTTTTTCCACTATACTCTGCAATGTCACATCAATAGTAGACACAACAGTATTTCCGTTCTTGGCAGGTTTTACTGTTCTTTCCAGAGAAGATTCAGAATCAAAATATCCATATTCTCTTCCGTCCGTACCGTTCAGGACATCGTTGTAGGCGCTCTCGATTCCTATAGCTCCTGCATTTCCGGCATATGTAAACCCGATCACATCGCTGGCCAGACTGTCATACGGATAGGATCTTGTATAGTCCTCTTCCAGCCAAATGCCGCGGACATTGGGATAATTTTTATCATCTTCATCTATGGCATTAAATTTCTGAGCCGTCTCATAATCAATCCCCCGCTTCAGGATCTCGTACTGACTGTTTGGACGCTCCTCGATCAAATCATCCACAGTGTTCCCGTCAATCCCAAAACATTCCTCAAGCACTGCTTTTGTAGGTTCGATATAATCATCCTTCTCACCGTTTCCTGTCATTACAGCCACATCAAGTATCACATTATAGACACGTTCGCTCGTTGCCATCTTCGTTCCATTTCTGTCCACAATGTCTCCCCTCTTGAACGCAATCACTCTGCTGTCATAATTCTGCTGATCCAAAACAATCCTTGTGTAACTGCTCCCTTTCGATGCATTGATCACAGTGATCCTTCCTATAAGAACAACAAAAGCCAGTATCACTGCCATAAATAGCATTACCAGCTTTCGTTGCATTCTAATCGGGAATTTTCTAGTCAAAAACTCAAATCTGTTCTTCTTTCTTTTTCTGCCTGACATATCAAAATTTCCTTATTTATATCTGTTTTGTCTGAAATATGTTACCGGGATGCATCGCTGGACTTTGCAAGCACTCCATTCTCCGGAATATCGCTGTACTGCTTGACATAGTCGCCGGCAGGACTGTCATATTCTATTACAGTTCCCTCTGATGCATACACCATCCCCATCTCATTCATTGCTTTCTCGCGCACGGTTTCCAGATTAACCGAATCCGCCGCAGCATTGTATTTCGTATCATTTGCTTCCGTAAGATCTGCAAGTTCCTCCTGCAGCGCCGTAACGTGCTCCGAACGGCTTACCACATCTGACTGCAGATTTAAATACAGAACACAGATCAAAACCGCACATATTGCTGCCACTGTAAGAAATACCGCATACGCAGGACTGATACTCATAGCCCTGTTTCTGTTTCTCGCAACCTGACGGCTTGTCCTCTTAGGCTGCGCCGGCCGCTCCTTCGGTGTTCTTACCGGAACAGGCTCCGCCTGGCGCACGGTATTTCCGTACACATAGAACTGCCTCTGATCTCTACCCCTTTGACCAGATCTTCTGTAATTATATGTGTGATACCCTGCTGCCATAGCGAACTGCTCCTCTCCCTGCTTTTGTTCCGACCGGCTCTCCCCTTCCCGTCAGAACGTAAACATATATCTTAACTACTCCCTGTTGCTTACGAACGTTCAAATATCCTGAGCTTGGCACTCTTTGAACGACTGTTTGACTCCATCTCTTCCACAGTGGGAAGGATGGGTTTTCTCGTCACCACTTTTCCTTTTGAGACTTTCCCACAGACACAAACAGGAAAATGGCTCGGACAAGTACATGGATTTTCATTCTTGCGGAATGCACTCTTTACAATCCTGTCCTCTAATGAATGAAATGTAATAATACAGATCCGTCCCCCCGGATTCAACATATCAATCATCTCATCCAGCGAATCTTTCAGCACATCCAATTCATGATTCAGTTCAATTCTGATCGCCTGGAACGTTCGTTTTGACGGATGTCCCGACGTTTTCCGAATCTTCATTGGTATGGCGTGCCGTATAATCTCATTCAATTGTCCCGTTGTTTCGATCGGTGCTTTCTCGCGTTCTGCGACAATATGTTTCGCAATGTTCTTTGCGAATCTGTCCTCCCCGTAATCCCGGATCACACGATAAAGTTCCGATTCACTGTAACCATTGATAATATCTTTCGCCGTCATCTTCTGTCTCTGATCCATCCTCATATCAAGAGGTGCATCCACCCGGTATGAAAATCCCCTGTCAGCTGTATCAAGCTGATAGGATGATACGCCAAGATCTATGACGATACCGTCGACCTTATCAATGCCTATCTTGTGGAGCTGCGGCTTCATATCACGGTAATTGCTCCGTATTATCGTGACTTTCTCCCCGAAGCCTTCCAGACGTTTTCCCGCCGCCTCGATAGCGTCGGCGTCCTGGTCTATACCTATAAATCTCCCCTTGTCATTTAACCGGCTGCACACTTCAAAGGCATGTCCGCCGCCCCCCAGCGTTGCGTCCACATATATGCCGTCCGGTCTGACGTTAAGCCCGTCCACTGTCTCCCTGAGCAGGACGGATGTGTGATTGAATGCCATGGTCTCCTCCTAAGTCAGATTCTGATTCCTATGGATTCCATACGCTCTGCGATAGCGTCCAGATCTTCTTCACTCACCTGGCTGCGCTCCTCCCACAGAGCCTTGTCCCAGATCTCAACACGGTCCTGGACTCCCACCAGAACAACGTCTTTCTCTAGATGCGCTGCTTTTCTGAGCGACGGCGGAACAAGAACTCTCCCCTGCTTGTCGAAGCTGCCCTCAGAAGCACTTCCGAAGAAGTAACGCTTAAAGATTCTGGCATCCTTATTCATACGTGGTAAGGTTTCAAGCTCAGCGACAAATTTATTCCATTCTTCCTGAGAGTATACAAAGAGGCAGCCTTCCAGTCCGTTACAGATGACAAAACTGTCACCCAGGTCATCCCTTAGCTTTGCCGGGATGATGAGTCTTCCCTTTTCATCAATGCTATGGTTAAACTCTCCTAATAACATCTGGAATCCTTTCTCTTATTGTGAGCCTCCACATCGCTCCCCACTTTACACCACTAGCCACCACTCTTTACCACTTGACACCATTCTAAACCACTACTTCCCCTTTTTCAACCCCTTTTTTTGATTTTTTTGTGTATATAAAATTCGTGAGAAACTCAAAACAGACTTAATTTTTCGCAAAAAAAGAACATGTAGATGATAGATTAATCTTATCATCTACATGTTGTGTTTTATTACTATATATACTGTTTTTTAATCTACTCCGAAGCAGACTCATCCGCTGCAAGCCCGTTTAAATAATTCGTGATTGCATCATAATTCACTTCCGCAACCACTCTCTCTTTCCCCGATTCATACATATCATAAGCGGAATATCCCAGCCATGCCACGAGGGCCAGTGCTGCCACTGAAAGCACAGCCTTCCTGACAATACTCATCGCTTTCTGTTTACGCATGATCTTCTTTCTGTTTGCCTTTTCCTGTTTATATCTGTCAACCTTTTCCTGACTCATCTCATCTGGCTCCTTTCACTATGGCAAAGGCTGTTCACTAACCTGCTTTTCGCCTCAATAATGACAGTTTACCACAATCATCCTCAGAGCACAACAATTATTCCGCCGTCATTTGCATACATTGTGCTGATTCCTGCCGTATCCACAATAAAACTATCTTTCACATGAATCTTGTCCATTAGCATACGCTCTACCTCTCTGGCTCTCTCCGGACAATTACAGTGGGCGATCGCCAGGATTTTTTCTTTTGTCGCTCTTCCCTCTCTTGCAATCTGGTCAACCATCTTCACCAGCGCGCGTTTCATCCCCCGCGCCTGACCGAGCTGGCAGATCGTCCCTTCCGGAGTGGAACCCATAACCGGCTTGATATTCAATGCACTGGCTACAAAGGACTTGATGCCCGTCAGTCGTCCGTTCTTACGAAGCGTGTCAAGATTCTCCAGAACAAAATACGTATGCTGACCCTCTATATAATCTTCTACAGTACGGACCACATTCTCAAATGAAAGGCCCTGTTCTTCACACTCCTGTATCTTAAGACCGATCAGCGTCTCTCCTACCGAAGCGGACCGGGAATTAAACACATAAATCTGCTTCCCGTCATCCCCGTGTTCTTCTTTCCAAAGTTTTCTGCCAAGCTCTGCGCTATTATAGGAACCGCTGAGTTCTGAAGAAAGAGTAACAACATAGACCCTTTTTTCGTCCCCCTCATACAGCTCCATATATCTCTCCGGCGACGGACATGAAGACTTTGGACATTCCGGGCTGGCCGCCACGCGTCGCAGAAAATCGGCCTGATCAAAAGATTCATCATCTGTGATGACATCACCGTCTACTTCCATGCTAAGCGAAGCTGTTTCATATATTCCGCTCTGCTTCATCCTGTATGTCAACTCGCCGCAGCTATCTACAATGATCTTATATTCCACAATGATCCCTCCCGAACCGCAATGTATATTCAATATTTCTATTACATGTGGTTTTCAATACCACATACAACTATATCATACATTTTCTTAGAAAGAAAGAGGAATAATTCATTTTTTATCTCAGACATGAAGATACGCATGAAAAAAGCAGGCTCTTCACCTGCTTTACTCACCTTCCAGCCTGATCTTTCGTGAAATCCCAAGAGCTACTCCCATTTCCGCCATCAGGAAAAGTATCGCCGTACCTCCATAACTGATAAAAGGCAGCGTAATACCTGTCGTGGGAAGCAGTCCCGTTACGACTGCAATATTAAGAATGACCTGTAATGCGATATGTGCAAATATTCCAGTGGCAATCAATGATCCATACAGATCCGGCGCGTTTTTCGCGATAAACATCAGCCGATAAAGCAGGACTCCGAACAGGATCAGAATCAGAAGAGCGCCAAATACACCAAGCTCTTCGCAGATAACGACGAGAATCATATCGTTCTGCGCCTCCGGGATTACCCCCAGCTTCTGGGTACTGTTCCCCAGTCCTTTCCCGAACAGCCCGCCGCTTCCGATAGCGTAAAGTCCCTGCATAACCTGATAACTTCCCGTATCCGCCGTAGCCTCCGGGTTCAACCACGATATAACTCTCTGAAGTCTGAAGTTGTCACTGCCGGCCGCATCCGTGTTTGCAATGATCACCGAAAGGATTATGATACCGACAGCCGCAATCAGTGCCCCGATTACAACAATCGCAACAAACGGTTTTGTCTTTGGGTGGATCACAAAGATCAGAATGCAAGTAATGGCCATAACGATAATGGCGGTACTAAGGTTGTCCGTCAGGAACAGAACCCCGCCCGAAGCAATAGCCCCAAATGCCAGTACTCTTATGATTCCCTGCATCGTATATGCCTTCTTCCCCAGGCGGCACAGTTCATATGCAATAAAGAGTATCACTGCGATCTTTGTAATCTCGGCGGGCTGCAAAGTCTGGTTTCCCGGCAGCCGGATCCATCTTCTCGCACCGTTAAACTCCAGGCCAAGAGGAGTTCGCACCAATGCCATCATGAACATGGCGAACACATATATCTCTCCTGCAAATGCCCCGTAAATATGGTAATCAATCTTCGAGACAATAAACATCACAACGAATCCGCCTATGCCGATCAGGCTCTGTCTGGTAAAGTAATACAAGTCATTGCCGAAATCTGCATCCGCTTCATACGCACTTGTACTATAGAGCATCACAAGCCCGAAACACATAAGAAACACAATAACCAGCAACAGATCATAGTCGAAATACTGTACCTGCGTTGCCGCTGCCGTCTTTGCCCGTTTCCGTCTATTCGCTATTATCCTGCTGATCCCGCTTCTCTTCGGTTTTGCAGCAGAGCGGGCATACCTTCTCTCAGGCTCAGGCTTAGGACTTCGCAGAACTTCACGTCTGCGGTCAATCGTCTTTCGATACGAATCCCTGTATGTACCGTAGCCGGATCTGGTACCGGTATTTACCTGGCGTATCGGCCGGGTATCAGAAAAACGGCCCTGCCCTACCGGGCGCATCGGCTGTGTATCTCCTGACACTCTGCTTTTCCTGTTGTTTCTGGAACTTTGTTCCCGCCGCTTTACCGGCCGTACAATCCTGCTCTTCATTCTACCATCGCTTTCCGCTTAAACTTCTGTTTATAACAGATAAGGAACCAGTTTCGGTAGTCGTATCCGCCCGATCTGATCCCTTATGATAATGCTTTAACTGAATAATTGCTTTGTTTCATCGGGGTGACAGGATTCGAACCTGCGACCTCACGGCCCCCAGCCGTGCGCT
>ERZ1090862.872-NODE-874-length-13520-cov-4.994281_pt1 | contig 13520 bp, 12 predicted proteins | sample MGYA00478481_ERZ1090862 | MGnify/ENA primary metagenome ERZ1090862 (study PRJEB33644, sample SAMEA5815745) | chicken gut metagenome | biome: Chicken; feature: Gastrointestinal Tract; material: Caecum | place: Ireland | collected 2019-01-01 | study: A study of the... | reverse complement strand
AAATAATAATATGCGTAGTATGAAACATAAAATTCTATGTGTGCTACTTTAGATAGCGGGTGATACCAGTGAAAAGTGTAATGAAGTTGCTACGCGATCTTCGTGTAGATAATGATTTGACTCAATCTGAGGTAGCTTCAATTTTTGGAATCTCACAGCAGCACTACTCAAAATATGAAACAGGTGAATATGAACTTCCGCTTCGCCATTTCATTGCACTGGCAAATCATTATCAGGTGTCCGCAGATTATCTGATCGGCCGGCACCAGAAGCTGGATGTTTCTCCGCAAGACATGGTATATTTGACCCCGCACTGTACCTGCGGGAGCTTACTCCGGGACATTCTTCAGCTCAACAGCAAGGACCGTCAAGCTGTAGTAGAATATGTGCATCTTCAGAAATTGAAAGAACAAAGCGAAAACAAGTAACTGCACACTGATTTTCTTTCAGCATAGGACCTGCGCAAGCGGGGCTCTTTCCGAAAACCAATTTACTTCAATATTTCAGGGGCTCTTCGCCTGGCTTATGCACGATTTGAGAAAGCAGTCTCTGCGGCTTATGGCACTTTATCTCCCTGCTTTCCCATGTAAAATACGCAGAACTATCTAAAGAAGATATTTAATATCTAGTCTATTCAGAATTATACCAGATTTTATATTAGAATCAACAAGATAGACAAAAAATATCTTGACTTGATAATGTAGGTGGAGTTGCATTGGGAAAGAATATGTTTTTAATACAAGGGAATATCTGTGCGGATCGAGTCAGATTGGGGCGTGCTATTCAAAGTCCGCTTATGACGCAGGACGCGCTTGCACAAAAGATTCAGCTCATGGGACTTGATATGACGCCGCTGATCATCTCTAGGATAGAGAAAAATCAACGGCATGTATGTGACGCCGAGCTGCGCATCCTTGCGAAGGCACTATCTGTATCCATGGACTGGCTTTGCGGAGATACCGACGATCCGCGACGTTAGTGCCGGCTAGGCTTCGTTGTAAAATGACAAATTTAGTTGGGGCTATTCAGCCGGAAAGTGATAACACTACTCCGAACATAAATAAATGGAAAATAATCAGGCACCAGTAACGTAAAACTCCTACCAGTGCCTGATTATTTTCCATTTACCTTTGTGATTGCAAATCACGTGTTTGCCTCATTTTGCTACCATTGGTTCAAGCGCTTCCTTCCCATCCCGAATTTCGGCGCTGAACTCTCTTAACCTTTCTGCCACAAGTGGCAGCTTCGCCTCATGAAATTCCCCATCCGCCAGCATCCACAGGCCGTAGCCGGACTCGGTTTCCTCCGGGCTCTCCGGCGCCCCCGTGTCTCCCGGCTGCTCCGGCTCCTCCGGGACATCCCGCAGCTGGCCGTCGATGTAGCCGATGCTCAGGGTGGCGTCCGGGGCGCCGTCCCAGCCCCTCATGCCCAGGTAGGTGTAGGTGTGGTGGTAGATGCTCAGATCCAGATCCCCCACCTGCTGGGGCCCAGCCTTACCCGCCGCCTCCACCAGCACCGACCACAGTTCCCGGCCGTCCGGGAGGTAAAAATGCCCGTTGCCGGTTTGCAGCTCCCGCATATCATAGCCAGTCAACTGCTTGGTGATGTGGAACAGGCCCGTCTTATAGGTGGCCGCATTTGCGGTGGCCTTGATGGGGTCGGAAAACCACAGGTGGTAATAGAGATTGTATCCGTTTTCCCCCTGGTTCAGCGTATCCTCGATCAGCTGGGCCAGGGCGCTGTCCTCTAGGCCGCTCACCTGGATTCTGTAGTCGTAGGGATTGACGGTCAGCCGGAATGAGGTCCCCTTGGGGAGCTCGATCCCCCGGTCGCCCAACAACTCCTGAATGGAGGAGGCGATCCCAGTTCGGGTCTGCTGATTTGCCTGCCCCATAATGTTATCGATCGTCAACTCACTTACATCAATTCCTGCCGCCCGCAGCGCGTAGTTGTTCGGGAAATTGTCGATTGTAAGCCGTCCGGAATAGTAAATCTGCGTTTCCGACTGCCATGCGACATCCCGCTCCGCAGCAGTCATGTCCCAACGAAAATATGGTGAGTTTTCATTTTTATACTTGTCGTCTATGTGCTTTTTGGGATCAGCGAATTCCATCGCCTCGGCTACCTGTCCTCTATAATAATCATTGAGGATTTTTGTTATCTCCTGAGAATTTTCAAATAATGCCGAAAAGGGGCTTGGGAATGTTGTTTTCCCCTGAGAGGGATTCACCTCTAATTCCGTCTGCCCATTGACTGATTTTGCGTAGGCGGCCTTGGCCTCCGGGGAGATGGTCACCTGATCCTGCCCGGCGGCCGCAGAACGTGTGGAGGCCGGTTCACCCGCGGCGGTTTTCTGCTTGGCGTATCCCACCGGGGCCGCTTGGCTGTTCCATGATACCTGCATACTCATATTCGCCGCTTTCACTCCCATCTTACCATTCGATGGCGGCTCGCCCCTACTATGGAGCGGGCCACCATCGAATTTGAAGTCTAATGCTCAAGGTTCCCACTCATCATAACCAGTATATTGAATGTCATACTCCCAGTCCAGGTCAAGCGTGATATCATACATTTCTGTGGACATAAACGCCGACTGGTAATACCTAAAATAGTACGGAACATGAGCAAGAATCCCCATCTCTTCCTCAATGTCGAAGTAAACTGTACCAGCTCCTCCACGTTTTTCAAACCACCCGTATCCCCCTGGATTAAGTTCTAGAGAGAGGCCACCAACGCCGTCGGAAATCTTATATTCCACCTTCGCGTCCGTGAGGATTGCATTAGGCGCAATTGAATCTTCATTTGTGAGATCTAGGGTCAGAATATTGGAATAGCTAAATCCACTATTATAGGCCGTCCCACTGAATTCAAATGTGCTATATCCGCTTCTCATGCGGTCGCGTAAAAGAATGCTCATAGAAGAAGTAATGTTTTGCGGATCTTCACGGGCAACGGCCAGATAGAAAACCTGATTGTTTTGAGTGGCGTCGATGTTTATCACAAATTTGGTGATATTATTGTGGTCTGTTATGACTCTGTTTGGGTCGGTAGAAATAGATTTACCAATCTGCTCACCATTTGCATTGAGCAGATACAGTTCCTGATAGCCACTGTTCTCATATCGGTTCACATATGCATAGATTTTATCCCCCGCATTCGCAGTAAAACGATAATATACGATGGGCTGTCCAACTGGGATGCTGGGACTCAATCCTGCATACTTCCAGTACCCCATATTGTACGCAGTATCAATACTGGAGCTCTGGGACATATCTTGAACCGTCAGGGTGTAGTCCCCATACACAAAGCCATTGATATCGGCATCCGAATAAACCTTTACATAATATGGCCCCTGATATAGAGTATAGAGTATAGGTTCCGGCCGAAGTAAGATCCGCCAATGCCAGTGTATTACCACTGGTAGCATAGTAAATTTCGGCCTTATAGTCGCCGGCGTCCGCAGCAAACACACCCGGATCTGCATTTTGAATGATATACCAGTCCTGATCATTTGCCACATTTAGAGAGCCAGAAATCTCACTGCCAATGGCCGCATTTGTCGCCGCAAACGGATTGTCATTGGGCTCATTGGCGTCATAAGAACCAGCGGTGTCCAGGCTGACCGTCAAATAGAACTTATCCGTTGCGCTACTCCCCTGTGTGGCCATAACCAAAAGGGCATACGCACCAGCCGTTGCATCTGTGTGAATATATGAAAGGGCATCATCTAACGTTTTCCCGGTTTGAGGGTCCACATATGTACCTAATGTGCAGGACGCAATGATCTCCAGATCCCCAGTATCCGACACTGTACACAGGTATAGGTCATAATTCAGAGCAGGATTCTGAGGATTCTCCAGTGTGGCCTGAACGATTTGATTTTCGCCCAACGCGAAAGTCACATATTGAAACTGCCCTTCGGCGGCAATCGTTCCCTCATACTTATTTGTCACGCTGTCCGCACTCATTATGGCGATCCCCTGATTAGGCGCCGTCAGCTCCTTGCCCTGATCCAAGTTGAAACTGGACATAGGAACCGACTGAACGGACAACTCCTGTGAACTCCTACCCTCAAGTGCTCCAACAGACACACCGGGTTCCACACTACTGCCTACATCGGCCGCAGCCGCCGGTACAACCAACGATCCCATAATGGAAACCGCCAACGCAAATGATAGAAATCTTTTCATTTCACATCTCTCTTTCTGAACCATTCATACATGTTGCATTCCAATTTTGACGACCATATGGCCAAGGTTGTAGGCGCTGACGCATCTGAATTGTTTAGGGCCGTGCAGGATTACCCGTTATCGCTGATGACCCCTTCATCTGTACAAGTAATTTTGAAAGTGCCACTCTGATGCTGAGCGGGTACTTCTCGGTTATACATATAGTAGGACACCGACGCCTGGGCAGTGCCAATCGAGACATAGTCCTTCGTATAGTCAGTCTCCCATGTTGAAACCACGGCTTTGGAATCGAGGTTGCGGGTGGCCCTCATGCTCGTACACTTTACATAGCTGAACAGGCCTTCCGTGTACCACCTAAAACTGGCGGTCAGTGTAATCGAGCCCCACTGATCTATCGTGCGGGTTCTCGTCGCTGTATCACTGCCCTCCGCAGAATACAGAGCCGTGGCGCTCCGCTCAAACGTATCCGTGATGATCGTACCATCTGCCTGCTGATATACGTCAACCTCCACCAGCCGTCCGTCCTCTACGTATGACTCAGAGGAGATATGGGCCGCTCCATCGATAGCAGAATCATCCATCTCAATGGAGTAGGAAACTCGGGGCGTTTCGGCAGCTGCAAACGCAGTGCCCCCCATGGACATGACCAGGGCAATCACCAAGCCTGGGATAATAACCGCTCTTCTTACAACGCTCTTCATGAAACCACCTCATCTAAATTGATATAAACGTCAATGCCTACCTAAAATCGCTGCCTTCCAATTCCATTTGTCCAAAACCGATTCCAACGGCACTCTTGCTAACGGCCCTCTACTGATTTCCTCCAAAAACATACTCTATCGCTCAGTCACAATCCGAACTGCTTGACAGCTTCCTGTAGAGTGCGCCATTGCTCAAGCAGCTTTTCATAGAGCTGGCGTCCTTCGTCTGTTAGATGGTAATACTTCCGAACCGGGCCATCCGATTCATCGCCTTGGTATTGAGTCGTAAATCCATCATGGCAGAGCCCTCTAAGCAGGGCATAAATAACGCTTACATGGGTATCAACAAAGACTGCATGTATGCTGTCGAGCATTTCATACCCATACTTATCGCCACTGGTCAGCAAATGCAACAGACAAAGTCGCAGCAAATCTTTTTTTAGCACATGCCTCTCCCTGCCAGTATCAGCCCCACAGCTGCGATAATTAAACCGCAGACTAACAATGGGTCGTAGAGCAAAACTGTAACTGATAGGGTATGTAGAATGTGATCAAGCACTGCACCGACGGCCACTGTCGCCAGGCTTAAGAGGTACAATGCGCGCCAGCGGTAGTCTAACATTCGGGCCGCAATCAATCCGACAATACCCGCGATCAAGGACAAGAGGGCAAGGAACTTCAGCAGATAATCCAACAACCGACCATCAACAGGTGCAGCAGACAAAAGGAAATATAAAATAACCGCTACGATTCCCGCCGCAATAAGCGCTACAAGCCCCGCGCTCAACAATATGCCTCTCGGAAGTCTCCGTCTACCTTGTCCATTCCGGCGAAAGACTATAAACGCTAAACCGGCTGCAACCACAAGTAATGCAACGGACGGGATTACAGATACTTCAGAAATTATGGCAAGGGCTGGCACAACGAGGCAAAATACCATACCGATAAACGCCGCCAGCCACCGGTAATACTGGCCAGGGCGGCAGAGTTCCCGTACTGCGACTAATGGCGCACCAAGGTTGGTATAAGGGTCATCATCGTGCGCAAGCAGTAGGACATAGTCCTCCACTACTTCATCCGCATCTTGGGAGGGCAGAAACCACCGGGCCATTAGGCTCAATTTTCTCAAATAAGTCATGCTTTCCAGGCGCTCCCCTCGCTATTAACAAAAAATCAATAGCAATCTAAATCTATTATCGGCCATTTCCTTGGGCAATTAAGAGTCCTTGCAAAAAAATTTTTCCGACACAGAAAACTGTTGGGCCTCTTTCGTAGCTGCAAGACTATCCTATACCATGCATCACTGGAGCCGCGCTTGCTCTTTGCTCATATTATCACGTCATACGCTCATATTGTCCATTCGGCATTCCAAAATTGTTTTTCTCGCGTATGCATACGATGCAGCGAACGCAAGCTTAATTGCTAAAACAAAGGAGATGCCCCAATGATAATTCTAATCGCAATGTTGTTTGTAATTCTGACCTGCATAATCTCATTTGTGGTACTTTTAGTGCTATACAAGGACAAGGCCGATAAGTTGAAAGTACATTGTAAGGTCACCCTCCCTTTTGGTGCCGGCGTAGATTGGGCCGCAGAAGCAGAGCGGGGGCAGCCCAAGCAGCCCAGTGCGTCCGAGAAGCCTCAAAAATCCAAAAAGCCTGAGCGGCCTGAGAGGGCCGCTCGGTTCAAAGCGCACAGGAAATCCAAATAAATTGGTTGCGCTTCCAATTCAACCAGCAGCACTTATGCAGCCTGAAGCGGCGCAGGGTAACCCCTGCTCCGCTTTCAGTGCAAGACACTTCAAATCTGGTCATGCTGCAGGGCCTCAGCTTATAATTGTCTTTAACACCTATATTTGACAAATTACTTGTTTTTGCTAAATCATATTGATATAATAGAATTTAACACTGACTAAATTGCATTACTTGATTTGTGACAATCAATAACACATAATAATTTGATGGTAGGGAATCAAATTCATTATTGAAGATAAACCGTGCGTTAGCCGTTAGGAAACCTAGCGCCCAAAACGGAATGGAGAGGTGTCCAATACATGATTCGGGAAAAGAAGCAGTCTGAACACTTGCTGGACTATCTGACCCGAGAGGCTGGATTAAACTATCTGTCTGACCTGTGCTGGTATCAGAAGGGATGCCGGTGCAAGCTGATTGACCTTTTGACCAAAGTGCCAGTAGGGCTGGCCTCCGGGCAAGAATGGAACGACACGCTGGCTTACATCACAGGGGAACAATTGGAACTGCCAGCCGAAGATGCCAGGAATTGTTTGCTGGCCTATTTGAAGAATAAGAAGTAGCGACGATGGTTTATAATGGGCGGCTCACTAAAGATCTGTGCCCCGCCTATCGTGCAGAGATGGCTTGCCCGGCCTTTGCTGCAGAACGCCACATTTTAATAATTTCACATCTGTAAAGAACGCTCTCCGGCCTTGGAATGGTGATACCTGCTACCCTTGGTTGGGAAGCGTTTTTTTGACCGCCGGCAACACTATGGCACATCTGGCACCAGAAAAAATGATGTCTCAAGGCTCGATTTGCCCCTGCAAATATCGCTTCAGCAGACGCATACAGAAGATCGGAGTAGATGGTGTCACTGTATCCGGTATTCCCCTCAGTGATCCTGCAACGAATATCGGAATATTCCACAATGCGGTCAAAATCCTCACTGACTAACACTATTAGAAATACCGGCAGCCTGTTTGATGAAGGCTGCCGGTATTTCTAATTTAATATTCATTTCCACTCCATAAAAATCTCTGCCATAAGGCTCATTTTCTAAACTGCATATTATCTCTGTCATTCGCTACAATAGCGGTATCTAACTTTTTGGAGGAACCGTTATGACCCCAAAGGCCCACCGTTTTACCATGTCGCACATCCGCCGTTATACCCGCTACCTGCTGGATCAGGAGCGCGCCCCGGCCACCATTCAGAAATATCTCCACGACCTTACTGCCCTTTTATCCTGGCTGGACGGCCGGCCCATGATCAAGGCCAACCTGATCGCCTGGAAGGAAGCCCTGACCGCCGACCACGCCCCAACCACGGTAAACAGCATGGTCGCCGCCGTCAACGGCTTTCTCTCCTTTATGGGCTGGTGTGAGTGCAAGGTTAAGCTGTTGAACATCCAGAAGGCCACCTTCTGCGACCCGGACAAGGAGCTGACCCGCGCCGAATACACCCGTCTGGTCCGGGCGGCGGAGCAGGAGGGCAACCAGCGCCTTTCCCTCCTGATTCAAGCCATCTGCGCCACCGGAATCCGGGTGTCTGAGCTGAAATTCATCACCGTCCAGGCGGTGCAGACCGGCAGGGCCGAGGTCAACAACAAGGGAAAGCGGCGCACCGTATTCTTGCCGGATAAGCTGCGCCACCTGCTACGAAAATATATCCGGGCACAAAAAATCACCGCCGGGGCGGTGTTTGTGTCGCGGACAGGAAAGCCGCTGGATCGGAGCAACATCTGGCGGGATATGAAACGTCTGTGCGAAAGCGCCGGGGTGGAACCGGGGAAAGTGTTTCCCCACAACCTCCGCCACCTGTTTGCCCGCACCTATTATTCGCTGGAAAAGGATCTCTCCAGGCTGGCGGACATCCTTGGCCACAGCAGCGTCAATACCACCCGCATCTACACCATGGAGAGCGGGGCCGTCCATGTCCGTCAGATGGAGCGCATGGATCTAGTTTTGACCACCTAATTTCCCTTTTGTTGTATTATCTTGAACATGACATATTGTTTCAGTGGTGCGCATATCGAGAAGATTGTCGAAAATAGATCATGACAAAATGATGGCATGGCAAAGTCGGCGTGATGAGCATTTCACACTCATTCACGCCATTTCGTGCTGGGAAAAGAGGGAAACACCTTGTTTTTTCCCCAGCATCTATGTATAATTTCTTATATTGAATCTGTTCTTTGTGAGCAGAAGAACAACAAAAGGGAAAAAATGTGGTCATCGGTTTTTCGGAGGCGGTATCATGCTGGAATATATGCGAAAGAGGCAGGGGGAAACCAAGGCACAGGAGGCTGGAACGGAACAGGCCGCCATGTCCGCCGGGGTGAGCAATCAGGCCATGATTTCTATGCTGGAGAGCCAGCAGGAGCGGCCGGCTACCCGGCCCGCATCCGGGGGAACGCCCCTGGCGGACGCTATGCGGGCAAAGTTTGAGCGGCAGTTCGGTTTGCCCATGGACGATGTACGTATCCACCGGGATTCCGCCGAGCCTGCCAAGTTTGACGCCAGGGCTTACACCTACGGCACCGACGTTTTCATCGGGCCGGGGCAGGAGGAATTGATAGACCATGAAATGACCCATGTGGCCCAGCAGAAGATGGGACAGGTGCGGCCCACGGGGATGGAGCATGGTATGGCGGTCAACCGCTCCCCGGCTCTGGAACACAGCGCCGATATCGGGGCCGTGACCCAGACGATGGGGACGGCGGCGGGGCCGGTGGTGCAATGTTGTCCCAGAGATGTCCAGTGCAGAAATAATCTTATGAAGCAACTTCCTAAAAAGAAAGTTGTAACACCAAGCCAATCATCGAACTCATCGACTCTGTTTCCTGGGCATCGTACAGTGACCAAGCCTCGTCAAATTCCAATCTATACTCAGAGCGGAAAAGGTAGTGGTCAGAATAAAATGAACTTTTCTCCTATAAGTAGAAATCCGCCTGTTATTAAGCCTGTAGTCAAGAAGGAAGGTTTAGGCAATGTGAAACAAAATACTGCAAAAAATCCAGTTTTTTTCAGGAGACCCTCATTCTTAAATAAGCAACTGCCCCAGCCAAACGAAATACACCAGGAGACTCAAGCAGAGCAAAGCCTGTCGAACCAGCAGAAGGTGCAGGAAAAAGTGATTGAGCAACTGCCTCAGCCAGATGAAACATACCAGGAGCCCCCGGCTGAGCAAGAGGATCAGAATGAACTGGAACTAGAGTATAACAACTGTAGACAGAAGATAGAACCCGATGTTAATAAGTACCTACGTGAACACAAAAACAATCAAAAGGCATTCCATAATATGCCTTTACCTAATAAAGACCTAGATTCATATGATGAGATAACTCAGAAAATTATTAAAGCAATATATTTATTTACTAAGAATTTTCACGGAGTAAGTGTATCAGAAAAGGATGGTATTGGGAGCGCATACTTTGGTGGTGATGATTATAGTCTGGAGAATATTTATGACCCAAGGAAACTCATTCCAGAGGGCTTACGGGGGGGAAGGATGCGTTTCGGGCATCGGGATGGCCCCAAACTTGAGATTTCCGATTCCGTATTTCGCCAGCATGAAAAGCGAAATACGGAAAGCGGAGAAGAAGTATATGTACGTGAGTATATCCTCAATGACTGGCAGCCATCAATAGGGTATACGTCCAAAGGGAGGCATCCATCGAGAGGGATGCTCATCAAAGACCCTTTTTTCGCTAATCTCGCGGAAGATCAGGTGATCAAAGAGTTGATTTACCGAGTAGCATTCGCTGAATATATTTCGAATGCGGAAGCTAACTCTAACAATACGGCAGAAAATAGTCCCAAAATAACTCGAAACCCTCGTATCGAGGAAGCAAATAATTTTGTAAATAAGTATGTACATGAAAATCTATTTATAAAGCATTTTTCTCCAGAAGAACTTCACCAAATAATCGAAGAGGAGCGCAAAGCGAAGAAGGATTGGACTATTGGTTCTTTCAAAAGAGTAAAGCAACGACCAAGAGTACAACCAGAATGTGGGTGCTGTCTTCTTTAGTAATAACGTCTCATTTTCAAAAGGAACTATGTAAATAAAGCAACCCCGGGTCTCTAAGCGCCTTTGTGTGAGCCTATTCTGTCCCCCTCCACTGGTAAGTATGCTCCCGCCAGAGGTCAACCAATCCCTATGGCACCCCTTGTTCCATAACTCCACCCCAACCCGCCCCTGGCAGCAAGCCGGGGGCGGACAATATAGCAAAATCCATTTTTCCAAAGGAGGCACACAAATGAAACAACACCCAATCCTCAAGCGCCTGGGTGCGTTATTACTATGTTTCGCCCTGCTGGTGGGGATACTTCCAGCCGGGGCGCTGGCGGCTGATACAGAGCCGGCGAAGGGCACAGAGGTCTGCATCTGCGATACCCTCTGCACCGAGGACAGCGTAAACACCGACTGCCCCGTGTGCGGGGCCAACTGGGCCCAGTGCGCCGGGGAGAGCGCCCCGGACGCCGAGGGCGGCGAGGCCGGCGGTGAGCCGAAACAGCCGGACGGCGTGGCCGAGACTGACCCCGCCGTGGCCGCGGTCCAGGTGATGATCGACGCCCTGCCCACGGCGGCAGAGCAGGAAAGTATGTCCCAGGACGAACAAGCGGCGGTTTATGAGCAGGGACAAGCAGCCTACGACGCATACAATACCCTGACCGACGAGCAGAAAGAGCAAATCACCGGGGCAGATATCTTTGACGACCTCTTTGCTGTATTCAATAGCACGACAAATGCGCTTGCCACAGCGAGTGGCGTAACATATCTTGACGAGAACGGTAATCAGCAGACAGCCGAGAGTGCGACGGTTGTTGAAAGCACGACCACTAGTTGGGGCGAGGGCTGGTACGTTGTCAACAGCAATGTGGAGATTACCGCTCGTATCACCGTCAACGGCAGTGTCAATCTGATCTTGACAGACGGGTACACGCTGACGGCCAGCCAAGGTATTACCGTTGACGGGAGCAACAGCCTGACCATCTATGGACAAACGGCGGGAACCGGAACCTTGACGGCCACGGCCACAGCCAGCAGTGCCGCGGGCATCGGCGGCGGCTACATGGGAGCCGGCGGTAACATCACGATCAACGGCGGCACTGTAACAGCTAATGGAAATACCCAAGGTGCAGGAATTGGCGGCGGCTACTATGGAGTCGGAGGCAACATCACGATCAACGGCGGCAAAGTTGTGGCTAATGGAGGTAGTTCTGAATCATCGGACGCAGGCGGTGCTGGAATTGGCGGCGGCGGCTATGCAGCCGGTGGTACCATCACGATCAACGACGGCACAGTAACAGCTACTGGGGGATTGAACAGTGCGGGCATCGGAGGTGGCTGCTCGGGAGCCGGCGGCACCGTCAATATAACGGGCGGCACGGTAACAGCTACTGGAAACGGGTATGGTGAAGGGATCGGCAGAGCTACTCCTTCAACATCGTCCAGTACATCGCGCGGCTCCTGTTCCATCGGTGGAGATGCCGTTGTTTTTGCCAATGCGGATAGCGACCGCTCGCCAATCGGCAATACCAGTGGCAGCGGCAGTTGGAATGGCATCGTGTTCCAGGGGAACAGCGGCCAGGTATATGGCGATGTGACCCTTGAGGATGATCTTGAGATCCCCGACGACGCAACCCTGACTGTGCCCGAAGGTTCAACACTGACCATCCCGGAAGATGTGACGGTCACGGGCGGTATCACCACGGAAAGCGGCGGGACTGTCAATAATTCCGGGACGGTCACTGGTGGAGTTACCGGCGACGGCACCGAAAATGTCCCGTCCACCGTTGCCGTGACTGTAAACCCCACCCCCGCCACCTACGGCGGCTCCGTTACTCTGACGGCCACGGTTACAGGCGGCAACAATACAGTCAATGACGGCACCGTGATCTTCTACCAGGGCGATGCCAATGGCACTGTGCTGAACAGCGGCGGCACAACCGTTTCCAACGGCTCCGCTGCATACACCATTGACAGTATTGACTGGACGCCCAGCAACAGTCCTTACACCATCACCGCCGTATACAGCGGCGGCACCGGCCTGCTGGAGGGCAGCGGCACCGCTACCCTGACGGTCACCCTGCCAGATGCAGACATCCAGCTGACGGTGAAGAATGGCAATAGCGTAACCACAGAATTTACTTACGGCGACACCATCACCATCGAGGGCACCGTCCAAGCGGCCAGCAATGTCAGCACCAATGATCTGACGCAAAATCAGGTGGGGCTGTTCCTGGGCGAGATGCCGCTTGGAAGTACGGCCACAGTAGATAGTAACGGCTCCTTCACCCTCACCTACAACACCGCTGGCAAGGCCATTACCCCCAGCACCAACGCCCAGACCCTCACAGTACAGTACGGCGGCAGTTCTGCCTTGAACAGCGGTGAAACCACGGTGCAGATCACGCTGAACCCCAAGCCCGTCACGGCACAGGTGGCTTCGGGCACGACGATCACAAAGGAGTATGACGGGAACGCAAGCATAACGGTTTCTTTGTCCATCCCCGCAAATGCTCTTGTGAACGCAACTGATAACGTGACTGCTTCGGCCAGCGGCACATTTGCCCAGTCTGATGTCGGAGATAACATTTCCATTACGTTTACCAACATTACCCCGAGTGGAACTGACGCGGCATACTACAATATTTCTGCCCCGACTGATGTTACCGGCTCCATCACAGCGGCACACTCCTCTGTAACCAGCGCACCGGCGGCAGCTACGGACCTGGCCTACACCGGCGCGGCCCAACCCCTTGTGACGGCGGGCACGGCCAGCAACGGCACGATGGTGTACGCGCTTGGTACAGATGCGACCACCGCGCCGTCTTATAATTACAACAATACCATTCACACCGGCACCAACGCGGGCACCTATTACG
>ERZ1090862.868-NODE-870-length-13528-cov-5.934462_pt1 | contig 13528 bp, 14 predicted proteins | sample MGYA00478481_ERZ1090862 | MGnify/ENA primary metagenome ERZ1090862 (study PRJEB33644, sample SAMEA5815745) | chicken gut metagenome | biome: Chicken; feature: Gastrointestinal Tract; material: Caecum | place: Ireland | collected 2019-01-01 | study: A study of the... | reverse complement strand
TTCCCTGGCGCATCGGCTCCCGCCATGCACCTCGATTCGCTTTGCTCATCTCGGTTAGGGCATTCGCCCTATAGCTCCAGACATATGTCTCGCCCTTTCGTGCAAGCACGAGGGCTAGCCATATGCCCGTAGCTGCATGGCTCATTATACAATAAAGTTATCAATCAGTCTAGTTTTTCCGATGTAGACGGCGATGGCGGCCAGGGTTGGAGATTTAACGGTATCCACCGGCTGCATGGAGAGTCCGTCCACGATTTCTACATAGTCGATGCGGGCCAACGGCTCGGATTGTATTTTTTCTGTCATGGCCGCCTTGATTTTGGCTGCATCTGTCTCTCCTTCCCGCACCATTTTCTGTCCGAGGAAGATGGACTGGCTGAGCACCAGGGCCGCCTTTCTCTCTTCTTCGTTCAGGTATGTATTTCTGGAGCTTTTAGCCAGCCCGTCTTCCTCCCGGACAATCGGGCATCCGACGATTTCGATATCCATGTTAAGGTCACGGACCATACGACGGATGATGGCCAGCTGCTGGGCATCCTTTTGTCCAAAGTAGGCTCTGTCCGGTGTGACGATGTTAAAAAGTTTGCTCACCACCGTGCAGACGCCGCGGAAATGGATCGGGCGGCTCTTACCACAGAGAGTCTTGGACAGCACATCCATATCCACCCAGGTACAGAAATCCGGCGCATACATTTCTTCCGGTTCCGGATGGAAAATCAGATTCACTCCCAGGGACTCGCAGAGTCTGCTGTCCTTTTCCAGATCTCTGGGATAAGACTCCAGATCTTCTGTCGGTGCGAACTGGGTAGGATTCACAAAGATGCTGGTAACCACCCGGTCATTGTCTTCCACCGCCTTTTTGATAAGGCTGGCATGTCCTTCATGAAGATAGCCCATGGTCGGCACCAGACCGACAGTGAGCCCCTCTTTTTTCCAGGCTTTCACCTGTTCTCTTACTTCTTTTATGGTATAAGCGATTTGCATAACTTCCTCCTGCTTTGTTTTACTGACTCTTTTTCACTGTTTCCGCGCCCACAGTCCCGGCGCAGCACATCAATACAGTTTCTCAATTACTTCCTCGTCAATCTTGTAGGTATGTTCTTCTGACGGGAAAGAGCCGTCTTTTACAGCGGCATCGTAATCTTTAAATGCCTGGCTCATGATCTCTCCCACGTTGGCAAATTTGCGCACAAACTTCGGACAGAAATCAGAGAACATAGCAAGCATATCGGCATAGACGAGCACCTGTCCGTCACAGCCGTTTCCTGCCCCGATTCCGATAGTTGGAATAGAAACAGATTCAGAAACCAGTTTTGCCAGCTTCGCCGGAACGCACTCCAGAACCACCGCAAAGGCTCCTGCCTCTTCCACTGCCTTGGCGTCGTCAATGAGCTTCTGCGCAGCTTCCACTGTTTTTCCCTGAACTTTAAATCCGCCGAAAGCATTGATGGACTGTGGAGTCAGTCCCAGATGGGCGCACACCGGGATAGAGGCATCAACGATGGCTTTAATCTGCGGACAGACCACTGCTCCTCCTTCCAGCTTGACAGCTCCGCAGTGGGTCTCTTTCATGATGCGCCCTGCGTTGACCACCGCGTCATAGACCGATGTCTGATAGGACAGAAACGGCATGTCTACGACAACCAGCGCATTTTTTGCTCCTTTTGCCACTGCCTTGCCGTGATGAATCATATCTTCCACCGTCACGGCGATGGTGTCCTCATAGCCAAGCATGACATTTCCCAGAGAATCCCCCACCAGGATAGAATTCACTCCGGCCTCATCCACCAGCTTCGCCGTGGAATAATCGTAGGCCGTCAACATAGAAATCTTTTCTCCTTTTTCTTTCATCTGCTGAAACGTCGTCACTGTGTTCTTCATAATTCAATACCTCCCGAATTCTTTTCCTTTTTCCGGATGCTTTTTCGTATCCGGTACATTTGCTCTGACATTGTCAGACCTCCTGCAGGAGCGCCTCAAGGGCACTGTAATCCCTGTCCGGATTCTTTTGTCCTGCCACAGAAAGCAGTTTTTCTGACAGCAGCGCATACAGCTTCCTGTCCTTCTCCTCAAGACAATTCAGATGCTTCCTCACAGTCTGCACATCTCCCCGTTCCACCGGCCCGGTGAGACTGGAAACACAGCCGTCCGCAAGAACCTTATTGACGTTTCCGGCGATCAGAGGCCGAAGGGCCGCCAACGCGCTTTCCTCATCAAAACCACAGTCCCCCATCAGATCAAGGCTCTCTTTTATGAGAGCAATCACCTGATTGCTGCAGATGGATGCCGCGCAATGATATTTGACCTTATCCGCTGCCCGGATGAGACGTACCGGATTGCCGAAAGACTGGAAGAACTCTTTCACATCTTCCAGATGTCGTTTGTCTCCTTCAATTGTGAAATATGCGTCTGAAAGCTCTTTGTATGAATGGAACCGGTCACTGACCGCAAAGAGCGGATGGATAGAATATCCGAAGGCTCCTCTGTCCGCTATGCCGGGAAAGGCATCCTCTGCAGACAGAGCACCGCTGCAATGACAAATATATTTACCTTCAATGGGAAGTTCCCTGATCTGATTCCACACAGTGGTAATCAGTCCATCCGGAACTGTTAAAAACAGAGCGTCGCTTTTCCTGACCAAATCTTCAAGTTTCTCTTCAAAATCTGTCCCGGCAAAGTCCGCCGCTGTCTCAGCTGCCTTTTTATCGGCATCAAAAAAGCCTGATAAACTCAGGCCATGTAACATAAAATATTTGGCCAGGGAACATCCAACCTTCCCTGCGCCTATAATTCCTGTATGCATCTTATCACCTTACTTTCGCAAAGTGACGCTCCGAGTCTCATTCCCATGGATATAAGCTCAATATTTATCTGTGCTGCACGCGGTATGGTTTCTTCCGAATACCATCCATAAAACTGCCGTTACAACTATACCATGACCGCCATGCGGTCATGCTGCCTCCGGCGGATGCGCAGCGACTTTCTGCGGTCCCGCAGAAATCGCATTATGCGCAGGTATAATGCCAGCTCTGCGGGCATTATACCATTCCCGGAGCGTTTCGTAAAGGAAAAAGAGGGGAATTTATTGAAATTTTACAACAGATATTTTTCGATGACTTCCGCACATCCGTCATGATCGCAGTCTGCCACCACCACATCGGCCATCGCTCTGATATGCTCTGACGCGTTTCCCATAGCCACTGCCAGGCCGGCCGCCTGCAGCACTTCCCTGTCGTTATCCGCATCCCCCACAGCGATAGTCTCCTCCGGGGAAATATTCAGATGACGGCACAGCGCCAGCAGCCCGGCCCCTTTGTTGACTCCCTCCGCCGTGATCTCGAGAGAAGTCACTTCCTAGTTTACCATGACCACCGGAAGCTCTGACGCTTTGATTCTCTCTTCCGTGATCGCCCGCTGCTCCGTTGTGTGATGATAAATATTACATTTTTCCATGGGTACCGGATGATCCATATAAAACTGATAAATATCCTCACACTGGTCGGCCACCGTCTCAAACATCGGCTTATAGACTCCCATGTAGTAGTCTTCCATCTCCTCCAGCTTGCTTTTCTGCACGATGGAGCGGGTGGAGAGAAAATGAATCATCACATCCTTCTGACGGGCGATTTCCAGAATTTTTTTCATATGCGGAACTGCAATAGCCCGGCGGGCAATGACTTTCTTCTCATGGCAGTCATATACCATGGCACCGCTGGTACAGTCCAGATACCGCACTTCCGGGACCTGATCCAGATATTCGTAAAGCTCCGCCAGTCCTCTTCCGGTGGAGAGCGCGATAATTTTTCCCTCCTTCGCCGCCCGGCGGATCATTTCTTTTGTGGTATCTGATATCTGTTTTCCGGAATTCAGAAGAGTTCCGTCCATATCGAAAGCAGCCAATTTGTATTTTCCCATTTTTTAACTCCTGTTATGTAATGCCAAATTTCTGTAAACAAAAAAGTACTTCCTGCCGCGGAAATCGCTCTCCAACAGCAGGAAGTCTGTTTTCATTATTCAAATTATCATAAGCGGATCAAGAAAGAATCCTGCTTTGCCTTACGCCAGATATGCTTTCAGCATATCCACCTTGTCCAGTTTCTCCCATGGAAGATCCAGATCATTACGTCCGAAATGTCCGTAAGCAGCTGTCTGCTTATAAATCGGACGTCTCAGATCAAGCATTTTAATGATGCCTGCCGGACGGAGGTCAAAATGCTCGCGGATGATATCCACCAGCTTGTCCTCTGATAACTTACCGGTTCCGAAAGTATCTACCATGATGGAAGTCGGCTGTGCCACACCGATAGCGTAAGATAACTGGATCTCACATTTATCTGCCAGGCCGGCTGCCACGATATTCTTTGCAACGTATCTTGCTGCGTAAGCTGCAGAGCGGTCTACCTTTGTACAGTCTTTTCCGGAAAATGCTCCGCCGCCGTGACGGGCATATCCACCGTAGGTATCTACGATGATCTTACGTCCGGTCAGTCCGCTGTCACCGTGCGGTCCGCCGATCACGAAACGTCCGGTCGGATTGATGTAATACTTGGTGTCCTCATCCACCATATCCTGAGGAAGGATGGCGTCGAAAACATACTTCTTGATATCTTCATGGATCTGTTCCTGTGTCACATCCGGATCATGCTGTGTGGAAAGAACCACTGCATCCAGACGGGCCGGTTTTCCATTCTCATCATATTCAACAGTTACCTGTGTCTTGCCGTCCGGACGAAGATACGGCAGTGTGCCGTCTTTTCTCACCTTGGTAAGCTGTCTTGCCAGCTTATGAGCAAGAGCGATCGGGTAAGGCATATATTCATCTGTCTCGTTGGTAGCAAAACCAAACATCATACCCTGGTCGCCGGCACCGATGGCTTCCAGCTCTTCATCGGACATTTTATTCTCCTTTGCCTCCAGAGCCTTATCAACGCCCATGGCAATATCAGGAGACTGTTCATCCAGAGCAACGATGACACCGCAGGTCTCAGCGTCAAAACCATATTTGCCTCTGGTATATCCAATCTCTTTGACTGTATCGCGGACAATCTTCTGAATATCCACGTAAGCATTGGTGGTAACCTCTCCCATGACCAGAACCAGACCTGTGGTCATTGCTGTCTCGCAAGCCACACGGCTCATCGGGTCTTTTTCCATCAATGCATCTAAAATAGCATCTGAAACCTGGTCGCACATCTTATCCGGATGTCCTTCTGTTACGGATTCAGAAGTAAACAACACTCTCTCCATTTTCTTTCACTCCTTAGCTGACCGTTCCGGTCTTAAAAATAAACTTGTTGGCGTCCTTCTCGGAATCCACTTTTTCAATGAGACCGCCGAGAGCACGCAACTTCTCATCAAAACGTTCGTAACCTCTCTGAATATAGCCAATCTGCGTCACCGTTGTATATCCCTCTGCTGCCAGTCCGGCAATCACGAGGGCCGCTCCTGCACGAAGATCCGGCGTCTCCACGGTCGCTCCCGTGTATTTCTCCACACCGGAAATAATCGCCGTATTACCGTCGACCACCTTTATGTTGGCACCCATACGGCGCATCTCCTCCACATAGCGGAACCGGTTCTCAAAAATACTCTCCGTAATAATGCTGGTTCCCTTGGACAATCCCAGGGTTACTGCAATCTGCGGCTGCATATCCGTAGGAAATCCCGGATATGGCAGAGTCTTAATCTGGGTGTGCTTCAGCCGGCGGGTTGCCACGACGCGCACCGCGTCGTCAGATTCCTCAACCTCTGCGCCAATCTCGCTGAGCTTGGCGGATATGGCTTCCAGATGTTTCGGAATGACATTCTTGATCAGAACATCTCCTCTGGTGGCCGCTGCGGCCATCATAAAGGTTCCCGCTTCAATCTGATCCGGAATGATGGAATACTCGGTATCATGAAACTTCTCCACGCCCTTGATTCGAATCACATCCGTTCCTGCACCCTTAATGCTGGCGCCCATGCTGTTTAAGAAATTGGCAACATCCACGATATGCGGCTCCTTGGCCGCGTTCTCAATAATGGTGTTGCCATGGGCCAGCGATGCCGCCATCATGATGTTGATGGTCGCACCGACAGATACCACATCCAGATAAATGTGGCTGCCCCGCAGCTCCTCTGCGTCAACGATGATGATTCCATGCTCAATCTTCACTTCGGCGCCCAGCGCACGGAATCCCTTGATATGCTGGTCGATTGGTCTGCTTCCGATCTCACATCCGCCCGGAAGGACAACCTTTGCCTTTTTATATTTGCCCAAAAGAGCACCAATCAGATAATAGGACGCCCGAATCTTTCTTATATATTCATTATCTACCAGCAGATCTCCGCTGGAATCGATATATTTTCCGCTGATTAAAACTTCATTATCTCCCTTGCGGACCACTGTGGCCCCGATCTGCTCCATAGCCTGGAGCAAAACATTCGTATCTCTGACATTCGGCATATTGTCGATGAGACACTGCCCGTCTGTCATGATGGCTGCCGCCAAAATTCCCAGTGCTGCGTTCTTGGCACCTCCGATTACCACTTCACCAACTAACGGAGTACCACCCTTAATAATATATTGTTCCATTCTCGCACCTCTATATCTATATCAAACCAAAACTAATTATCTGTTTCACTCAATCTCTGCCGGCCGGGCCGGCGTATCTTTCTCTCCCCGGATATGACAATCTGCCCAAACTATGCAGTCAATCTATCAATCCAAAACTCATCATACGGCCTCTGAGACCGTGGTCATATCCTCTGATTTCTTTCCAAAAAGATAAAGCGGAACTTCATCTTCTTCCTCTGTATGAATACACTGTATGAATACAGATACAATCAATAATTCATTATATCAAGAATGTTTCCTTTTGTAAATTCATAATTTAGATTTTGTAAAAACAATACATTTATCTTTTTTTCTTTTTTCTCTTTCTGACAGAATAGCCAAATGTTCCGATAAAATTGCCAATATCACAATAAATCCCGTGGGAATACACAAGCGGATTGGACTTCTCCAGATGAAAAGTTCCTTTCTCATCCATGTAGCGGTCATCCACCGTCACATGAACCACATCAGCAAGAAACATATGATGAGAGCCCAGCTCAAGAACATCTCTGACTCTGCATTCTATGTTCACCGGGCTGTCCTCTATGACCGGAACATTGATCCTGGCCGCTTCCCCCCGGACAAGACCGGTCTCCTGAAACTTGTCCACATCTTTTCCTGAACGGACACCACAGTAATCCACCGCTCTCGCCATGGAGGCCGTGGTCAGATTCACCGCGAATTCGCCGGTTTCTTTCAGCGCCCGGTACGAGTACCTCTCCGGGCGGACAGAAATATAGAGCATGGGCGGATTCGTGCATACCGTGCCCACCCAGGCAATGGTAAGCACATTATCTCTGCCCTCGGCGTCCCTCACTGTTACCAGAACCGCCGGAAGCGGATACAACATATTTCCCGGTTTAAAATCAATCTTTCCCATGCTCTTTTCCTTTCTTTCCTTATCTTAATGCATATTCCCCGGCATTCCGGGTCTGCGCCGCTCCAATTCCGCCTGCCGGGACAGCGGCTGCAGATATTCTCTATATTTATATAGCCTTTCTGATGGCTGCACGGATTTCTTCCAGCTGTGCTTCCTCGGACTCATGCGGCGTCCATGCCAGCTGTACATCATCATCCTTATAACGCGGAATCAGATGCAGATGGAAATGGAATACCGTCTGTCCTGCAATCTCCCCGTTATTCTGAACAAGATTCAGGCCCTCACATCCCAGTGCATCTCTCATGGCACGGGCGATGCAGGTTGCCAGTGAAAACAGCTTGCCCGCTGTTTCTGCATCCAGGTCATAAATATTATCAAAATGTTCCTTTGGAATGATCAGACAGTGTCCCTTCGTCGCCGGATTCACATCGAGAATCACACGGAAATGGCTGTCCTCGTAAACCGTCGCTGACGGAATTTTTCCTCTGGCTATTTTACAAAATAAACAATCATCTTTCATCGTCTCTCACACCTTTCCTTTTTGTCTCTGCTAAATACTGTGAAATGCAGGACCAAAGCCAAAAATCAATGCGGATTCCGGCGGAAGGGAAACCGTCATGGAATATGGCCTGAAATCACACGGCTGCCGGGTGACAGCCGGATGCTGATTCACAAAACGTCCTTTTCCTCCAAACTCTGCCGCATCGCTGCTCATGAGCAGCCGGTATCTGCCGAACGCCGGAACGCCGACCCGGTAGGAGATCAATGCTTCTGTATTAAAATTACAGATAAACAGGAAATGTTCCTCACTGGCTGAAGACTTCCTGATAAAACTGATGACGGAAGAAACCGCATCCATTCCATTGACCCATTCAAAAACCTGTTCGCCCTCCCCGCCTTCGTACAGGGACGGGTATGTACGATACATCCTGAGCAGTCTGTGCAGATAGTTTTTGATTTTGTCATCTCTGACATCATCGGAAAGAATCTTCTTTCCCGGTATGCCTGTCAGAAACGCATAAGACAATTTTGCCTCTGATAACATATCATAATAAACCTCCTCCGACTTGTCAATCGAAGTTTGGTACAGGTTGTTCATATTTTTATAATCCAACAAAAGAAGAGAACGTCCCAGCCCGGATTTCTGAAGAGGAAGTGTTAATTTGAAATGATCCCTCCTCCGGCCGGCAGAATCACAGGACAGATATTCATCCAGACTCCATTTTATATTAAAATTCCAGGAAAAATCAAATAACTTATCTTCCATGTCCGACACGGCCCCGTCCGGTCTTATGAGGTTTTGCTCATCGGAAATGATAATGACTCCCGGCGCTTCCTCACGGATCATGCCCATGGCCTGGCGAAGCATCGCTCTCCGGCTCTCCGTATCCAGAGAAACCTTCGTTTCTTTTGCCTCATCTTTCACTTCGATATTATTGAATCTGTCATCCCAGGACCGGCTGTCTCCCGCCTGTTCCCCAAATACAAACCCATCAATATGGTATTCTGTCATCCAGAACAACAGATTGGATAACAGAAAATCTGTCACCTCCGGTTTTTCACATGAAATGGACTCCAGAGAAACTTCCAACAGCACCCCGATGCCTTTCCGATGGGCATTCTGCACCATTCTCCGGAAATCATCCGGGTCCTCCCCGCCGGCCGGGGGTACAAAAAAATCACCGCCATCGGAATATACTCTGTATCCCAGAATATCCCTGCCGCCTTTTTTGCTGATGAGAACATGGGTAAACACATCCACCGGAACAGCCTCAATCTCCTCCGGCTCCCGGTTTAAAATATTGTAAATAACCATCGGTATGTTCCTCTGATCTGCTCTGCGCCGTTTTTCCATCCAGTCGCTGTCTTCCCATGGAAAGCTCTTCACATTCAACATTTTAGATATTTTCCCGGACTCTCTGGCAACGCCATAAGGATCTGCCACACGCCATATTTTCCCCTCTGTGGTCTTTACCTCATACTGATACCCTGTCCCTTCCTCCACTCCCGGAAGAAATATCTCATAAATATCACAGTGGGCCATGCGGTTCATCGGACACAGCCGTCCATCCCAGTGATTAAAATCACCCACCAGGCTGACACACTGCACATGCGGCGCCCACATCGCAAAGTACATTCCTCTCACGCCGCCGATCTCCATGGGATGGCATCCCATTTTATGATATGCATTCCGCCATCTGCCGCGGAGGAACTCTCTCTCCTCCTCTTCCGTAATCTGACACGGAAAACTGTACGGATCATAATGAACGATCTTCTCCCCGCTGCGCAAATACATTTCCAGCTGATAAGCAAATCTTTCTCTGTGTGGTAAAAATAAGGCGAAAACCGGCTGTCTCTCCACCATATCCATCTCATAAACACTTCCGTCTTCCGCAAGAAGCCTCATGCGGACCGCATTGGGATGACAGGCCGCGATTACCTGTCCGCCGGCCACCAGATGTCTGCCCAGTATCTGCTTCGGCACAGAACATTTACCAAAAACCAGTTTCATAACCTGGTCTTTCTTTAACACCTGACCAATCTCGTATCTCATTTCTCCACCCCCTGTTCCATGTAACACTTTCTGAAGACAAAGAAAAGCCATGGACACACCACCGCTTCGGCATCCTGGCTTTTCTCTGTTCGTACTTTATGGTTTCAGATATAATGTCTTCAATCTAACAATGTTGTCCACATGCAGCTCCACAGCCTTCTGCAGATAGTTATCCACGCTGATATAATCCTTCTCAATGGCATTGAAAAATGCTTCTATGTAACAGGTCTTCTTCCCAAAAATCTTCCGGGCGATCTCCTGATACCGGTCGTTCCCCGGAACTGAAGCAGGGAATAACTTCTCTAAAATGTACTCCACCGCATCCTCTGAAGACTCTTCTGTCGCAGCATAATACTCGATGATATCTGCCTTCGGCACACCCAGCGCATATAAAAGCAATGCACAGCAGATACCGCTTCTGTCCTTGCCGGCTCCGCAGTGCCACAGCACAGCGCCTCCCCTGCGATTCACCAACAAAGAGAAAAACTGCTTGATCTGCTTCTGGATCACCTGATTATTCACAAACTTATGATAGATCCGTGCCATATACGCTTCCGGATCAAACTGTTCTTTCTGAACCATCTCCCGCACCGCTTCCACAGCGGCATCTTCCATCTTATCCGAACAATGATTCAAAATAAACAATGCCTTCAGATGCTTCTCAAGAATCTCTTTCTCCCCTGGAGTAAATACACTGGCTCCCTGGATATCCTCTTTAAAAATAGGATTCCATATATTCGAGATACCTCTGATCTCCGGGTCCGGATACCTGGTCCGCTCTGTCTGGGTCCGCAGATCCACGATCAGCTTCACCTGATACTCATCTCTCAACGTCTGCATATCCTGCGGCGTAGCTCCGAACAGCTGGCCGCTTTTTATCAGGTGTTTCTTCCGGATAACCTTTCCGTCCGCTGTACGGATACCTCCCAGGTCCCGGGCATTCTTCACTCCCTGTAAAGATATTTTTTCCATAATGTCCCCCGTTTCTTCTGTCTGACACTCTCCGGTCCACTCTCAGACATGCTGTCGTATAAAACCGAAATAACTACAAATATCCATATTGATATTATAGTAATATATTCCTGCAAAGTCAATAAAAACAGCGTCCCTCAGATAATCTTAAAGGAACGCTGTTCTTTCTATTTATGTAACGCATTGACAACCAGATTCTTCTGAAACTCCTCCATTCTGGCAATGATCGTCCGGTAAATCTCCGGATATTCCTTTCTGAAATCAACAATCTCCCTGGTCAGTTCCCCTGCATTCACAATGGACTGCTTATGAGTTCTGACAAAGGAACGCTCTTTCAAATGCAGCAGAGGAACCTGCTCCGGTTCCAGAACCACATCGTAATGATGATCCAGATTATTCTGATTCGTCACCCTGGATACAGGCAAAATCACATAATCCGTGCTGTCCGCCTGACCGATGATCAGTACCGGCCTGTTCTTAAAATCGAGACGATGCGTCCGGTTATTATAATATTTAAAGGTGGAAACGTACGCCTTTCCTATCATTGAATATCCTCCGCATCCTCAAACTCATCGTAATACATATCCCACACAGAATCATATGGTCTGACCTTCTCCGCGTCTTTTTTGATATCCTCCAGACGCATCTTGGTATTTCCTTCTTCCTCCGGTCCCAGACCTTTCCGTGCATTTTTCCATGACATTTCTCCCAGCGACAATTCATTCAGCTTTCCCGCCTCACAGGAACCATACTGCAGAATAATATTTTTGGCAATATATGCGCTGGCCAGTGAAATCGCCATGGTGTCCATATCAAAGTTTCCCACACCGCCGGGAATTCCCGCCTCCCTGGCAAATCTCTTTCTCACTTCCAGGCATACCGGGCCGTATTTCCATCCCTCAAACTCTTCCGGAAACATCGGCTCTCCCGTAATGGCCAGAGATTCCCTCTGAGTAAAATAGAGCAATTTATGCAGTTTCATCTCATCAAGATTCTTCCCCGACAGCTTTTTATATTCCGTATAAATATACCGGGCAACATTTATCGCCTTTTCCACAAAGATTACCTCCTCATCCATTTTATTCCGGTGTGTCCTGTACGCTAGTCTGCACCGTTTTGGCCGCGCGGCAGACACCCATGACTGACCGCGCATCCGGCGGATCGATAACATATCCGCATAATCAATGCACATCCGGATGATCGACACACATCTACATGATCGATATACATCCGCATAGACAATGACACATCTGCTGGTATAGATTATTATACTCCCAAAAGACGTCCGGATGCAATGGGTGCCGGCAAAATAATCCCAAAATCCCTATCACGAATTTCTTTCAGATCACAGCGGACCCTTGCCATTTTTCTCTTTGTATTATATACTTGAAGTACCATTACTGAACGGTTTTCATCTGCAAACATCGTTCAGATGAACGTCCGAAAGAAGGAATGATTATGTCTGAAAAAAAGAAAAAAATCATCATTGACGCTGCCGGCACTTACCAGCGGGAGCTGCCCGGCGACATCGAATACATCGCCGTCCTCCCGCCTTCCCGGACAGGAGCAGACAGGGAACTGCATTTTCAGTGGTATACCACCGATGACGTGATCCTCCACGAAGGAAATTATCGCATTGACAAAAATGAATCTATTATCCTTTTTGCCGGCGGCAGACAGATTGCATCCATCACCCGGCAAAACGGGAACTACTATCTCACAGATGATTCTCTGACACCATCGTTACGGCATCCGGAAAAGATTCTGAAAATATCGCCGGCTGCGATCACCTGTCGGAAGGGGGAGTAGTCTGTCATCTTATCAATAATTATTTTGTAATCAAACATCATATAGCCTATTTTACCAGCAGTAGTATGTTATCCTCAAATCGTTTTGCACTTGTACATAACTCCGTTACTTTTTTCCAGTTTGAGCATACTGTTTCTGCAAACTGCTCATAAATACGTTTTCTTTTTTTAGAACCAGGTATCCGTATGCTATGATATGTTTTGCCTTTTGCAATTATACTCTCCCATGGATTCTCAATGTTTTCTGCATTCTCCAGTTCATCGTAGGCTGCAATAATCCACGCCTCCGTACTGTCGCACGGAATGACAATACAGGTATCCGTCAAATCCTTCAGCCAAATTCCAATTAATTTTTGCAAATGTTCTATCTTTCCTTCTACGGAATTTTCATGGTTTATACATGGAAGAACCACCGGGCACTTTTCTTTTGTCTCTTTTTTTACATCACATTCTATTGGATTCCATATACCTTTATATTCACACACTGTAGCCTCACACCAACAATGTGCTGCCTTTTCTTTTCTGGATACGTCTCCGTCCATCTGTATAATCAAAAAATCCAACTCCGGCTCAATATTCTTCATTATCTTGTTTTTAATTGCCGCATTATCTGCACACCATTTCCATACACCCTTCCATCCATTTCCATATCTTCCGGTTAACTCCGGTTCGGGCTGAAGCATTATATAGTAATTACTTTAATTCGTATTTTTATCAAC
>ERZ1090862.867-NODE-869-length-13528-cov-30.883990_pt1 | contig 13528 bp, 12 predicted proteins | sample MGYA00478481_ERZ1090862 | MGnify/ENA primary metagenome ERZ1090862 (study PRJEB33644, sample SAMEA5815745) | chicken gut metagenome | biome: Chicken; feature: Gastrointestinal Tract; material: Caecum | place: Ireland | collected 2019-01-01 | study: A study of the... | reverse complement strand
AGCAGCAGTTTCGGCATCGGCCTGGCTCTCGCCCAGTCCATTATGAGCCGTCAGAACGGAGTGATCAGGGCTGAGAACCGAAAGGAGGGTGGCAGCAGGTTCCGAATCCGGTTCTATAAGCAGACGATATGAAAAGTGACAGAACTGTCATTTTAGAGTCACCGGGGTGTCATGAGCCTTTGGTAAGATGAGACCGTAACAGCAGGAGAGGGCGGACAGCAGCGCCCGGCAGGAGGTATTTATGGAAATATTAAGAGTTGAAGATCTTACAAAGGTTTATGGAAAGGGAGCAAATGAGGTCCATGCGTTGGACCATGTGTCATTCTCGGTAAAAAAAGGGGAATTTACCGCAATCATCGGATCATCCGGATCCGGCAAGTCTACCCTGCTCCATCTGATCGGAGGAGTGGACAGACCTACATCGGGGAAGGTGTATGTAAACGGAACAGATGTGTATGGTCAGAATGAGGATGCACTGGCAGTGTTCCGGCGCAGGCAGGTAGGACTGATCTATCAGTTCTACAACCTGATCCCGGTGCTCAATGTCCGGGAGAACATCACTCTTCCGGTTCTGATGGATGGAAGAGATGTAAATGAGGAGAGACTGGAGGAACTGCTTTCTGTGCTGAAGCTGAAGCGGAGAGAGAGGCATCTGCCCAACCAGCTCTCCGGCGGACAGCAGCAGAGAGTTTCCATCGGCAGGGCACTTATGAACGCCCCGGCCATCGTGCTTGCCGACGAGCCTACAGGAAACCTGGACTCGAAGAATAGTCAGGAGATCATGCAGCTGCTCCGCTATTCCAATGAAAAATATAATCAGACCATGCTGGTCATCACCCATGACGAGAATATCGCCCTGCAGGCGGACCGGATCCTGTCCCTGGAAGACGGGCGGATCGTGAAAGACGAGGTGATCCGGCGATGAGTATTTTTTCAAAGATCACATTGCGCACCATGAAGCAGAGCCGGATGCGCACGGCAGTTACCATCATCGGGGTAATCCTTTCTACTGCCATGATCACAGCAGTTACTACATTCGGCCAGAGCTTTCTGAGTTTTCTGAGGGATTACAGCCTGACTCACGATGGAAACTGGTATGGAGTGGCGGAGTATGTCAGCGATGAGCAGCTGGAAGAGATCAGAAGCGACAGTCAGGTGGAAATGGTAGCAGCGTCGGATATTCTTGGATATGCAGAGCATGATGCGCTGACAAGTGAAGAGATCCCGTATTTGTATATCCAGAGCTTTTCAAAAGAACTGTTAGAAGTATTCCCGATTCAGATGCAGGAGGGACGCCTTCCGGAAAATGAGCATGAGGTAATCATATCGCCTTATATGCAGGCCAACGAGCGGGAAGGCCAGACCACTCAGGTGGGAGATGTACTGGAGCTGGAAGTAGGAGACCGGGTCTGGGAAGGACAGCGGCTGACCGCATATGAAGGATACATGGGAGAAGCGTATGCCCGGGAACAGGGCGTAGAGCCGGAACAACTGGAAAATACAGAGCATATGTCCTTTACTGTGGTGGGAATCTACAGTACGACTCCCAATATGCACTACGGGACCACGAATTATGAACTGATCGCCGGGCCGTCCTCTTCAGGAAGCCTGTCCGAATATCACGATGTGTATGTCCGGACACAGAATCCGGCGGATATTTATGATTATATGGATACCATTGAATGTGATGCGTCATCTACCAATGAATCTCTGCTCCGCTGGTACGGGGTGGCGGATAACGACAATCTTCAGGAAATCCTGACAGGGCTGTGCGCCATCGTGATCGGCATCATCATGGTTGGGGCTGTATCGCTGATTTATAATGCGTTTGCCATTTCTTTGAGAGAGCGGACCGTGCAGTTCGGACTTCTGGCCTCTGTGGGAGCAACAAAACGTCAGCTGAGCCGTTCTCTGCGGTGCGAGGCACTGATTGTCAGCTGCGTGGGGATCCCGGTGGGATGCGTCGCGGGAATCGTCGGGATCGGGATTACTCTTCATTTCATTGGAGCCGGGCTGGCAAGTTGGATGTTTGGAGGAACAGAGATGGATATCCCCCTTCGAATTTCCTGGATTTCCGTACTTGTGGCGGTTGCAGTAGCATTTGCCACAGTGATGATCTCGGCGTGGATTCCCTGCCGGAGAGTGCGGAAGATCTCTCCCATTGAGGCGATACGTTCGGCCCAGGATATCCGGATAAAAGGAAAAGAAGTGAAGACGTCAAAGCTGTTCTACAAAATCTTTGGTCTGGAGGGAATGCTGGCTCAGAAAAACTATAAGAGAGATCGGAAGAAATACAGGAGTACGGTGGCTTCCCTGACCATGAGCATCGTCCTGTTTGTCTCCGTCTCATCCTTTGGAAAATATCTGGTGGACACAGGGAGCTTCGTGCTGGAGATGCCTGATGTACAGGTGATCTGGAGGGTGTCAGACGGAGAGCTGGAAAGCGTCGGCGGAGAAAGTGACAGCGGAGAGAATGCCGGCGAAGAAAATATAGGTGAAGTGAATGATGACGGCGAGTATGTCAGTGGACAAGTAAAGAAGCTGGCAGAGCAGTATGAAGAAGTAACTCTGGTACAGGAGTACAGTACGCCTTATAACACGGTGCAGATTGCAGGCGAATCCGGAAGCCTGGACGAACGATTTATACAGTACGGATATGGATGGAATGCTGACAGCGGCAGGGTTACGTTGGATGCCAACTTGATGATCCTTCCAGATGAAGTATTTGAAACTCTGGACGGAGCGGAGAAAGCTGGAGATACAGACGGTGTGCCTGTCCTGTACCCCTCATCTTTGCGGGTATACAACGGAGATACCCAGCGCTATGAGCGTGTGCCTGTGTTTTCGGATTCATCGGAGAGCGCGGATATGGTGATGCAGTATACAGAGTACGATGAGGAGGGTAATGAGACTGTACACCCGTTGGGAAATGTGGAGCTTCTGGGGAGTTATGACAGCCTTCCCCCAGGCGTTTATGACGATTCGGGATATATGGTTCTGTTGCTGACGAGTGAGAGCGCATATGAGAAATATATCGGTAGTCAGGAGGATCTGATGGGGCGGCTCTGGTATATCGGAATCCAATGTACGGATCACGCTGCGGTATACCGCGAACTGTCTCAGGATATGGAGCAGAGCGGCATTGCAGGGAGCGTGTATGATAATGCGCAGAGTTACGAACAGGACCGTCAGATCATGACAGCCATCAGCGTGCTGTCTTACGGATTCATCATTCTGATCTCCCTGATCGCAGTGGCAAATGTGTTCAATACCATTTCTACAAATCTGATGCTCAGGAGAAAAGAGTTCGCCATGCTTCGTTCCGTTGGAATGCAGAAAGGCGGATTCCGGAGGATGATGTGCTATGAATGCCTGATCTATGGGCTTCGTTCCATCCTGTACGGAGTGATCCTATCCCTTCTGGTAAGCTTCCTGATCTACCGGGTGCTGGCAGGAGGAGTGGATACAAATTATCTAGTGCCATGGGAATATATCGGAATTGCTGTTGGCTGTGTATTCCTTGTGGTTGGGCTGACTATGATCTATACAATGGGGATCATACAGAAGCAGAATATCATTGATGAACTAAAGATGAGCTGAGAAGCATTTCAGAAATCAGACAGGGGCGCTGTGATGACACGGCGCCCCTGCTTTCATAAAACATATTTATCTGCATTTATCATTTTCGTTTCAGCCAGATTTAACAATATCCCGAGCATACCGCTTGGTTCGCCGTTCTCTTCCCGGCTGCCAATCTGCGGCACGTTAGTGCTCTTCTGATATACCGCAGCTTTCTGGTTTTCTGTGCAATCTACCCTGGAACAGTTAACGATCTCAACATGGTCAAGAATATCCTGGGGAGTAATATTCTCCTCGATTGTAAGGACAGCACTGTTCCGGATTAGAACACCCGGCGGTGAGGCGGTAAGGATATCTTTGTCTAAGACGATCCGGGGACTGTTCTCGAGTATACGTCTCTTTTCTTCTTTGACAACTTTAACAGAACTGCATTCTACGTCAAATTGATAAAAATCTTCTGCAAGATTTTCAGGAACAAGAATGGTTCCTGATACATACAGTTTTTCAAGTCGGGACAGAAGTGGAATGCTTCCTTCGGTAAGAGTCAGATCTCCCCTGAAGAAAAGTCGATTCCCGTATTTCTTCAGAAGACTTTCGCTAAGCTCTTTACCGGTATCAACAAAAACATATCCTTGGGGAATTACTTCCATGGAAGCTGTCTCATTGAAAAGTTCCAGTGCGTCCGCTGCTTTCTCTGCAGGGACAAAAAAGCGGGGAGAGATAAACTGCACTTTTTTATCCCGTAAAGTCCCCAGATCTATGCCGGGGGCGATCAGACGAATCTCCTGTTCCGCATAGTATTTCTGTCCTTCTTTTGCACGGAGATGAAAATACTCATCCGGTGTAAATACGGGAGGGAGAACAACACAGTCATCCGGATAGGTTTTTATTTCTCCTGTTACATAAAGATCTTTTATGCAGGTGAGGAGAGAGGCAGGACACAGGAGTGAGCCGGTTACATTCACTGCCCGCAGAGTTTCAAGCGTCTGCCTGGAAGTGTCGGAGTGGATCAGCAGATCCCCATTGACTGCAAGGACAGTATCTGCCGGAAAGGCGGATTTGCTGTTGATTTCTGCACTCCCATTTTGAAAGATAAGATGTGCATTGTCATCGACTTCCAGAGTGTTATCTGTATTACAGATTGCGGGAAGCCGTTCCAAGATACCCCTGCTCTCAGCACTGACCAGAAGCAGATCGGTATTGATCATGATCTGTTCATAGCCTGACAGATACTCCTCTTTTGCATTTCTTGCATCACATACATCACAGTTGATCATAAGATTTCTTTTCTCAGACATAATTTTCTCCTTTCAAAGCCGCTTTAAGGTGTTTGCGCGCTGATGAGAGCTGTGCTCGTACAGTTCCGGCAGGAATGTGAAAAAAGTTGCCTATCTCTGTGGAAGTATAGCCTTCCAGATACCGCATGGCAAAGAATACACCTTCTTTTCCAGGCAGGGTATCAAGCAGCTGCTCCCAGTCGATATCGTCATACTCCGGAGCATTACTGCCTTGTCCCGGCAGTTCCTCAGAGACAGACTCAAAACGTTGGTGCCGGACCCGGTCTATATACATATTTTTTATGACACGGTAAAACCATGCCTTTTTCTGCGCAGGCGACAGAGATTCCAGTGTTGCCAGATACTGTTCCATGGCTCGGAGAAATGCTTCATGGACCAGATCTTCTGCAAGCATCGGATCGTGGGTAAGGGTAGTACCCCATCCGATTAACTCATTGCGGCAGTCTTTATAAAACTGTTCCAGCATTATATTTTCTCCTTTGGATAAATGTGATCAGAAAACAGAAGCAGCGCTGCATGCTGATTTTGATCTTCTATAATTATAACGTTTGAGGAAGGGAGAATGTTGGAAAGAATTCACTTTTTTCAAATACAGATTGGTAAACTGTTTTCAAGGGTATAAAGCCGAGTGTAAAGTTATAGATTTTCCGGTGGAGTGTAACGCTCTCACAAGTAGCATCATTTTTGAAATGAAAATATGAACTTCCTTGTGCTTATCGTTAAAGATTATGGATTCCAAACCAAATAGACAGCTTGTAATGCTGTCTGCTTGGTGAAATAAAAACAAAATTGTAGGTGATGTCAGCGATCAGATAGATTAGAATCTGCCAATTTATGTGTCACTATTATCTTTTAGTTGCTGCTCTAATCGTTTAAAAAATACTTTTGAACTTAACCCAATCAAGCATAAAGCAATACCAGTAGGAATAATAACCCAATATACTGAATGTGAAAATTTATCAAATGCTATTCCATATAAGATCTGACTGATAGGTTGAGAGCAAAGTGTAATTGCAGCAACGAAGGACATAACCTTTCCAGAAATGTTTTGAGGTGTAAGTTGCTGAATAATAGATACCCCAAAAACTGAAAAGAGGCTGGCAATCACTTGTATCGTCACAAAAGAAGCTAATAGTACAATGTAGTAGAATAATGGACTTGCAGGAAAAAGAAAAGCAACTCCAATAGGGAACAGAGATAATCCCATGCCCCAAATTATCAAGTTTAGTTTGCTTATATATAATTTTGTGACAGTTAATCCGGCAATAATGCTACCAGCTAGGCCGGCAACACCTAAAAGACTTTCTGCCACGCCGTAATAATTTGCGCTTAAGTCGAGAGTATTTCTTATTATGTAAGGCAAACCAATCAATGCAACACCCTGAATGAAAAATGAAATAACCGCTACCAATATTAGTGTTTTCAATATAGATGGTTTTACTTTGCTGATGTAGTGCGAACTTGTTGACAAATCATTCAGTACAGTCGATAGGATAGAACCAGATAGAGCTACTTTACTATGGGAGAGTTTAATAAAGCACTCAAAAAGAGCTGTTGCGAAAAAGCAAACTGCTCCGGCATACAAAACTATTTGCAATCCCAAAGCGGTATAAAGTACACTCCCTACCAAAGGTCCGATCAATACGGAAAGTGAGGAAATCTGATTAACAACTGCATTTCCCCGAACAATATTATCGCCGGTTTGCATTTGAGGGACACATGCCTGTACAGTAGGTGACTCAAATGCACCTAAAATAGAAAGCAGCACAAGGGACACTCCGATTATGGTCAGGTCATTCTCTTTATTTATTAACAGCGCGCACATCGTAATGACAAGGGCAGATGCGAAGTCCAAGAATACCATAATGTTCCGCCTATTTGCTCGGTCAGCCAGTATTCCCCCCAAAGGGGATAAAATAATTGTTGGGATCGTTGCAACAGCTAATACTCCGGCATAAATGGCTGCAGAGCCTGTTTTTTCCAATATGTACATGGAAAATGCAAAATCCAAAATGCAGTTTGCAAAAAGAGAGATTGATTGTCCTGCAATCAAAAGTGAAAAGTTTCGTGAAAATAATCGTTGTTTCATTTTCTCTACCTTCTAATAAATTTGATATTTATCTAATCGGTTTGCAAAAAAACAAATAGATTAGATATATATCTAATAATATATATTAAAATTAGAAGTATGTCAATAAAATAAGCAAGGCAGAGTGGCCTTGCTTATTCGCTCTCATCTAAAAACACTCTTCTCAAAGACTGGATTGTTTCTCGGATTGTATCTTTTGTAATTGTATAATACACACGGCCATCTCGCTTTTCCACATCCACTAAGCGAAGATTTAGCAATACATTCATGTGATGCGAAACAGTTGCCGCAGTCAGGCTGAGTTCTTCGGCTAATTCCAAATTGTATTTTGGAGCTTTCATCAGTGAACATAAAATATCAAACTTACTGTTATCGCTGAGAGCCTTTAGAACAGGCAATATCTTATCTTGTGCGGAGCGATTTTTATCCAGTAACTGATATAATTCATTAACAAATAACCCGACGAAAGAAGTAGAAGATGTACCAGAAGATTGAATCAGTTCTAAAGTTGGATAAATCAAAGTAGGTGTTACAAGGGCTCCCTGAAGGATATTGTTACAAAATAATCTTCCATGTGGGAAAGCATCCAACAGTTTTCTTAAGGGGCGGTTTATTGCTGCCAGAGCGTTTTCATAGGAAATATCGTTATCTCGGATAAGTTGAGATAACTTTTGAATTTTTTCTTTTGGCGATTGTAAGAACAATACCATTTTCCAGCAAGTTGAAGGGGGATATCCCGTAGACTCCAAAAGCTCTATAATATTCTTATCAGATGGAGGTATAACCATTTTCCTGTTGCTTTCATCAGAAAGAATATCTGCAAATGCAGTAGAAACTTCTTCATTTGTAATTTTAGGATCAGCGCCTTCAAACCATTGTGGATGGGTGGCACAAACTATTTGTAATAAAAGGACAAAGGCATCGTCTTCATCAGAAAAAAAGAAACTAAAATCCTCTTGATTTGAGATAGATACGGATTTTTGAAAGGCAGAACAATATTTTGTAGGTATCGAACCTATTTTTCGAGAAAGCTCGTCTGCGCTGATATGGTATTCTTTTGCAACTTTGTCCCATATCCCTTTATCGTCCAGATCAGGATGTGCATAAGTATATAGCAGGCCAATAATTTCAAAATATTTATTTAGACTTGTATTCACTTCCATGTTTAATTTCTCCAATTAGAAAACCATCAAAAAATGTTGACGGTTATATTATATTCAAAAGAGAGAAAAAAAGCAAACGCAAGAATATGAAATTAGATAGTCAGAAGTTGGATTACCCGGCACGGATAGCGCAGCCTATTCTGGGAAAAAGATGTTTTAGTGTAGGTTGATCCGGTTTTTCTCGTGCCCTATGACCATACCTTTGTAAAGAAGCCTAAAGTTAACTATACGAATACAGCAGGCAGCGGTGTGTTAGATTAATCTCTCCTTGTAAAATACAGTAATACACAGCACTCGATCAGCAGCAATGCAGACCATATCCAAATTGTAGGTGTCCATGTGCTGATAAATGACGCCAGTATCAGCATGATCAGAGGACCGATATATTTTCGCGGATTATGCCAGAGATCACTTTCTGTCTTCCAATTGCGGATTGGGCGTTCCCATTCCAGAATCACTGACAGAATGGCACTCTGCAGGGAGAAGAGAAGGATTAGCCCAATATAGTAGAGGATGGTTCCGCCGTTCATGAGATGCCAGCTGCACAGATAGATGCATGCAACAAGTCCGTTTACTCCAAAGATAAACAGGCAGTACCTTTGACAGAAGCGGCCGGCCTGCCCGGGGAGAACGCGGATTGCCTGTTCCAGATCCGGATCACAGGACAATAGTGTGCAGATCGGTGTATTCATAGAGAGGATTGCAAGACCGATGGGAAACATATTTAAACCCTCAAATGATCCAAACAGCAGAGGCAGGAATCCGGCGATCACGCATAACCCGGCCGTATTAATGAGATAGGTCTTGTTTGACATCAGATACCGGAAGAGATAGGAAAACATATTCCCGTTTTTTCTGCTATGCCGGACTGAGTTTGGTGCCGGAGAAGCTGTGTAAAAATCATATGCGTCTGCATAAGACAGATACAGCGCTGTCACAGCAAGGCTTATCAGCATTACGGCTGCAACGGTCAGTGTATGACGAATCAGCACGATCACTGAAAGAATACCGGCAGCCCAGAGAATGGGTAATGCGAAATGCTGTTTCCGGATCATCTGACAGGCTGCTGAGACAATGGCACATCCCGCACAGCCGCATAGAAGAGCAACCAGGATCTCAAGAACAGTCCATTTTGCGGCGGCGAAAAACAGTGCCCAGATCAGCAATGTTTTGGTAATGAGAACATGCGCTCCCAACATAGAAACATAAGAGAATACAAGGCTACGGTTTTCAAAGGGGAGCATGAACAGTCCCTGCAAGACCTCCATATGCCGTCTGCCGTTTAACATCTGCCACATGACACCTGCAGTAAAGCAGGTGGAAGTAAGGTAGAGGATAAAAGGAGCGATTTCCAGCCGGAATTCGGCCACATTAACAGCAAAAAACAGGATCCCTGCAGATAACAGGCTTTTCATGACACTTTCATATTTAGCACCAAATAGTTGTTTGGAAATAGCTTTAGCGGTTTTCATAGTCCGTCAGCACCTCCCGGATATTGTCAGAAGCGATCTCTGCGCCCGTAAATGACCGGCTAATCCTGCCATGTTCCAGAACAAGGACACGGTCAGAGGTCAGACAGATACTCTCTAAAATATGGGAAGAAAACAGGATGGTCCCGTAATTTCTGTATCCGTTCATGAGCTGGTAGAGGAATTCCGTGCTCTGGAAGTCCAGACCGTTGACCGGCTCATCGAGTAATAATAACTCAGGGTGCAGGGCAAAGGCAGTGATCAGATAAGCCTTTTTCAGATTACCGGTCGACAGTTCCTTGAGGAGCACATTGGTATAGTCTTCAAAGTGGAAACCTTTCACCAGATCTGAGATATCCGGCAGGGATACGCCATAAGAGGCTGCCGCGTATGCCAGGTATTCCCGGAATGTGAAATACTGAAAGGACCGGTCTTCTGCAAAGACAATGTAACGGCGTTCTTTAAAACTTTTGTCACGAAATGAGACGGGATGTCCGTACCATGTGGCATTTTCCAGATGGTAACTTGGCAGCAGGCCGGCGATGGTTTTGATAAATGTAGTTTTGCCGGCTCCATTAAGCCCGATCAGCCCGACAACTTCATGTTTTCCAAGATACAGTGAAAATCCGGAAAGTACGGGATGTTCTTTCGTATACCAGACGCTTAAATTAGTGAGAGAGAGAAGCGAAGGGCTGTTCATGGCATTTACCTCCAATCATCTTTATGGTTCTTCCAGAGCGAGTAAGCAGAAATAAAAAGGGCGCAGCTCAGGAAAAGATACAGTAAAGCAAAGGGAATATTCATGGTGACAAAACTGAAAATCATGCAAGCCACAAATACGATACCAAGTATTAGACGAAAGTAAAAATGACGCATAGTAAAATCCTCCTTATTTTGAAACAGTGTACTTTGTTTTTCTGATTAGAGCATACATTAAAATAGAAGTATCTGCGCAAATGTCCATGAATGGCAGGTTTTTGACCACGAAAAATGAGCAGGCTACCTGTGGCAGCCCACTCCTAATGATAGAGTTTATCCTATTTTTACAGATTGGAAAGACAAAGTGACAACAGACTTGAAAATCCCGTCCTTGTATTCTGTATTGACAGTGCCTTCGTAACGATCAGCGGCTGATTCTACACTTTTCAGTCCCCAGCCGTGAAATGTCTTATCTGCTTTTGAGGTCAGCAGGTGTCCATTTTCCTGAGTTGGAGCATCGCTGCACCCATTTTCTACTTTAATGATGAGCATATCATTAATCCGCCGGATCGTCAGACTGAGAAATCGCAGAGGATCCGGAGCTTTTTCGGATGCTTCCAGTGCATTATCCAACAGGTTACCTAAAATAGCTGTCAGATCAGTGTTTCGGATATTGGTATTATGGGGATACTCAATGTTAACTTTTGTACGGATCTTATTTTGCTCCGCAAGAGCTATTTTACTGTTGATAAGGTAGTCTATTGCCTTATCACCTGTCCGGACAGTTTGGGAAATTTCCTGAATAGGAGCACGCAAATCCTCGCAATAGCGGACAGCCTCCGGAATATCGTCTTGCGTAAGGCACTGATAGATTGCTTCAATATGGTTGTGCAGGTCATGATACAGTTTTGCGTTATCCGAGTAAGTTCGTCTGAGAGCCTGATAGTCCCGTTCCAGTATTTCTGCCTTTTCCTGCTTCAGCTTAGCAATCTCCAGTTCCATTTCCCGCTGCCGGCTTAACCGGTAAAACAGGACAGCGAACAGCAATATCATAGACAGAATGATCCAGGTGACGATCTGGTCTTCGTTGATTGGAAGAATCGTCTGCTCGGACAATGTTATTGTACCGAACAGCCCCATCAGCACAAGAACAGATGCCATACGCATCGATATGGCAGATTTCTTCCTTGCAATGATATAGGCAGCCGCAAGCATCAGCAGGCGTACTAACCAGATGCCGGCAAGATACTCCGGGGCATCCGGATCAAGAAAAGCCTCTGAACGGAAGAGAATCCCCAGACCTGCCTGGAGCAGAAAGTCCCAAAGGCTGACGCCTACTTCATAGAAGAAGATCAGAAACAGACAGAGATTAAGCTTCTGTCGGAGATAATACCAGGCAGTTGCCAGTACAAACAAGATTTCTACGGCTATAGTGCCAACAACTGGAGTTGAAAGTGTTTGTAAGACCGTGACAACGCAGCCGGCGACAGCAGACAGGAGCAGCCCTCCTTTTTTCAAGGAAAAGCCTGTCAGACTTGCGACGAGGAAAAGCCCCAAAAGCAGGCGTAACTCATTTGTAAAGAGATAAGAAATAATCTGATACCAGTCCATCATATATGTGCTCCCCAAAATTGATTGATTTTCTGTTTGACGTGCTGTAGGTGAGAACGGCTGATCGGCAGCTGCTCACCGTTCTTCAAGACGGCCATTCCGTCTTTTATCTTCATGATCTGGATGATATTAACGATATAACCGCGGTCAATATAGATAAATTCCGGAGTGTTAATCTCCTCGAATACCTGCTGCAGGCTTTTCCTGACTTTCGAGGTTCCGCCTGTTGACACGATGTCTGCATTTTTCCCGTCACGACAGATATAGAATATATCCTTATATGGGATCTTCTCCATGCGGTTCGCTGTCTGGATCACATATTCCTGTCCATCCTCAAGTTCGATCAGCCGGGCCGCATCTGCTACTGCAGCAGTTAGTTTGGCTTCCAGATTGTTTTTGGGTACATATCGGAATATGGACAGCTCAAAAGCGTCAATGGCATATTCCGTATGGGAAGTCACGAAGATGATGCGGATATTTGGCAGGAAAGCCTTAATCTGTTTTGGGATTTCCATGCCGCTGATTCCCGGCATCTCAATATCCAGAAGGATCAGGTCATAGAATATGCCGTCATCAGTGATATCGTAAAGCAGATTCCGGCTTTGGGTATAAGTGGTAATTTCATAGCCGATACCCTCCGTCTGCAAGCAGTCTTTGACAATTCTTTCATGCTGATCAACAGCTTGTTTTTCATCGTCACATATTGCGATTCTTATCAAGGCGACTCTCTCCTCCTTTCAGCGTCGGTTTCCCGGTTGATTCATATCTTTAAAGCATAATACTTCAATTGTATGAAATAATCTATATCCTTTCATTTTCACTACTTATTCTAGTGCCTGTATACGCATAAAGCAAGAAAGGATTTGCCTTAGTTGATTGAATAATAGAAAATGAAGCTGTGTTTTATGTGTGCGGGAACAATTTAACTGTTTTCTGATACTGTCATATCCGCCAGAAATCAATATGCATTACAGCAGACGGATGTGGAGATCAGGAGGTAATGAGTAGAGAAACCTGCGAGAAAATGATGTAAAATATAGCGGTGGGCACTGTAATATCAGAAGTTGCGACTGAATATGAAAGGAACGGACAGATCCATGATGTAAGAGAGGCATTGGATTCTTTAAGGAAGAAATACTTGCGGAGATGGTGGAAATAACTTCTCAATATCAATATGTAAATGTATAATAAGAAAGAAAATGATCGAGCAGCAGGAAAAACAGATGGCAGGCAAATAGAAACCACGATTTAGGAGAGATACTTATGAAACCAAAAATCAGTAAGAAATTAACTTGGATTATTTGCGGTCTGGGATGGATGATGGCTATAATCAGCATATTTTTTTTGCCTGATACGATTCCCACACACTTTTCGGATGGGGTTCCCGGTAATTATTCAAGCAAATTTTCAATATTTTTATGGCCTTTAATACAAATGATCATTATTGTTTTTGGGAAAAACGGGAAAATGTTGCCTAATCAATTAGAAAAACTTCTAAGTGATACTCAATATAATTGGGCAATTTTTGGAATGGTTTTATTTGTATTTTTAATTGAACTGCTGATTGTTTATGTAATATTTACAGCAGTATAATCCCATCCGTTAGATTAGTATTATGAT
>ERZ1090862.863-NODE-865-length-13541-cov-12.382322_pt1 | contig 13541 bp, 12 predicted proteins | sample MGYA00478481_ERZ1090862 | MGnify/ENA primary metagenome ERZ1090862 (study PRJEB33644, sample SAMEA5815745) | chicken gut metagenome | biome: Chicken; feature: Gastrointestinal Tract; material: Caecum | place: Ireland | collected 2019-01-01 | study: A study of the... | reverse complement strand
AAGCAGATGACGGGAATCGAACCCGCCTCCCCAGCTTGGGAAGCTGGTATTCTACCGATGAACTACATCTGCATCAGCACGTTATGAATTATAACGCGCTTTTATTGAAATTGCAAGACCTTTCTCAGTCGATCTGCCAGTCAATCGGTTCGATTCCGTGGCTCTCCAGAAACTCATTTGTCTTGCTGAAAGGCCTGCTGCCGAAGAATCCCCGGAATGCTGACAGCGGGCTGGGATGAGGCGCCGTCAGGATCAGATGCTTCGGATTGTTCAGCATCGCTTTCTTCCTCTGCGCCGGGCTTCCCCACAGGATGAATACGATAGGCCTGTCCTGACTGTTCAGCGCCATGATAGCCGCATCGGTAAATTCTTCCCAGCCGATTCCCCGGTGGGAATTTGCCTGATGAGCCCGCACAGTGAGCACTGTGTTCAACATGAGCACGCCCTGTTCTGCCCATTTGGTCAGGCAGCCGTGGTTTGGTATCGTACAGCCCAGATCATCGTGGAGCTCCTGATAAATATTCACAAGAGACGGCGGGATCTCCACTCCCTTCTTCACGGAGAAGCACAGACCGTGAGCCTGACCGTTGTTATGATACGGATCCTGTCCGAGAATCACAACTTTCACATCCTTAAGCGGCGTCAGATGAAATGCATTAAAGATATCTTCCGCCGGCGGGAAGATCAGATGTGTCCTGTATTCCCTGTTCACTGTCTCAAATAATTTCTTATAATAGGGCTTTGAGAATTCCCCTTTCAGCGCTTCGTACCAGTCTCCATTCAAGCCTGCCATAATCCCGTTCCTCTTTTCCTTCCGGATGTTCCGGATAATTTATTCTACATAAAAATTAGTAACAGCTCAGTTATAGAACTGTTACTAATTTTACCATTGCAATGAACTCTTTGCAATTCATTTATTCAGCCATCCAACCGGGAATATCCGGCGTGATCACAGCCTCACCGGCACCCCTTCATTTTGAAGGTATTCTTTGACCTGCCGTATCTCCAGCTCCTTATAATGGAAAAGGGAAGCCGCCAGAGCCGCATCTGCCTTTCCGACTGTCAGTGCCTCTTTAAAATGCTCCAGTGTGCCGGCGCCGCCGGAGGCGATGACCGGAATAGATACATTTTCCGCGATCGTACGTGTCAGTTCCAGATCATAGCCGGCTTTCGTGCCGTCGCAGTCCATGCTGGTGAGCAGAATTTCTCCTGCGCCAAGGCGCTCTACTTTCATAGCCCACTCTACCGCGTCAATGCCCACATCAATGCGTCCGCCGTTCTTGTAAATATTCCAGCCGGAACCGTCCGCTCTTTTCTTGGCGTCAATAGCCACGACAACACACTGGCTTCCGAATTTATCCGCCGCGTCGCTGACCAGTTCCGGAGTGTTGATTGCAGACGAATTAATTGATATCTTATCCGCGCCCTCCCGGAGAATTGCCCGGAAATCATCTACCGTCCGGATGCCTCCGCCCACTGTAAACGGGATAAACACACATTCAGCCACTTTACGTACCATATCGATGACTGTTCCTCTGTTGTCGGACGACGCTGTTATATCAAGAAATACAAGCTCGTCTGCACCGGCTTTATCATATGCCTTTGCGATCTCCACCGGATCTCCCGCGTCTTTCAGATCGACGAAATTAACTCCTTTTACTACTCTTCCCCCGTTTACATCAAGGCAGGGAATGATTCTTTTTGTAAACATATCGTTTCCCTCCTACAGTTCGACAAAATTTTTCAGTATGTGCAGTCCCACATCGCTGCTCTTCTCCGGATGGAACTGGCACGCAAACACATTGTCTTTTTCTACAGATGCATGAATATGGGTACAGTAATCGGTGGATGCTTTTACGATCTGCTCATCTGCCGCTTTCAGATAATAGGAATGAACAAAGTAAACATAAGCGCCTTCTTCTATCCCCCGGAAAAGCCTGCCGTCATTTTCAAGGTGAAGAGAATTCCATCCCATGTGTGGGATTTTCATGCCTTCTTTTTCAGGTATCTTCAGGATTTCTCCTTTCAGAATCCCGAGTCCTTCCACGCCCGGAGCCTCATCACTGCGTTCAAAGAGAAGCTGCAGTCCGAGACAGATTCCAAGGAAGGGCGTGCCCTGATCCACGACCTGACGGATCACATCCTCCAGTCCTCTTTCCCGGATCGTCGCCATAGCATCCCCGAAGGCGCCTACACCGGGCAGTATCACTTTATCAGCTGACAGGATCGTCTCTTTATCTCCGGTCACTTTTACCTCCTGTCCCAGATAGAGCAGGGCTTTTTCCACGCTCTTTATATTGCCTGCATCATAGTCTATGATTGCTATCATTCTTTTCCCCTCCGCTTCTGAGTCCGAAAATATAACGGCTTATTTTTCACTGTTTCCGATACCGGTCTTGACTACCGGAATCGGCGTATCATCCACCGCATCCAGATTGTTTACATATTTCTTCGTTTCTTTCACGATAACCGGCGAAAGCAGCAGAACTGCGATCAGGTTCGGGATCGCCATAAGGGCGTTCAGGATGTCCGCAAGCAGCCATACAAGATCAAGCGCCAGGACAGGTGCGATCAGAGCGACAGCTATGTAAAGCACTCTGTACGGGATCAGTCCGAACTTTCCTGCGAAATATTCCACGCATCTCTCCCCATAATACGCCCAGCCGAGGATCGTTGAATATGCGAAAGTGATGATTCCGACAACAAGGATAAACGGTCCGAAATACGGGATCTGGGAAAACGCCATTGTAGTGAGCTGACCGCCATTATCAACCGTTGCGAGGAGATCCGGATTTTTCAGCATAGTCGATACAAGCACAAGACCTGTCATCAGACATACCACAACTGTATCCCAGAATGTTCCCGTTGAAGAAACCAGCGCCTGACGCACCGGATTTCTTGTTCTTGCAGCTGCGGCCGCGATGGGAGCGGAACCCATACCAGACTCATTTGAGAACAGGCCTCTGGCAACTCCGTACTGGATCGCATAGCGGAGGCCGCCTCCTACAAGACCGCCGACGATCGCTCCCTGATCTGCGAATGCAAGCTTACAAATCGTACCGATCGTCGGAATAATATATTCATGGTTGATTCCCAGGATGATAATACATCCGATCACATAGAAGAGCGCCATAAACGGAACCAGTTTCTCGCATACACTTGCGATACTCTTGATGCCGCCGAAGATAACAAAAGCTGTCAGTACTGCAATAACCACGCCGACGATCCACGGCTCTATGCCAAGATTCGTATTGCAGACTTCCGCGATAGCATTTACCTGAGTGGCACATCCGATACCAAAGGAGGCGAATCCTGCAAAAACAGCGAAGATCATACCAAGCCATTTCATATTCAGGCCTCGTTCAAGGGCATACATAGCGCCTCCCTGCATACGTCCGTCGGGAGTTTTCACACGGTACTTGACTGCGATCAGCGACTCCGCATATTTTGTCGCGATACCGAAAACACCGGTCAGCCAGCACCAGAGTACTGCTCCCGGTCCGCCCAGAGCGATCGCTGTTCCCACACCGATAATATTCCCTGTTCCGATAGTGGAAGCCAGCGCTGTCGCCAGTGCTCCGAACTGGCTCACTTCACCATCGGCTCCCTCTTCTTTTGCTACAGAAAGCGGAATACCTTTCGTGATCGTCTTCCTCTGGATAAATCCAGTCCTCAATGTGAGGAAAACATGCGTTCCAAGCAGGAGCACGATCATTCCCCATCCCCATACAAAATCGTCTACCGACTGTATGGCGCTGTAGATTTTGTCATACATTGTCAAATCCTCCTCTTCTCATTCTTCTTTATGCATCATAGAATCGCTGCTGTATATCCATCCTAAAAACAGATATAAGGCATACCCATGCCCACTGCTGACAGCCGGCATGCCGTATGCCTTAAACCACTCTATAACGTTACCATTTTATCGCATTTTCACTTTAATGTAAAGAAGTATTTTCTGTTTTTGCGTCCAGCTCGAACCAGAATTCCACGCCGTTATCAAAGTTCTGCACACCGTATTTCTGATGGAACGACTCCATGATTGCTTTTACGATGGACAGACCGATGCCGTTGCCCCCATATTCTCTTGTATGCGCCTTATCCACTTTATAGAACTTATCCCACAGTTTCGGGATATCCTCCTCGGGGATCGGTTTCCCGCTGTTAAAGACTGTGATGTGGGCTCTGTCCTCGATCCGGCGGATCCGAACTTCAATCCGTTTCTCGTTCTCCACATGGTGGATCGCATTGGTCAGATAATTGCGCACTACCTGCTCGGTCTTGAACTCATCTGCCCATACGTCGAGTTTCTCATCCGCGATAAAATCGACCGTAGCGCCCGCCTGCTGAATCAGGATCTCGCAGCTTGCGATCACTCCCCTCACAAGCCCGACGATATCAAAACGCTCAAACTGCACTTCATCCGATCCAAACTCCAGCTGGTTCAAAGTCAGAAGATTTTTCACCATCCGGTTCATCTTATCCGCCTCGTCCATAATGACTTCACAGTAAAATTCGCGGCTCTCCGGATCGTCGTTAACTCCTTCTTTCAAACCTTCCGCATATCCCTGGATCAGAGCGATCGGAGTTTTAAGTTCGTGGGAGACATTGCCAAGGAACTCATTTCGCATCTCTTCCAGTTTCTCTTTCTGCTCAATGTCTTTCTGGAGCTGATTATTCGCACTTTTTAATTCCGAAATGGTCTTTTCAAGCTGTTCGGACATTTTATTAAAATTAGTGCCCAGAACGTCAATTTCATTTTTTCCTCTGCTCTTATACTTTGCATCAAAGTTCAGGTTTGCCATTTCCTGGGATATCCGGGTCAGCTCCGTAATCGGCTGGGTGATCCTCCTCGACAACAGCCATACGAGAAAACTTCCTATGATGATCCCCACCCCTCCCAGATAGATCAGAAACTGATTGGCAAGAGAAGCGCTTTCACGGATACTTGCGAGAGGGCTTTGCATCACGAACCAGGAGCCGTCCGAGAAGAAGCCCCACATCTTCAGATATTCTACATTTCCTGCCCCTGATCCCGCTGTAGAGCGGTATATGATATAGTCGTCATTTTGTTCCAGCACGGAGTCCGGATCTATATCCTGTCCGAAAGGCTCACTCAGCATCTGGCTCAGCCTGGGATCATCGTCGCTGAGCGTTATGAGCACCGCATTGCCGCTGCTGTCCGTAACGACCAGATCGATGTTCGCCCGTTCCGTCCGGATCAGAATCCTTCTTCTTACCGAATAGTCCGTAAGGTTCCCATTCTGCAGCGTATCGTCAATCTCACTGTAAGTCCGGATCAGGTCTTTCGCCTTATGAGAAAGATAATATGTACCAAGAAATCCGTTGTTAATGATAAAAACCGCCCCGACAATACAGGCAAATAATCCGATAAATATCAGCGTCATCTGCCGTCTGATCGAAAATTTCATGAATCCACCTCGAATTTATATCCCATGCCCCAGATCGTACGGATATATTCTCCCTTATCGCCCAGTTTGCTCCTGAGCTTTTTCACATGGGTATCGATTGTTCTTGCATCTCCGAAATAATCATAATTCCATACATTATTAAGAATCTTTTCCCTCGAAAGAGCAATCCCCTGATTCTCTATAAAGTAGGAAAGAAGTTCGAATTCCTTGTAGCTGAGTTCCACCGGTTTACCGTCGATCTTCACGATATGAGCCGCCTTGTCCACAACAATCCCGCCGGCTTCAATCACATCTCCGCCTGCGTTGCCCAGGCTTCTGCGCAGAATCGCGTTTACCCGGGCCACCAGAATCTTCGGGCTGAACGGTTTGGATATGTATTCATCCACGCCCAGTTCAAATCCCTGCAGTTCGTCCCGTTCTTCCGCTCTGGCTGTCAGCATGATAATCGGCACTTTTGACGACTCTCTGATCTCGCGGCAGACCTGCCATCCGTCCATCTTCGGCATCATCACATCCAGGATAATGAGCGCGATATCCTTATCCTCATAGAAAATGTCCATCGCCTCCATCCCGTCGCCCGCTTCAAGCACTGTATAGCCCTCCCGGACAAGGAAGTCTTTCACCAGTTTTCTCATTCTGCTCTCGTCGTCCACGACGAGAATCTTTATATTCATATTTTCCATCACTGTTTCCTCCTTTTACGTCTCCGGTACGACGGATTTCTTCATCATTATAAACAGTGTAAGTTTATCAAAAAAATATGTCAATCCTGTGAAATGGAAAACTTCTCCTGAACCTGGAATTTTTTCTTGCAATCACTATCTGCCGGTGATAATATTTTCTCGTATTTTACTACAAAGGAGAAAATGATGGGATTATTAGAACTTTTTATACTTGCTGTGGGCTTATCTATGGATGCCTTTGCCGTCTCTGTCTGTAAGGGACTTGCCATGCCGAAGATCTCGATCAGAAAAACCGTCATCGTAGGCTTATGGTTTGGAGGATTCCAGGCTATGATGCCGGCTCTGGGCTATCTTCTGGGCTACCAGTTCCGTGATAAGATCACCGCCATTGACCACTGGATCGCATTTATCCTGCTGGTCGTCATCGGCGCAAATATGATCAAGGAAGCCTGTTCGGACGACTGCGAAAAAGAAGATGATTCTCTGGATATCAAAACCATGTTCCTGCTTGCTGTCGCCACCAGCATCGATGCGCTGGCAGTGGGCATCACCTTTGCTTTCCTTGATGTACATATCATCGCCGCGGTTTCATTTATCGGCGTCACTACATTTGTGATTTCCGCCATAGGCGTAAAGATCGGAAATGTATTCGGCACAAAATATAAATCAAAAGCCGAATTTGCCGGAGGCGCTATCCTGATCCTGCTGGGCGTCAAGATCCTGCTGGAGCATCTGGGTATTCTGTAGCGATTTCCATTGACGGATCATCGTCTCTGTGCTATTATTGTCGTTGCGTAAAAAGAATATATTTTATCAAGTCATATGGTTTTCCTGTTTCAGAATTCAAACAGGCATATGGCTTTTTTTATTGTTTTGAAAGGAGTACTATTTATGGAAAAAGAAAATTCATTCATGCGGACCAGACCTGTCTTCTCACTTCTCGTCTCCATGTCCGTTCCTATGATGCTCTCAATGCTGATCCAGTCGCTCTATAATATCGTAGACAGTATTTATGTATCAAGACTGGGAACTGATGCTCTGACCGCAGTGTCGCTTGCATATCCCCTGCAGAACGCCATCGTCTCCGTGGGAGTGGGCGTCGGCGTGGGCATAAGCTCGGCCGTCTCCATTCACCTTGGCGCCGGCGATCAGGAGAAAGCTGACCGCTCAGCCACCCTTGGCGTGGTGCTGACTTTTTTCCACTGTATCCTCTTCATACTGGCAGGAATCTTTATCACAAAACCGTTCCTGTCACTGTTCACCAGCGATCCGTCCATCCTGAAAGACGCCTGTGATTATACATACATCGTGCTCTGCCTGTCTTTCGGTGCGCTTCTGCAGCTCGCCTTTGAAAAGATCTTTCAGAGTATCGGAAAAATGAAGATCACAATGTACCTGCTTATTGTCGGCTGCGTAATCAACATTATCCTGGATCCGATCCTGATCTTCGGTCTCCTTGGATTTCCCGCAATGGGGGTGGCCGGCGCAGCCATCGCCACAGTCATCGGGCAGATCTGCGCTTTTGTCCTGTATGTCATCGTATATATCAGGAAACCTTATGCCGTAAGTATCCGTATAAAATATATGAAACCTGACTGGAAGCTGATTCTCCAGATATACAGTGTAGGAATCCCGTCCAGTATCATGATGCTGCTTCCCTCCGTGCTGATCAGCATCCTGAACAGTATCCTCGCCGCTTTCTCAGATCTGTATGTCGCGGTCCTTGGCGTCTATTACAAACTGCAGACATTTATCTATATGCCGGCAAACGGGATCGTCCAGGGAATGCGCCCGATCATAGGCTACAACTACGGAGCAGGAGAATACAAAAGAGTCCGAAGCACGATCCGCTACAGTCTGATTTCTACAGCAGCCATCATGCTGCTCGGAACGCTCCTGGCGCTCTTTCTTCCTGAACAGATCTTCGCACTCTTCAAAGCTGACGCAAACCTGATGCAGGCAGGAGTGACGGCCCTGAGGATCATATGCCTTGGTTTTCTCATATCCTCTGTGGGAGTAATTTATTCCGGTACATTTGAGGCGCTTGGGAACGGACGGAACTCTCTGATCATCTCCCTGCTGCGGCAGTTTGTGATCACCATACCGATGAGCTTTATCCTCTCCCGCTTCTGGGGTCCGATCGGCATATGGATCTCATTTCCCATCGGAGAACTATGCGCCACAATCGTAGCATTCTTTCTTCTGAGATCATATAAAAAAGGAGCATTTACACCGTTCTAGGCGGTAAATGCTCCTTTTGCTCTTTCCTGTTATTCAAACTCATATTTCGTAAAATACTGGTGTGCCAGTTCTTCGTCCTCCCCGTCTACGACCAGCCTCATGGGCAGCCCCAGCTTGATCGACATCAGCCCGAGAATCGATTTTCCATCAATGCGGAAATTTCTGTTGGCAATGTCCGTTACATCCACATCTGATTTCAGCTTACGGCATGTGTCGCAAAAGCTCATCAACTGACCTGACGTTATGAATTTGATTTTTTTCTCAACCATTTTCTGACCTCCTGTTAACACCCTTGGTAGTATATACTAAATGCGGTGATTCATCAAGAGGAAAATGAAAACAGTTCTACTGGATCACATCTTTATACAGGGCATGTTTTTTCAGCGCCTCGCTCATCTTGGCCATCTCGCTGAGATCCCCGATCATGATCACTCCGGAAAGTCTGTTGTTGAGGAAGAAATACTTCCTATACTGACCTTTTCCCATATCCCGGAATTCCACTGTCTTGTACAGCAGGTTCGGATTCTTTCCGTTATCTCCCGCCGCAAACAGCGCCGTATTCATACCGTGGAATGTAAGAGCAGCCTCAACCGGTTCGTATTCCAGCTCTTCGCCGGCGGCATTTGCACCTGCGATCCTGCCCTGCTCCACTGCCTCCGGCCAGATCGCAAAGTTGGCTCCTTCATACTCGGCACAATCACCGCATGCATAGACTCCCGGAACATTTGTAGCCATATGACTGTCCGTTTTAACAGCACGTCCGATCTCAAGATCCATCTTGCGGGCAAGTTCTGTATTCGCCCTGACTCCGGCGGATATAATAACCATTTCAGCCGGGACTGTCTCGCCGTCCGCAAGTCGTACGCCGCTGACATGTCCGTCGCCCTCGATCGCTTCCACGGATACCCCCGTGCGGATCGTCACGCCCTGTTTTGCTGCCATCTCTTTTAATATTTCCGCCGAACCGGTGTCAAGCTGACGGCCCATCAGGATCGGAGCCGCCTCCAGAACAGTTACCGACAGTCCTGCCTTCTTCAGTTCCCAGGCAGCTTCAAGACCAAGGACTCCTCCTCCGATCACTACTGCGCTGCCAGCATTCTCCATAAGTTTCTCCACTTTTTCCACATCCGAAAGTCTGCGGATCGCCGCCACTTCCGGAAGATCGCTGCCGGATATCGGCGGGATGAAGCATTCGCTTCCCAGCGCATAGATCAGGCGGGTAAACTGGATCTTTTCCCCGCTTTCCAGAAGCACTTCCCGCTCTTTCATGTCAACTGTTTTTATCTGTTTGCCCAGCATCTGATATATTTTGTTATCATCATACCAGCCCGGTCCTTCAATAGCGATCTGCTCCGCGCTCAGACCCGCCACAATGGATTTGGTCAGCATAGGCCTGTTATACGCAGGATACGGCTCGTCGGAGATCATCACTATAGAACCTGTCTTATCTCGCTCGCGAATCGCTTTTGCAGCGTTGAATCCGGCCGCTCCGTTTCCAAGGATCACGTAGTATTCATGGGTATTGTTCTCATATCCGGTCTCCTCTACGTCCACCGGTACGAAATTCTCTTTGCCTACGCCGCACACCGGACAGATTTCCAGGGATGAGTCAAATATCTCGCCGCAGACAAGACATTTTACAAGACTCCTTGCTCCTTTCTTCTTCGGTTTCACCGGCTCTTTATCCTGTACTACGCATCCGAACTGATATCCGTATTCATAGGCGCTTATCAGATCCGCCTCGGACGGTTTGAAACGGACGCGGAATCCCTCTGAAACTTTCATCTTAAGCTGCTTTAATCGGGCCGTAATATTCGGAACGCCCTCGCCGCTCCATCCATAGCTGCCAAATGCTCCCGCATACTTTCCTCCGTGTGTCGCCGGGAACATATTGAGAGTCAGATCCCAGATCGGTTTCAGCGCATCTCCCACAATAGTCGGAGTGCCGAGCAGGATACCGTCCGCGAAAAGAAGCTCCTCGTTTACTTTTGCTGCATCCGCCTCAACCATATCGTAGGAACGCACGTCGATTTCTCCACTGTCACGCACACCTTCGGCAATCTTTTCCGCAAGTGCTTTCGTATAGCCGTAAGCGCTCACATATGGAATAATGACTGTCTTTCTCGGATTCGGATTGACAACTGTCGACCACTCTCTGTACTGTCTCATCACTGCCTTGATGCGGTCGCCAACCAGAACCGGGCCGTGCCCCGTACAGATCATGGAAATGTCCATCTTCTCTACCCGGTCCAGCGCTTTGAGCATAAACGGTTTAAATGGTCCGATGATACAGTCATAGTAATACTTCAGCGCTTTCTGATAGTCCTCCTCATTTCGGATCTCTGTGGAAACGACTTCCGGCAGACAGTAATGGGATCCGAACGAATCGCAGGTAACCAGAATCTGTTCTTCCTCGATAAACGTATACATCGTATCCGGCCAGTGCAGATTCGGCACAAACATAAACCTGAGCGTCCGGTTTCCGATGGTCATCTTCTCCTCATCTCTTGCGGCGATCCCTACAAAATCGCGATTAACGATCTCTTTCAGGAAACCAAGGGCACATCCCGTGGCAATAATCTTCATCTGAGGGCTGTAATCCAAAAGTCTTTCCACACTACCGGCATGGTCAGGCTCCGTATGACTCACAACAAGATAATCGATCTTGTGTACATCAATAACTTCCTGAAGTTTTTCAAGATACTCATCAAAGAATTTTGCCTTTGCCGTTTCAAAGAGTACGGTCTTATTCCCCGCTTTCATAACATAGGAGTTATAGGTCGTTCCGAACTCCGTATACATAATGATGTCAAATACTCTCAATTGATCGTCGATAATACCCGTCCAATAAAAGTTGTCTCGTAATTTAATACTTTTCATGTCTGCCTCCTTCTTTCTTATTTTGAATATTTTTATATGTTTTTATTCGCGTCGTGTTACACGCCGACTTTCTTGCACACATCTGCAAGACAGCATCTGTCACAGTGCGGTTTCGTCCGTGCGGTACACACATCCCGTCCGTGATAGACTAGCCTGTGACAGAAATCGCTTCCCTCCTCCGGAGGAATGATCTTCCACAGAGCCATCTCCACTTTCTTCGGCTCCTTAATGCCGTCTACCAGGCCGATCCGGTTTACCAGACGGATACAGTGAGTATCCGTCACGATCGCCGGTTTTCCGAATACGTCGCCCATAATCAGATTCGCACTTTTTCTTCCCACGCCGGGAAGCTTCAAAAGCTCATCAAAATCGTCGGGAACTTTTCCGCCGTATTCATCCCGTATCATCTTCATACAGGCGCTGATATCCCGTGCTTTGCTTTTCCCAAGGCCGCAGGGCCGCACGATCTCTTCGATGTCATTAACATCCGCGTCGGCCAGCGCATTCACATCCGGATATTTTTCATACAGTCCTTCTACCACCACATTGACCCTTGCGTCCGTACACTGGGCGGCGAGCCGCACGCTGACCAGGAGTTTCCACGCCTGATCATAATCCAGAGTACAGCCTGCGTCCGGATACTCTTCTTTCAATCGCCGGATCACTTCCAAAGCCCGCTGCTTTTTTGTCATTTGTCTCGTTCCTTTCTCTCTGCCTGTATCATATACATGCTATTTTATATTATCAAGCGAATCTCTCAATTCTTTAAGAGCGTCGGCAAATCTCTTTGATGAAGCCGTCGGATTTCTCCTGAGCTGGCTGGCAATGTGCAGATAATTTCTATCTGTGCGGGAACTCATCCTGCCAAATTCTCTTACAATGCTCTCTTTGAGCCCTGCCAGCTCTTTCCGGCGTTCTTCCCCGATCAGCGCATCTACCTTTGACGGGAGTTCATCCTTCATCAGAAATTCCGCTCTCGCCGCCAATTCTTCAAGCTGAAGCCGTCTCTGCGCACGTTTCATACTGATCTGCTCAAGATAGGCATCTTTATATGAACGACTCTTCTCTGCCAGCTCTGCCGCACGTCTTTTGTAATCCTGCACGATCTCATCGGAACGGCGCCGGTAATCCGCCATTTTCTCTTCAGAAGTAACTTTTAGTTTCTCCTGCATTTTCCTGATCTGCTCTCTGCTCTCTTCAAGCTGTACAAGAACACGTTTCAGATCCATAGCTTCGTTAAATGACTGAGTCAGATCAACCGACGCAGCAGCGGTCAACACAAACGCCGCCGCATCTGTAACAAGGATCGGGAGATCCAGCACTGCCTGTTCAATGGGAACATGTACGACACGCACAAGCAGGACAGAAAACACGCCCCAGCACAAAGAGGAACTTACGCAGATATAACCATTCAGATTCAGTTTTTGATTACTGTAATCCCAATATCTCACATGGAAAATCTGTTCCATCACAGCGCCGGTGATATATTCCAGCAATGTAGCTGCGATCATTCCAAGGAGAAAGATCAGCCACGGATTTTCCCGAACGCCAATGGTACTTACCAGGATCACCAGCGCTCCGGATCCATAGATCGGCAGCATAGGGCCATGAAGGAATCCTCTGTTCACCCAGTGACGTTTCTTCGCGGATACGTAACAGCTCTCCCATACCCATCCGATAAAACTGTAAATAAAGAAGAACAGCAGCCACTGTGTCAATTGGTACGCATGCATATGAGCTCCTCTCTTATTGTTCTTTTTCCTCGATTTCCGTGATCATGTCCACACGTCTCTGATGACGCCCGCCCTCAAACTCTGTATTCAGCCAGGTATCCACAATCATCTTTGCCAGCTCCGCGCCCACAACTCTCGCTCCGAATGCAAGGATGTTGCAGTTGTTGTGAGCTCTAGCCATCTTTGCCGTAAACGGCTCGCTGCATAATGCCGCCCGTATTCCCTTTACCTTGTTCGCTGCAAGCGATATGCCAAGTCCGGTTCCGCAGATCAGGATTCCCTGGTCGACCTCGCCCGATGCTACCGCCCGCGCCACCATCTCCCCGTAAACCGGGTAATCGCAGCTCTCGGACGAATCCGTTCCGTAATCTACAACCTCATGTCCTTTTTCTTTCAGGAAATCTATGATCTCCGCTTTCAGTTCCAAAGCTGAGTGATCATTTCCTATACCTATCTTCATAATATATCTTCCTTCTTTCCGACAGCGCTGGCTCAAAAGAAACGCTGTCTGTATATTCTGCTTTTTAATCATAACAAATTCATATGACAAGCGCAAGAAAAGACAGGGAAAA
>ERZ1090862.854-NODE-856-length-13572-cov-13.015536_pt1 | contig 13572 bp, 10 predicted proteins | sample MGYA00478481_ERZ1090862 | MGnify/ENA primary metagenome ERZ1090862 (study PRJEB33644, sample SAMEA5815745) | chicken gut metagenome | biome: Chicken; feature: Gastrointestinal Tract; material: Caecum | place: Ireland | collected 2019-01-01 | study: A study of the... | reverse complement strand
AATAGCATACCTAGATAAGATGTTGCATAGAGAGAAAGTAAATTACGTAGTAGATTTGGATATAAAAGGATTTTTCGATAATATAGACCATGAATGGCTAATAAAGTTTATAGAGTACAGAATAAGGGATAAAGTCTACATAAGATACATAAAAAGATTTCTAAAAAGTGGAATATTAGAACAAGGCAAACTAATAAGTGCAGAAAAAGGAACACCACAGGGAGGAATAATATCACCAATATTAGGAAACATATATTTACATTTTGTGTTAGATGATTGGTTCGAAAAAGTGGTAGAAAGACAAACAAAGGGATATGCAGGAATGGTAAGATATGCTGATGATAGTGTAGCTTGTTTTCAATATAAGGAAGAGGCAGAAAAGTACTTGAGAAGTGTGAAAAAGAGACTAGCAAAATTTGGGCTAGAAGTGTCAGAAGAAAAGACTAAGATATTAGAATTTGGAAGGTTTGCAGCAAGAGAAAGAAAGAAGCAAGGAAAAAGAAAACCAGAAACATTTGAATTCTTAGGATTTACACATTACTGTAGTACAGGGAAGAATGGACAATTCAGAGCAAAAAGAAAAACAAGTGGAAAGAAATTCAGAGCAAAAGTACAAGAAATGAAACAATGGCTAAGAAGCAGAATGCAGTATAAGGTAACAGACACAATAAAACTATTAAATATAAAACTTGTAGGACATTATAGATATTATGGAATAACAGACAATACTGAGGCAGTGCGAAGATATTGGAGGATAGTAACAATAATGTTATACAAAACACTGAACAGAAGGACACAAAAGAACAAATACAGCTATAAAGAGTACTATAATAAAATTCGAAATCAAATAGTAAGACCAAGGATATACGTAGATATAGTGGAAATGGCATACAGTATGTGAAGAAGGATTATGCAAAGAGCCGTGTGCGTTAGTAGCGCAAGCACGGTTCTGTGAGGGCTGTAAGCAGTAATGCTTATTTCTACTCGACATATAAGGTAGCACTGAGCCCTGGCAGCGATGCAGCACGACGGGGCTCTCGGTAGGACGCAGGCAAAAGCTTCCAAATTAGAGAGAGTGTTAAATCTAACTGTGTAAATTAAGAAATCATAAAACTAAAAGTTTGGCTAGACGCAAAAATCTAATTGCATAAAATAAAAAAATTTAAAAATAGAAAGATAAATGTAATATGAAATTTGTAGAAGAAGTAGAAAAATTACAAAAAGAAAATCCACGGATATTTAATTTTTGTGAAGAATGGAATATTTTTCGTAGCAATAGGAAAAGATGCAATATCAGCGCATGAGTTATTAGGATTGAAATTAACATGCATGCGAGAAGAACTTTGTAAGGTTGGATTCTTGGTGAAAAATGTAGAAAAATATATAAATAAATTAGAAAATATCGGAAATTCATTTATTTTGTATGTCAAAAACGATAGGAACGAAATGGAAGAAATATATAGATACAAAGGAAATAGAATAGAAGAATCCAGAACTTGCCTGGAATGCTCAAAATGCGAAAATAGAAAAGAAGAAGAAAAAGACATTTTGGAAAGGGTGAGAAAACTTGGAAAAGAAAACTAGAAAAGAAAATGAATTAACACTCATTCCAAAAGCTGAAAGGTACATGCAATACATGATAGAATTAATATTGAAAATTCCACGAACAGAGAAATTTAGCATTGGCACAGAATACAAAAATTCAATGTACAAAATGCTAGAAAATATAATGTACCTCAATAAAATAAATGTAGGCAACAGCAGACTAGTACTTATAAATAAAATAGATGCAGACTTAGGAGTTCAAAGAATTCTACTTAGAATAATGTACAAAAATCAGTGGATAGACAAAAAAAGATTTGAGTATGCAATGAGCTTAATATATGAACTAGGAAAAATAATAGGAGGACTAGTAAAGTATTATGGCAAAAACAATAAAGCATGAATTTGACAAATATTTAACTTACGACAACTTGCTGAAAGCACACTTCCTATCGAGAAAGGGCAAAAATTACAAAAAAGAGGTCATTCTATTTAACTTAAAACAGGAAGAATACATCTGGTGGCTATATGAACATCTAAAAAATGGCACCTACGAACATGGTGGATATAGAATATTTTACATTCAATATCCCAAAAGGAGAAAAATAGAAGCTTCAAGGTATATGGATAGAATCGTGCACAGATGGATTGTAGATAGTTTTTTAAGTAGATATTTTGTAAATCAATTTATAGATACATCTTATGACTGCATCAAAAAAAGGGGAATGCACAAAGCGTCACTTGACGTGCAGAAGGCAATGCAACATTGCAAAAGAATATGGGGTGACTACTATATATTAAAAATGGACGTCAGAAAATATTTTCAAAATATAGATAAAGATATACTAATGGAAATTCTAAAAAGAAAAGTAAAAGAAGAAAAACTGGTAAATTTATTAGAAAAAATAGTATATTCAAACCAAGGTAAAAAGGGACTTCCAATAGGCAATTATACTTCACAGACATTTGCGAATATTTATCTAAATGAAGTCGACCAATATATAAAACATCAGCTAAAAGTTAAATATTACTTTAGGTATATGGACGATTCAGTTTTATTTGTGAAAACAAAAGCAGAAGCTGTAGAACTTTTAAGCAAAATAAGGAAATTTTTAAAAGAAAAGCTAGACTTAGAGCTAAACGAAAAAACACAAATATTTAAAAGCAAACAAGGAATAAACTTTTGTGGATACAAAATAAACGAATATCGCCTAAAACTACGAGACAGAGGGAAAAAGGCACTAAAGAAAAAAATTAAAAATTTAACAGCAGAAGTAAAAAACGGCAACATGAGTAGCAAAGAAGCTAGCAGATATATATGTGGTCACTTAGGATATATGAAATATGCAAACACAAAAAATTTGGAAGAAAAACTTTTTTATACAACTCAGGGATAAACCGTAAGGCCTACAGCACCAACAACAGGCGTCTTAGGGGCGGCAACTACAACAACAATGGCGACAACAAACCAGCAAGCAACCGCAACAACAACAATCCGACCAATAGCAACAACAACTATGGTTGCCGTTCAGCACTCTAATATCTTTCCAGATGGCAGTTTTCAAGGAAGCTGTCCCGTGAAGTATTAGATATTAAAGAGGTTTATTCCTTCCTAATATAGGTAAAAATGAATCATTAAAATACATACCGGTAGAGGGGAAGCGAAAGTATGTATTTTAAGCCTTTAAATAAAAATCAAAAAATCAAACTAAAATTTTATAATTAGAAAAGTGAAAATTTAAAGCTCCATAATTAATTGTAAAAGTAAAAATAAAAATTAATAAAAGAAAGTGAAAACTTTAGTTTATAAGGGGAAGTATGAATTAAAAGTTTTGCAAGAGGGAAAAAAATGAATGAATGTTTTTTGCTTGCAAAAAGGATTACTGACCTGAATTTTAAATTTATAATAAATAGAAAAGAAAAATCAATAGTAAAATTTAGAGCACAACTATTAAACCACTCAGAAATAGAACTATTTGCCTATGATGAATTGGCAGATTACATATATCAAAAGGATTTAAGCATATTTTTAGTAAGAGGAGAAATCAGAACAAATATGCAAATAGAAATTGTTGAAATTTTCAATTGAAAAATTGCCACTAGGGACGTAGCAAAATGGCAAAAAATTGCCAAAAAGGAACGTCCCCAAAGTTCATTAACTTTAAACAAGCAAGAGGCCTCTAAACGAGGCACTCTGTTTTAATTAATTCAAAGAAGTTCTTCAAAAATTTGTGGAGTCCTCTGCATGAATAACTTTAAATAATCAATAACCGAACGCTTAGAAATTTCACTTTTACATATAATATCAAAATTAGCAATAACATTATTATTTGAAACTATTTTAATATAACCTAAAATTTCATCTTTATGTACAGGTGCAATCAAATTAGTATTTAAAAAACTTTCTGTTGTTATGTTTCCCACGAGGTCCTTTTTTATTGGTAAAATAGGAGTATCTATATTGCTAATTTCAAAGCTAATTTTATTTGATATGCCTTTATCTACAAAGAAACTAGAGCTATATTTGTTCTTTAACGCAGAAAGTTCTTTATCTGCAATTTCTTTTATATTTACATATTCGTAATTTACAAAAGCATATTCGATTAATTTTATACTATCTTGAGTTCTAAAATTTTTAGTATCAGCGCCAAGCACTACACAGATAATATCCATATCACCTCTTTTGCAGCTACTTACAAGGCATCTGTTGGCTCCATTTGTAAAACCAGTTTTTACACCATACACACCATTTAAATTGCCAAGTAGCTCATTTGTGTTTGTTAGAGCTTTTGGATAGCCATTTATGGTAATGGTATAATTTTTAGTACCAACGATTTTGGCAAAAGTAGAATTCTGTAAAGCGTAGTCAGTAATTAACGCTAGTTCATAAGCAGTAGTATAATGACCGTCTGAATCTAGTCCATGAGGAGATTCAAAATGAGTATTTTTTAAATTTAGTTCTTTGGCTTTCTGATTCATTAATTCTGCAAATCCTTCTATACTCCCTCCAACTGTTTCAGCGAGTGCTACAGCCGCATCATTTCCTGAACGTAAAAGCAAGCCATAAAGCAAATCATGAACTGTAATTTTATCACCAGTTCTAAGGCCCAAACGAGACCCTCCAGTTCCTGCAGCCTTTTTAGAAACGGTTATTTCTTTATTCAAATCATAATTTTCTATAATAACAATAGCAGTCATAATTTTAGTCGTTGAGGCCATTTTTACTTGTTTATTTTCATTTTTCCCAAATAAAATAGTTTTGCTTTTCCTATCTAATACAACGCACGAACGTGAATTAATATCAATATCTTCAATATTATTTTCTGTATCTTTTCCAAAACTCCAATTAGATAGGAGAAATATGCAAATAGCAAAAGTGAAAATAAATTTTTTGAACTCAATTTTCATATTATTTATGCCAGTAATCCTTTACGGATTAGCCCTTTCTATTAATTTTATACAGTAAATTATATTAAGAAAAAAAATAATTATGCAAAAAAAATAAAATTATGTAAATGTCTTGAAAAAAACATAAAAATGTAATATAATTGTAATGTAGGACTTAAAACCGAAAAGGTATTTTCCGTAAAGGCTTAAGTCAACTGAAAGATAGGAAGTTTAAAAAACTTTATATCTGAGAAGGGAATGATATTAAAAATGGATGTTAAAAAGAAAATTCGTAATTTGTTAATGATTATTATATCTTTAGCTGTAGTATTGTTCATGCAAAGTCGTGTGTATGCTCAAACAGCCACGACACCTTTATACTTTGGTATAACAGAGCTTATGGGCAATGACACTCCTGCTATGGGTTATGCTATAGGAAATCCAACAGCAGAGGATGGAGCTAAGATTTGGAACATAGTACAATATAGCACATCAACTTCAAATGACCCAACGCAAGTAAATGCATTTTGCGTAAAGTCAGGAGTTGGCTTCTCTGATACAAGAAAACGTGCAAAATATGATTTGTATTTTGACATGAAAACAGAAAGAGAAGAAATAGCAAAACAGAATGATACTTTAAGCTCAATAGTAGAAGGAACAGTGCCAAGTGATAATGGTGATGTTAGTAAATATGATGCATTACTTGCAGCAATTGATATGCTATATTTACCAGGTCAATCTCCAGAATCACAAAAACAAGACTTGTTAGACGCAATTATAAATTATGCAAAACAATCAGATAGCGGATATACTGCTTATGTTGAGTTAATGCAAGCATATCCACTAACTGATGATGATATCAAAGCAGTAGAGCAAGCTGCATTGTGGTATTTTACAAATTATGATGAGGATAATGGAAAGTATGATAAAACAGATGATAAAGGCTGGTTATATTATACTTTAAATAGCATGACTTATAGCAATTTGGCTGACTATATACCAGATGGCCAAAGACCACAAGCAGGTGCGGGTCAAGCAAGAAGTTATCAAGCAGAAATTTTATATAATTACATAATTAGAGAAGCTAAAGCAAATGCGCATAACTATTCTGATTCATCTAGCACAAGTGCTGGTGCACCAGCAGTAGTTAATACAACAAGCTTACAATCTGAAGAACAAGACAATAATTATATATTAGGCCCAATTAACATTTCTGAAAATGAAGAAAGTTCTATACCTTATACAATTGATTTTGTTGTTGAAAACGACGGAACAGAAATAAATAATTATACTTTATTAGATAGCAATAAAAATGAAGTGCCAGAGGGAACGACAATAAAAGATTTAGTTGGTCAGGACTTCTATATTTCAGTGCCTAAAGATTCAGCAACTAATATCAGTATTGATATTACTATAAATTATAGTGATACAAAGATTACTTTATGGGCATCAAGTACAAACAGTGCAGAACAGCCAATAGTTCTTATAGAAAAAGAAGATGAATCAGTACCAACTCATTTAACATTTACGCCTGAAGAGCAACCAGAGCAGCCAACATTTGACTTAGCATTAAGAAAATACATAACAAAAGTAAATGGAAGTGAATTGACTGGGGCAGACTCAAGAGTACCAAACATTGATGAAAGCACATTACAATCAGAAACCACAGCAACATATAAACACAAAAAAGACCCAGTTCCAGTAGCTACAGGCAATGTAGTAACATATAAACTTACAATTTATAATGAAGGTGAAAAGGCAGGAAGAGCAACCAAAATAGTAGACCAATTGCCAACAGGATTGAAATTTAATAGAGTTGTAAGTGGAAACTTTGAATTGGAAAGCTATGATGAAGATACAAATAGATTATCATTAAAAAGAATAGATGGAAATACAACCAACTTACCAGCATATAGTCAAGGCAACTTGAGCTCTGAAACAATAGAAATTGAGTGTGAAGTTACAGCAACACCTGATACAAGTTCAGATAAAGTTTTAACAAATGTTGCATGGATATCAGAAGAAATTGATGAAGACGGTACAGTAATAACAAATCAACCAGGGGCAGACAGAGACTCAGAGCCAGCTACAACTCCTGATGTAAATAAAGATAATATGGAAAATTATGAAGGAAGCGATAATAAATCAGATTTAACTGATTCTGATTATTACTACAAAGGCCAACAAGATGATGATGACTTCGAAAAATTGGTAATACCACCACAACCAGGAGAAGAAGAAGGTCAATTTGACTTGAAGCTAATAAAAAGAATTGTTGCAGTAAATGACCAAAATGTTCCAGAAAGAATTGAAAGTGTAGATGTAAGTAAACTAAATATTGAAGAAACAACTGCAGAATATAATTTAAACAAAGATCCAGTTCCAGTAAAGAAAGGTGATATAGTAACTTATACATTTAGAATTTACAACGAAGGAACAATCGATGGATATGCAAGTGAAATTACAGAGGATGTGCCAGAAGGCTTAGAATTTTTGTGGTCAGAAAAACAAGGTGAGGAATTGGCAAATGATCCAGATTTAACAGATGCTGAAAAAGAAGCAATAGAATTTAATCAAAAATATCTATGGGGTAACTTCCAGTATAATGATGCTGGTGACAAAATAATACAAATATCAACTGATTACTTGTCAAAAGAAAATGAAACAACCCCTGGAGAAAATTTAATCCCAGCCTTTGGAGAAAATGATGGTACAAAAACAGAAGCAGACCTTTCATACAAAGAAGTATCAGTAAAATTCAAAGTTGTTGCAGATAACATTTCTGGAAATGTAATAAGAAATGAAGCAGAAATTTCAGATGATTCTGATGAAGATGGTAATCCAGTAGACGATAGAGATTCAAAGCCAGAGGAATGGGTTAAATATGAAGATGATGAGGACTATGATAATGTTACATTAGAAACACAATCATTTGACTTAGCACTAAGAAAATTCATTATAGCAGTAAGCAAAGATGAACAAGTTAATGATGACGAATATTTAAGAAATGATGATGGTTCATATACAAGAGAACCAGTAGTTGACACAAGCAAATTAAATACAACAGATGAAAATGGAAACATGATAACAACAGCAATATATAATCATACAAAAGAGCCAGTTATAGTGCAAACTGGAGACTTGGTAGTATATATGTTAAGAGCATATAATGAAGGAGATATGGATGGCTATGCAGCAGAAATAAAAGACCATTTACCACCATATTTAGAATTTGTTGATAATGATTTTAACGAACAATACGGATGGACTGCATCAGAAGACGGCAGAACAGTAACTACAACATATTTAGCAGATGAATTAATACCAGGAGCTCAAACAGCAGAAGATGGAACAATTACATTGTCATATAAAGAAGTACCAATTATGTGTAGAGTAACAGATGAAGCTATACCAAGTCAAAACATCACAAACATTGCAGATATCACAAAATACGAGGACGAAAACAAGAATCCAGTAATAGATAGAGATTCTACAGAAGATAATGTAGAATTGCCAGATGATGAAGATTTACCAGGATACAAAGATGACGAAAACGGCGACTACATCCCAGGACAAGAGGATGATGACGACTTTGAAAAAGTTGTAGTAAAAACATTTGACTTAGCATTAAGAAAATGGGTAACACAAGCAATAGTAATAGAAGATGGAAATCAAACAATCACAGAAACAGGACATCAACCTTATGATGACCCAGAACAAATAGTAAAAGTCGAAATTCACAGAAAGAAAATCAACAGCACAACCGTCAAATTCAGATACTCAATAAGAGTAACAAATGAAGGCGACATTGCTGGTTATGCTACAGAAATAAAAGACTATGTGCCAGAAGGATTAAAATTTGTTGCTGAAGATAATCCAGGCTGGACAGACTTAGGAAACAATGTAATATCAACTAATTTATTAGCAGATAAATTATTACAACCAGGCGAATATGCAGATGTAGAAGTAGTATTAACATGGATAAATGGCGATGACAACATGGGAGTAATGGAAAACACAGCAGAAATCTCAGAAGATTATAACGACTATGACATTCCAGACAAAGACTCAACGCCAGATAATCAAAAAGAAGGAGAAGACGACATAGATGATGCACCAGTAATGTTATCAGTAAGTACAGGTCAGGTAAGAATTTACTTTACATTAGGATTTATCATACTATTTACAATAGCTGGAGGAATTATATTAATTAAAAAATACGTATTATAGATGCTTTTGGGGACAGAGGAAAAAAACATCCTTAACCTTAAAAACAAAAAATGAACTTTGGGGACGTTCCTTAAAGTTCATTTTTAACTATTGCCAAGGGGATGTTTTTTTCCTCCGTCCCCAAAAACACCCTCCAAAATTTTTGAAGCTTTTAGGTTGCAAAAAAAATCATTATGTAGTAAAATTAAAATGATTGATAAAGAAAAAAAGTAATTATCAAAAGGGGCGAGATAAATAGCAAAATGGAAGAAAATTTAGCTGAATTAACAAAAAAAGTAGAAACAGAAATAGCGCCAATTTTTAAAAAGATAGATGAGGTTTGTTATAAAAATAGCAAAAAAGTATTAGAAGCGTTTCAAGAATGTAGGCTACAAGAAAATCATCTTAATTCTTCTACAGGTTATGGCATAGATGAGCCAGGAAGAAATAAAATAGAAGAAATTTATGCTAAAATTTTTAAAGCAGAAGATGCACTAGTAAGGGTGCAACTTATTTCTGGAACTCATGCTTTGGCAGTTACTTTGTCAGCATTGTTGAGGCCAGGAGATACGATGTTAAGCATTACTGGGAAACCTTATGATACATTACAAACTGTTATAGGGATTGGGGCAGAAGAGAGTGAAAGTTCTTTAAAAAAATTTGGAATAGGATATGAAGAAATAGATTTAGTGAACAATGATTTTGATATAGAGGCAATAAAAAAAAGACTAAGTAAAAAAGATATAAAGCTTGTTGAAATTCAGAAGTCAAGAGGTTATTCAACTAGAAAGAGTTTGACAAATGACAAGATTGAAATGGCAATTAAAGCGATTCGAGGAGTGAACAGTGATGTTATAATAATGGTTGACAATTGCTATGGCGAGTTTGTTGAAGAAAAAGAACCAATAGAAATAGGTGCAGACATTGCAGTAGGTTCTTTAATGAAAAATCTTGGCGCTGGTATTGCAACATCTGGAGCTTATATTGTAGGAAATAAAAATTTGATTGAGTTATGTGCTGAAAGACTTACAGCTCCGGGAATTGGTAAAGAAATAGGACCTTCATTAAATCAAAATCCATTGTTAATAAAAGGTTTATTTTTTGCACCGCAGGTAGTTGCTGGTAGCATGAAAACAGCTGTATTTGCAAGTAGAATTTTAGAAATTTTAGGTTATGATGTAGAGCCTAAGTACAATGAACCTAGAGGAGATATTGTGCAAACAATAAAATTAAACACTGAAGAAAATTTAATTAAATTTTGCCAAGGAATTCAAAGAGGTTCGCCAATAGACTCTGATGTACTACCATATCCGAGTCCAATGGGTGGCTATGAAGACAATGTTATTATGGCAGCCGGTACATTTACACAAGGGTCAACAATTGAACTAAGTTGTGATGGCCCATTAAGAGAACCATATATCGCATATATGCAGGGAGGACTTACTTATGATTATGGAAAACTGGGTATATTAAAAGCGATAGAGTATATAAGAAACAGATGAAAAAATATGAATTGGGGGAAGAATGATGATTATAATTGCTATTTTATTAATTCTTATAATATTAATAACTTTAATATTAATATTTGGAGGTAGAAGTGAAAGAAAACTAGAAAAAGAAAGAATTAAGGAACAAAAGCAAGCAGCCAAGCAAGAAGCTATCATGATGAAAGAAAAAGTAAAAGAAGAAAAAAGAGAAAAAAATTACACAGAAATTTTAAAAAATGTGAGTGAATTAGAGCAAAATATGCCTAAAACAAAAAATAAATCTAGTGTTTCAGAAAAACCTGAGAAAAAAAGAGCATTAACAGAGATAGAAAAACAAGCACTACAAAAAGAGCAGGCTGCAAGTCAACAAGTAGATGTTAAAAATGAGACTACAGCGCCAAAACAAGAGGAAGAGAAGAAAGAAGAAAAAAAGGAAAAATCAGAAAAAACAACAGATGTAGGTTCAAAAAGTATATATGAAGATTATATAAATGATAAAGACTTTGCGCTAAATGGTGATTTTAATTACGATTTAATTAATGGTGGAAAAACAATTGATCACATGAGAACAGAAAAAGATGAAGTGGAAAGTATTAAAAAGGCTAATGAAAAAATAGATAAATCTGATGTTCAGTTTTTCTTTGATGATTTTACTGAGGGTGCTAAAACTGAAGAAAAAACTGAAAATCATCAAGGTTATTTAAATGAAGAAACTGATGATAATGAAGCTGTACAAGGAAAAGACAAAGAGGCTAAAGGGGTTAAAGAAGCTAAAGAGGCAAAAGAAGCTAAAGAAGTTAAAGAGGCAAAAGAAATTAAAGAGGCAAAAGAAGCTAAAGAGGCAAAAGAAGCTAAAGAGGCAAAAGAAGCTAAAGAACCTAAAAAGCCAGCAAGTAAAAAAAGAAGTACAACTTCAAAAACAAAAAAGACAAGCACAACGAGGACAACTACTAAGAAAATAACTACAACCAAAAAAGGAGTAAGTAAAGATAAAAAATAAAATGAAAGTAATAGTAATAGGCGGAGGGCCAGCTGGAATGATGGCTTCCATAAAAGCAAAAAAAATGGGCTATGATGTGCTGCTAGTAGAAAAGATGCAGTCACTAGGAAGAAAATTATTAATAACAGGTAAAGGAAGATGTAATATTACATCTTCTTTAGATATTTCGGATTTTATTAAAAATACGCCAGGAAATGGTATGTTTTTATATAGTTGTTATAATAATTTTACTAATAAAGATATAATTGAATTCCTAAAAAAAGAAGGCTTACAGGTAAAAGAAGAAAGGGGAAATCGTATATTTCCTGTTACAGATAAATCTATTGATGTTTTAAAGTGCTTCGAAAAAAAGATAAAAGAACTAAAAATTCCTGTAATGTACAATACCAAGGTAGAAGAAATAATGTGTGCGAATAAGCAGGTAGTAGGAGTAAAAACACCGGAAAAAGTATTAAAAGCAGATAAAGTTATTTTAGCGACAGGGGGAAAAAGTTATCAGGCTACAGGTTCTACAGGTGATGGTTATATTATGGCAAAAAAGCTAGGACATAGCATAACACCAATTAAACCTTCATTAGTACCACTAGAAGCGATAGATGTTGATACTTGCAAAGAATTACAAGGTTTAAGCTTAAAAAATGTTAGTATAAAGTTTATAGATAAGTCTACAAATAAGTGTATTTATAATGACTTTGGCGAGATGTTATTTACCCATTTTGGAGTTTCAGGGCCAATTATATTAAGCGGCTCAGCACATCTGGTGAGATACAAAAATATTGAACAAAAATTAGCTAATGGAGCGATTATTTTAGAAATAGATTTAAAGCCTGCATTATCTGAAGACAAGCTTAATGATAGAATTTTAAGAGATTTTAATGAAAGTAAAAATAAAATGTTTAAACATAGTTTAGACAAACTGCTACCACAGAAATTAATACCTGTAGTAATTCAAAAAAGTCGAATCCAAGCAGATAAAAAAGTAAATGCAATAACACGAGAAGAAAGATTAAATTTAGTTCAATTACTAAAAAACTTTACTATAGTAATAAAGGGATTTAGAGGAATAAATGAAGCAATTATTACAAGTGGAGGCATAAACATAAAAGAAATAAATCCTAAAACAATGGAATCTAAATTAATCAAAGGCTTATATTTTGCAGGAGAGATTATCGATGTTGATGCATATACTGGTGGATTCAACTTGCAAATTGCGTACTCTACTGGCTATACAGCAGGTATGTGTATGGAATAAGGAGGTCTTCGTGAAAGAATTTGTAACAATTAAGCATGATGTAAAAACAGAACTTACTGAGAAAAAATCAAAGTTTATAGCAAACTTTTTTTATGTGGAAAATATGGAAGATGTACAAAAAAATATAAAAAATATTCAAAAAGAATACTATGATGCTAGGCATAATTGCGTAGCATATAGAGTGCTAGATGATGGTAATTTAATTGAGAGGTTTAGTGATGATGGAGAACCTTCAGGAACAGCTGGAGCCCCAATGCTAGACATTTTGCAAAAAAAACAGTTAATTAATGTTTTAATTATTGTTACAAGGTATTTTGGTGGCATTTTACTTGGAACAGGAGGCTTAGTCAGGGCATATACAGAAAGTCTGTTAAATGCTATAAATGCAACAGAATTGGTGGAAAAAGAACTAGGCCAAGAAATGCAAATAGTATTAAACTATTCAGAATTCGAAAATTTTAAATATTATTGTAAAATTAGTAAAATAAAAATACTATATATTAAATATTTTGAAAATATTACATGCAAAATAGAAGTGAACGAAGAAAAAAAGGCTAAATTATTGAAAGATTTTGCAACAAAAAATATAAATTTTATAAAAATGCAAGAGATAGCAAGAAAATATATAGAAAAACAGTAATTAAAGCACTGTTTTGTAAAAAAAATGAACATGAATGTATAATAAAATCGCCTTT
>ERZ1090862.849-NODE-851-length-13599-cov-6.636001_pt1 | contig 13599 bp, 15 predicted proteins | sample MGYA00478481_ERZ1090862 | MGnify/ENA primary metagenome ERZ1090862 (study PRJEB33644, sample SAMEA5815745) | chicken gut metagenome | biome: Chicken; feature: Gastrointestinal Tract; material: Caecum | place: Ireland | collected 2019-01-01 | study: A study of the... | reverse complement strand
ATGATGGACGACAAGGGAAGACGTGTCAAGGAAGCAGGCCCGTCCCAGCCGGTAGAGATCCTCGGTCTGAATGATGTTCCGAATGCGGGGGAAGTGTTCGTGGGATGCGATTCTGAGAAAGAAGCAAGGAACTTTGCGGAGACCTTTATCGCGCAGAACAAAGTGAAACTGCTGGAAGCGACCAAGTCCAAGATGTCTCTGGACGATCTCTTCAACCAGATCAAGGAAGGAAATCTGAAAGAACTCAATATCGTTGTAAAGGCGGATGTACAGGGATCTGTGGAGGCGCTGAAGCAGAGCCTTCTCAAACTGAGCAACGAAGAAGTGGTCGTCAAGGTTATCCACGGAGGCGTCGGCGCGATCAACGAGTCCGATGTGATCCTGGCTTCTGCATCCAATGCGATCATCATTGGATTTAATGTACGTCCGGACGCGACAGCAAAGGATATCGCAGAACGCGAGGGCGTGGACTTAAGACTCTACAGAGTCATCTACGATGCGATCGAAGATGTCGAGGCGGCGATGAAAGGAATGCTGGATCCGGTATTCGAGGAGAAAGTACTCGGACACGCGGAGGTGCGCCAGACATTCAAGGCGTCAGGCGTGGGCACGATCGCCGGTGCTTACGTTCAGGACGGTATTTTTGAGAGAAACTGCACGACCCGTCTGATCCGTGACGGAATCGTGATCCATGAAGGCCCGCTTGCATCTCTGAAGAGATTCAAGGACGATGTGAAAGAGGTAAGAGCCGGATATGAGTGCGGTTTTGTATTTGAAAATTATAACGATGTCAAGGAAGGCGACCAGGTAGAAGCATTTATGATGGTCGAGATCGAGAGAAAATAACCTTCCGGGATGAAACCAGGAAAGAAGGAGCAGCAATGAGAAAGAACAGTATAAAAAATACACGGGTCAATGCGGAAGTGCAGAGAGAACTGAGCAATATCCTCCGCGGGGGGATCAAAGATCCGCGGGTAGCTCCCATGACTTCAGTGGTAGCTGTGGAAGTGGCTCCAGACCTGAAGACATGTAAGGCTTACATCAGTGTGCTCGGGGACGAGAAGATGCAGCAGGATACGATAAAAGGCCTGCAGAGCGCGGAAGGATATATCAGAAGAGAGCTTGCGCATACGATCAATATGCGCAATACTCCGGAGATAAAATTTATCATCGATCAGTCGATCGAATACGGAGTAAATATCAGCAGGAAGATTGACGAAGTGACACGAGATTTAAAAAAAGATGGAGCTGATGAATAGCATGAATATTAATCTGAATGAGATCTTAAGAGGAAAGAGCAGAGTCGCTCTGGGCGGGCATGTCCGCCCGGACGGCGACTGCGTCGGTTCCTGTCTCGGACTGTATATGTATCTGAAGGAGCAGTATCCGGAGATGGAAACGGACGTTTATCTGGAAAATGTGCCCGAGGCCTATCGGCTGATACACTGTACGGATGAAGTGAAAAGCGAGGCTGATCCGAAAGAGGTCTATGATCTGTTTATCTGTCTGGACTGCGGTGATGTGAAAAGGCTTGGATTTGCCGGGGTGCTGTTTGAGAATGCAAAAGAGACTTTCTGTATTGATCACCATGTGAGCAATGGAGCATTTGCAGATCACAACTACATAGTCCCGGATGCAAGTTCATCGTCGGAACTCGTATACAGGCTGCTTGACAGCAAAAAGATCGACAAGAGTATTGCTGAGGCGCTTTATATGGGAATCGCACATGATACAGGGGTCTTTCAGTATTCCTGTACTTCGCCTGAGACAATGGAGATCGCGGCAGATCTGATGAGAAAAGGCATTGACGGAAGCAGTATCATCGATAAGACATATTATGAGAAGACCTATATCCAGAATCAGATCCTGGGAAGAGCTCTTCTGGAGAGTATGCTGATTCTTGACGGAAAATGTATCATTTCTGTCGTGAGAAAAAAAGAGATGGAATTCTTCCAGGCTGTTCCGGCGGATCTGGAAGGGATCGTGAGCCAGTTAAGGCAGACAAAGGGTGTGGAAGTTGCAATGTTCCTGCACGAGCTCGCACCTCAGGAATTCAAGGTCAGCCTCCGTTCCAGAGGAGAAGTGGACGTCAGTGAGATCGCTTCTTATTTTGGGGGCGGCGGACATGTCAGAGCGGCCGGTGTTACAATGCACGGCTCAAGTCATGATGTGATCAATAACATAACCGGCAGGATCGTACTTCAGCTTGATCACAGGGCGAGTGAAGATGTGGAAGGAGAGGCGGCAGAGTCGGATCAGGACGCTGCCGTATAAGGCATGATCAACGGAATACTGAATATATACAAAGAAAAAGGCTATACTTCACATGATGTAGTGGCCAGGCTCCGCCGGATCGTCGGGCAGAAGAAAATCGGACATACCGGCACGCTGGATCCGGATGCGGAGGGAGTGCTGCCGGTATGTCTTGGAAAGGCGACAAAAGTCTGTGATCTGCTCACAGACCGGGACAAAACCTATGAGACCGTACTTCTTCTGGGAAAGACTACAGATACACACGATAATTCAGGTTCCCTACTGGAGGAGAGAGAGACAGACGGAATCACACCGGAGATGACGGAGAAATGTATCCAAGGATTTGCAGGGGTGTATGACCAGATCCCGCCCATGTATTCTGCACTGAAGGTCAACGGGCGAAAACTCTATGAACTTGCCAGGGAAGGCAGGACTGTGGAAAGAAAGAGCAGACGAGTCACGATCCACAGGATACAGATCCTGGATATGGAACTGCCCCGTGTTAAAATGGAAGTGGACTGTTCTAAAGGAACCTATATCCGGACTCTGTGCCAGGACATAGGCGACAGACTGGGAACAGGCGGATGCATGGAGCAGCTTGTACGGACACGTTCCGGCCGTTTTGGTATTGCATCGGCACGGAGGCTGGATGAAGTTCAGGAACTGGCCGCGGCGGGAAAACTCGGGGATATCCTTATCCCCCTTGACAGCGTGTTTGAGGATCTGTCGGAGGCGGTCGTGTCATCCCGGGAGGCACAGAGGGCATTCAACGGAAATGCTGTTTCAGAAAAAGGCGTGAGAATGCAGAAAAAGCCGGAACCGGGGGAACGGTGCAGGATCTACGATCCGGATGGACACTTTATCGGTATCTATCAGTATGATGCAGACAAAATGCGCTTTGAACTTGAAAAAATGTTCCTGGATCCGGAGGAGATCGTTTCCGGACGGGGGAACTGAAGGGAAACACATGCAGTACATTACAGGAATTGAAGCTTATGACAATGCGGAAAAGACCGCAGTGACCCTGGGAAAGTTCGACGGACTCCACCGTGGTCACCAGAAGCTTGTAGATAAGATCAAAGAATATGAAAAAGAAGGTTGCAGGAGCGTCCTCTGCGCATTTGATATGGACAGAGATTCTCTCCTGACCCATGAGGAGCGAAGGGAAAAGCTGGAAGGTCAGATCGACTGTCTGATCCGGTATCCTTTTACACCGGAGCTGCGGAGAATGGAGGCGGAGGATTTTATTCGTGAGATCCTGTACAAAAAACTTCATGCAGCCCATGTGGTGGTCGGGACAGATTTTACATTCGGATATCAGAAGAAGGGAAACGCAGAGTTCCTGCGCAGATATGCGGAGAAATATGGTTACACAGTAGATGTGATCGAGAAAGAGAAATATGGGGATCGGGTCATCAGCAGTTCCTATATCCGCGAGGCTCTTGAAGTCGGGAATGTACGGCTGGCGGAGAGGCTCTTAGGTTACCCTTATGAGATGACAGGCATCGTGGAGCATGGAAGACAGCTGGGAAGGACCCTGGGATTTCCCACTATGAATATTGAACCCCGGGGAAGAAAAATCCTGCCAAGGTTCGGAGTATATGCATGCCGGGTCAGGATAGAAGGAAAATGGTATCCGGGCATCGGAAATGCCGGTATCAAGCCGACTGTGACGGAGGAGAACAACAAACTTCTGGAAGTATATGTATACGGATATGAAGGGGATGCATACGGAGAGGAGATCACGGTCCGGTTCTGCGAGTTTGAACGGCCGGAGACAAAATTCTCCAATGTAGAGGAACTGAAGAAACATGTCATGAACGATATGGAGTTCGGAAGAAACTATTTCGAATTGTAGAAAGTATCCTGCAGGTTATTAAAAAATATTTCAGAGGCGGTAAAATTTCCTTTACAACCTGATTTGGCTGTGCTATACTTTTTCAGGTATGAAATGAACCGGCATTCGGTAACCGGACAGACTCCGACCGTTACTTAATGTCAGGCGTTTTGTAAAAGATTTTTTAGGAGGATTAAAAAATGATCGCAAAAGAAAAGAAACAGGCTATCATCAAAGAGTATGGAAGAAGCGAAGGAGATACAGGATCTCCGGAGGTACAGATCGCTATCCTGACAGCAAGGATCAACGAGCTGACAGAGCACTTTAAAGCAAACCCGAAGGATCATCACTCCAGAAGAGGACTTCTGAAGATGGTTGGACAGAGAAGAGGACTTCTTGCATACCTTAAGAAAGTTGATATCGAGAGATATCGTTCCCTGATCGAGAGACTTGGTCTGAGAAAATAAGGAACACAAAGAAAGGGCGTCATATACTTTACGCAAAGTGTATGGCGCCCTTTAAAAATATTTGCTTTACACGAGAGCATATGCTATAATATTCAAGATTGTGGGCAGATAAATGTAACCGAGACCACTGAAAAGTGTATTAGCAGGTTTTTTAATATGTTTTTCAGTAGTTTCGGAGACGCCTGCCCGCAGGAGTGAAATATGGAAATAAAAAAGAAAAGGAGAAAGCCATGTACAAGAAATATGAGATGGAACTGGCCGGAAGGACACTCCGCGTGGACGTCGGCAGAGTTGCGAAGCAGGCGAACGGCGCGGTGCTGATGCACTACGGCGATACAACGGTGCTCTGTACTGCGACAGCGTCAGAGAAACCGAGAGAGGGAATTGACTTCTTCCCCCTCAGTGTAGAATACAATGAGAGAATGTACGCAGTGGGCAAGATACCGGGCGGATTTAACAAGAGAGAGGGAAAGGCGTCCGAGAACGCGATTCTGACAGACCGTGTCATTGACCGGCCTATGCGTCCGCTGTTCCCGAAGGACTACAGAAACGACGTGACACTGGAGAATCTGGTCATGTCAGTGGATCAGGACTGCAGCCCGGAGCTGACAGCTATGCTGGGAGCTGCTATTGCGACGAGTATTTCCGATATCCCCTTTGACGGACCGATCTCTACCACACAGGTAGGGCTGGTTGACGGTGAGTTTGTATTCAACCCGACTTCCGCTCAGAGACAGGTTTCCGACCTTGCCCTGACAGTCGCTTCCACAAAGGAGAAGGTGATCATGATCGAGGCCGGCGCAAACGAAGTGCCGGAGGACAAGATGATCGAGGCGATCTTTGCGGCTCACGAACTGAACCAGAAAGTGATCGCGTTCATCGATACCATTGTTGCAGAGTGCGGCAAGCCGAAACACGAGTATCAGCATTTCTCTGTTCCGGAAGAACTTTTTGAGGCAATCAAAGAGATCGTTCCCCCGGAAGAGATGGAACAGGCTGTATTTACAGACGACAAGCAGACAAGGGAAGAAAACATCCGCGTCGTGACAGAAAAGCTGGAGGAGGCTTTCGCCGACAAAGAGGAGTGGCTTGACGTCCTCGGAGAGGCTGTGTACCAGTACCAGAAGAAGACAGTCAGAAAGATGATCCTGAAAGACCACAAACGTCCTGACGGACGTGCTATCGATGAGATCAGACCTCTTGCGGCAGAAGTTGACCTGATCCCGAGAGTTCACGGATCCGCCATGTTTACAAGAGGGCAGACTCAGATCTGCAATGTGACTACACTGGCGCCGCTTTCCGAGGCACAGAGACTGGATGGTCTGGATGAGAACGAGACTTCCAAGAGATATATGCATCACTATAATTTCCCGTCCTATTCAGTCGGCGAAACAAAACCGTCAAGAGGACCGGGACGCCGTGAGATCGGTCATGGAGCTCTTGCTGAGAGAGCGCTTATCCCGGTACTCCCCAGCGAGTCTGAGTTCCCCTATGCGATCCGCACGGTTTCCGAGACATTTGAGTCCAATGGATCCACATCCCAGGCAAGTGTCTGCGCGTCCAGTATGTCGCTGATGGCTGCCGGTGTTCCGATCAAGGCTGCGGTTGCAGGAATTTCCGCTGGTCTTGTGACAGGGGACACAGACGATGATTACCTCGTACTGACAGATATCCAGGGACTGGAAGATTTCTTCGGCGATATGGACTTCAAGGTTGCAGGTACCCATAAGGGAATCACAGCGATCCAGATGGATATCAAGATCCACGGCCTGACAAGACCGATCATCGAGGAAGCGATCGCTGCGACGAAGAAGGCAAGAACTTACATCATCGATGAGGTGATGAACAAGGCTATTGCAGAGCCCAGACCGGAAGTTGGACCGTATGCTCCGAAGATCATCCAGATGCAGATCGATCCTCAAAAGATTGGCGATGTTGTCGGACAGAGAGGTAAGACGATCAATGCCATTATCGAGGAAACGGGCGTTAAGATCGACATTGAGGACGACGGTTCTGTATCTATCTGCGGTACGGAGAAGGAAGGAATGGACAAGGCTGTAAAACTGATCCATACGATCGTGACTGACTTTGAGGCGGGGCAGGTATTTGAAGGAAAAGTTGTCAGCATCAAGGATTTCGGCGCATTCCTTGAGTTCGCACCGGGAAAAGAAGGACTCGTACACATTTCCAAGATCTCCAAGAAGAGAGTGGATAAGGTAGAGGATGTACTTTCTCTGGGCGATGTGGTGAAGGTTGTATGCCTTGGAAAAGATAAGATGGGCAGATTCAGCTTCAGCATGAGAGATGTGGCCGAGTAACAGGCGGAACGTCTGAGAAGCTGAGCAGATAAAAAGAAATAAGTTTCAGGATCTGACCGTCAGATACTGAATCGGAAGCCGGAAGGGCAGGAACAGACCAGAACAGGATTGTTTCTTGTCCGTCCGGCTTTTATAATAGTCTTATATGGAGGTGCATGGATATGGAACAGATGACATTGTTTGACAATAACCGGGTCACTACGCCTCTGGCCAGCAGGCTTCGCCCCGCATCTCTGGATGAGTTCGTGGGACAGGAGCACCTGGTCGGGGAAGGAAAAATCCTGCGCCAGCTTATCGAGCGGGATCAGATCTCGTCCATGATCTTCTGGGGACCGCCGGGAGTGGGGAAGACCACACTGGCAAGTATCATTGCCGGCAAGACGAAATCTGAGTTTATTAATTTCAGCGCGGTGACAAGCGGGATCAAGGAGATCAAGGACGTGATGAACCGGGCGGAGTTAAGCCGCAGAGTGGGGATACGCACCGTCCTTTTTGTGGATGAGATCCATCGGTTTAACAAGGCGCAGCAGGATGCCTTTCTCCCGTATGTGGAGAGGGGCAGCATTATCCTGATCGGAGCGACGACAGAGAATCCTTCTTTTGAGATCAACGCGGCTCTTCTGTCCAGATGCCGGGTGTTTGTCCTGAAGGCGCTGGAGGAAAAAGACCTGGAAAAGCTGCTGAGGCATGCACTTACGAGTACATCCGGGTTTGGAGGACAGAATGTGAGAATCTCAGAGGAAGGAATCCGCGCCATCGCAGGGTTTGCCAACGGGGACGCGAGAACTGCTCTGAATACACTGGAAATGGCGGTGTTAAACGGTGAAATCAGCGCGGAAGGGATCACAGTGACAGACTCGGCTCTGGAGCAGTGTATCAGCCGTAAGTCGCTGTTGTATGACAAGACCGGAGAAGAGCATTATAATCTGATCTCCGCGCTCCACAAGTCTATGCGCAACAGTGATCCGGACGCAGCAATCTACTGGATGATGCGGATGCTGGAGGGAGGAGAGGATCCGCTGTATATCGCAAGGAGGTTGATCCGATTCGCCAGTGAGGATGTGGGGATGGCGGACAGCAATGCTCTTTCGGTCGCAGTGGCGGCATATCAGGCATGTCATTTTCTGGGGATGCCGGAGTGTGATGTGCATTTGACCCATGCAGTGGTGTATCTGTCCATGGCGCCCAAGTCCAATGCACTGTACACGGCATGTGAGGCTTGCAAAAAGGATGTCAGGACACTGAGGGCCGAGCCGGTGCCGTTTCAGATCCGGAACGGGGTGACCGGTCTGATGAAAGATCTGGGATATGGAAAAGGCTACGAGTATGCTCATGACACGGAAGAAAAGCTTACCCACATGCAGTGCATGCCGGACAGCTTAAAAGACAGGACCTACTATCATCCGACCACACAGGGAAAAGAGGCAGAGACTGCGGTTCGGCTGAGAGAGATCAGGGAGTTCCGCGGACAGAAAGATGAGTAGAAGAAAAGAGAACAGGAAAAAGACAGCGAACAGCTGCAGGAAATACGTAAGGATTATAAGATCCGCCGTATTCCCTGCGGCTGTTCTGTTTTTATCGTCACGGGAGAGACCAGCCAGATAGAAGTTAACGCCCTCATATGAGGCGAAATCTCTGTTACAGACCGGAAAAAGATTGTGGTCATATTTTCCGGAGCAGCTCATATATTGTGTAAAGAGGTGGACAAGATGGAGACACAGAACAGGAGAACCCAGATACTGAAAATACTGGCAAAAAGTATAAGGAAGATCATAGAAGAGGAGGTCCCGGACATGGAGAAACTTCAGGAAATCCGCATGCGCACCGGACAGCCTCTCCGCATTATCCGGGGGAACAGGGATATCCCGGTTCCTGAGGGGGATGTCCACATCGTTACAAAGGAAGAAATGAGGGAGACGCTGGATTACATCAGCCGGTATTCTCTCTATGCATATGAAAATGAACTGAGACAGGGATTTCTTACAGTGGAAGGAGGACACAGAGTAGGAGTGGCAGGAAAAGTGATCATGGAAAAGGAGAGAGTAAAGAACATACAGTACATATCGTCAGTCAATATCAGAGTATCCCACGAAGTCATCGGCTGTGCCGATGCCCTTCTCCCGTATATCACAAAGAACAGGCAGGTATGCCACACGCTGATCATCTCCCCGCCGGGATGCGGGAAGACTACGCTGATCCGGGATCTGATCCGTCAGATCTCAGATGGAAATCAATATGTAAAAGGATGTTCTGTAGGAGTGGTGGATGAGCGGTCAGAACTGGGAGGATGCCATATGGGGATAGCGCAGAATCATCTGGGAACGCGGACAGATATCCTGGATTGCTGTCCGAAAGCAGACGGGATGATCATGCTTATCCGATCCATGGCGCCACAGGTAATCGCCGTGGACGAAATCGGAACCCGGGAAGACATCCACGCGGTGGAATATGCCATGCAGTGCGGGTGCAAACTGATCGCCAGCGTACACGGGCTGGATATGGACGAGGCCTCAAGGAAACCTGTGCTTGGAGAACTGATACGGAGAAGGATGTTTGAGCGCTATGTGGTCTTGGGAAACGTGGAACATCCGGGGGAGATACGGGAAATCTATGATGAGCGGGGGCGTGTGCTGTGCAGAGACTGGCAGGAAGTATATTGATCATCGCGTCCACTGCCGGAATCGGATGGCTGTACGGAACAGAACTGAAAAACTATCTCCAGAAGATGCGCTATATCCGGTATGTGGCAGGTTTGATCAAGGGTGAACTGGAGTACACAGGCGCTCCTCTTGCGGAGGTATTCCGGGAGACGGGAAGGAGGGTGAAAAAGCCCTTTTCCACCTGGCTTGTAAGGATGGCTTCGGAGATAGATGAGCGGGAGGAGTCTGCCTTTGCACGAATCTGGAACCGGGGGATCGACCGGGATCTCAGGGAGTTAAACCTGAAGAGCGAACATTCTATCCTGCTCAAGGAACTGGGAACTTTTCTGGGACAGATCGATCAGGAGACTGCGGGAAAATCCATGCAGCTTTATCTGAACAGGCTGGATCTGGAAATTGAAAAACTGAGAGAAGGCCTTGCGGCAAAGCGGAAGATCGGAAACTGTCTGGGGGTGATGGGCGGGATCTTTCTGGTCGTAGTCCTGCTCTGACCAGGGAGGAAACATGAGTATAAATCTGATATTTCGAATCGCCGCTGTGGGAATACTTGTCTCGATCCTGAGTCAGGTGCTGAAACACAGCGGGCGGGAGGAACAGGCATTTCTGGTCAGCCTGGCAGGGCTTATCCTGGTGCTGTCCTGGGTACTCCCGTACATATACGATCTGTTCCTGTCGATTCGTCAGCTTTTTTCGCTGTAGGATGCTGTCCTGTACGCGGCGGCCGAGCGCGGGCGGAAATTTTCGGAGCGGGAAAGAGGGGGAGATAGAGCGATGAATGTGATGCAGATCGGTATTGTAGGCGTGATCGGTGCGCTGCTCGCCATACAGTTTAAGGGCGGAAAAGCGGAATACGGTATCTTTATGAGCGTGGCGGTGAGTATTTTTCTTTTTGCGTGCATCATCGACAGGCTGGAGATCTTTCTCGGAACGGTACAGCAGATCGGTTCCTATATCAATATGGACGCAGGATATCTGGCCACCATGTTTAAGATGATCGGAGTGACATACATTGCCGAGTTTTCATCGGGAATATGCAAAGATGCGGGGTACCAGACAATCGCGGTCCAGATAGAAATCTTTGGGAAACTGACGATCCTCGCTCTGGGAATGCCTGTTCTCCTCGCGCTTCTTGAGACGATCCGGGAGTTTCTGGCATGAGGCGGGTCAGAAACAGACTGTCCCAGCTTTTTCTGACTCTGGTGCTGATACTTGTAGTATTCGGGATCGGGACCAGGATCGTAAGTGCGGAGGAGACAGAAGGTGATGCGCAGGAGATCCGGGAGGAAACAGAGAACGCCCTGATGTCGGAGTTTGATTTTGAGGAGATCGAGAACAGTCTGTCCGGGATGTTTCCGCAGCAGAAGATCTCCTTTGAGGAAGTTCTTTCGGAACTGATTACAGGGAACTGGAGCGGGCTGGGAAAGACGTTTCTAGGATATCTGTCAGACAGGATCTTTTATGAATTCCGCTATAATAGAGAGAATCTGGTTTATATGCTGATGGTGGCGCTTACCGCCGCCGTGTTTACAAATTTTTCCAGCGCGTTTCAGAACCGGCAGGTGTCGGAGATCAGTTTTTATGTGCTCTATATGCTTCTGATCACACTCTGTCTGACAGCATTCCGTGTTGCGGCACAGGGACTGGAGGAGAATCTGGATGCACTCGTAGATTTTATGAGAGTGCTTTGTCCCAGCTACTTTCTGGCAGTGGCATTTGCTTCCGGCAGCGTTACGTCTCTGTTTTTTTACAATGTCATACTGGTCCTGATCTATGTGGTGGAACTGGTCCTGGTACGATTTCTTCTTCCGGTCATCAATGTCTATATCATGATACAGGTGCTGGGAAATCTGACCGGGGAAGATTTTCTCTCCGAGTTTGCACAGCTTCTTCAGAAACTTGTATCCTGGATCCTCAAGTCACTTCTGGCCGGTGTGGTCGGAATCAATGTGGTACAGGGGCTTCTTGCTCCGGTGATAGATTCTCTCCGGAAAAGCGCTCTGACACGGACTGCGGAGGCGCTTCCATGGATAGGGAATGCGGTTGGCGGAGTTGCGGAGATTGTTCTTGGAACGGCAGTACTGATCAAGAACGGGATCGGGATGGCCGGCGCGGTGATCGCCGTGCTGATCTGCGCGGTGCCGGTCATTCAGATGCTGATCCTGGCGTTTCTCTATAAACTTGCCGCCGCCCTGGTCCAGCCAGTGTCGGATAAGCGGATCACGGGATGCATCAGCAGTGTGAGCGAGGGGTATGAACTGCTTTTAAAGGTGGTCTTTACCGCGGGAGTGTTGTTTCTCCTTACCATCGCCATTGTGGCTGCATCCACGACCTGAGGGGAAAGGAGGTATTATGCTCCATCAGTTATATGGATGGATACAGAATATTGCCGTGTATCTTATTGTTGCCGCGGCAGTCATGCATGCCATACCGGGAAATGATTATGGAAAATATGTCAGATTCTTCTCCGGACTGGTCCTGATCCTGCTTTTATTCACCCCGGTCATGAAGTTGTCAGGGATGGAAGAAACGTTCAGAGAACTGTATCAGAACAGCCAGTATGAACTGGAACGTCAGGAGATCGAACTGGTGAGGGAGCGCCTGGAAGAAGCTGATATACTGGAATTCCTTCCTGAGGAATACGGCGGTATGGATGACGGTGAAGCGGAGGAGAAAAACGGGAGTTCCATAGAAGTGGAGGAGATCAGGGTTGGAGAATAGGCTGCAAAGATGGCTTGACGGGCTGAAGAGCGGAGAAAGGCTTCCAAAGAAAAATCAGCTGATCATCCTGCTGCTCACAGGGATCCTGCTGCTGGTCATTGTCGTTCCCCTGCCGGAGAATGCAGATCAGGACAGTGCTGATCCTGTGACCGCTTCGGCTCAGGAAGGAAATGAGGATTCACAGAAGTATGAAGAATATCTGGAAAAAAGGACGGAGGAAACTCTGCGGCATGTGGAGGGGGTAGGAGAGGTGGAGGTTATGATCACCCTGAGATCTACCGGACAGAAAATCGTGGAAAAGGATCAGCAGAGTTCCTCCCAGTCCACGGAAGAGACGGACAGTACCGGCGGGACCAGATCGACAGAAGAGAGTTCATCCGACAAGACAAGTGTTTATGAACAGGGGACTGACGGGTCGCAGATTCCCTATGTGACAAAGGAGATATCCCCGGAAGTAGAAGGGGTAGTGGTGATCGCGGACGGTGGTGATAACGCGGTCGTCGTCCGGAATATTACAGAAGCGGTTCAGGCATTATTCGGTGTTGAGGCGCATAAGATTAAAATAATGAAACGGGCTGATACATAAAAGGAGGATGTTCAAGTGAAACGTTTGTTTAAGAAAAACCAGATCATTATCGCGACCCTGGCTGTCATGATCGCAGTGGCCGGTTACCTGAACTATTCAGGAAGGTTGTTCGGCGGAGCGGCGGACAGCTCGGAGGAGGCGAACGCAGACCTGGCGAACCAGGAACTTCTGGATATTTCGGAAGAGGATATCGAGACGTCCACGGATGAGATCGCCAGCAATGATTCCGAGACAGAAGGAACACCGGGAGAAGCTGTCCTGACAAGCGGAGACGCTTCTACTACTGTTGCTCAGGCCAAGGTCTCCAGAGAACAGGTCAGAGCACAGAATAAGGAGACACTTCAGGCAATCATAGACAATACAAATTTAAGCGATGCAGAGAAAGCGGACGCGGTTGCTCAGATGGTGGAGATGACAGAGATCTCCGAGCAGGAGGCGGCCATAGAGACACTGATGGCAACCAAAGGATTTTCCGAAGCTGTTGTAAGTCTGACGGAGGATTCGGCGGATGTGGTCGTAAAGGCGGAAGAACTGACTGACGCAAACCGGGCGCAGATCGAGGATATTGTCACAAGAAAGACAGAGATCGCCCCGGAGAATATCGTGATCACGCCGATCAGTGAATAAAGCTTGTATTATCCAACGCTGATCTGTATCTGTACAACAGACCATGGAAAGACCGCTGTGAGCGTTCTTCTGTGGTCTTTTTTTACTTTATAGGAAATTCCGATTTTGGATAAGGGGGAAAAAGAAGCCCTGC
>ERZ1090862.845-NODE-847-length-13673-cov-4.907769_pt1 | contig 13673 bp, 11 predicted proteins | sample MGYA00478481_ERZ1090862 | MGnify/ENA primary metagenome ERZ1090862 (study PRJEB33644, sample SAMEA5815745) | chicken gut metagenome | biome: Chicken; feature: Gastrointestinal Tract; material: Caecum | place: Ireland | collected 2019-01-01 | study: A study of the... | reverse complement strand
GGTTATAGTATTTGTAAAGAAGCCTGGGATGTTCGAGAACCCCTGCTATTTTGAACCTACATTTTTGATTTTGGGAAACCAAATCTTTGAAGGGATGGCAGGCCTTGTTTTATAACGGAGGAAGTCAGAAATTCAAATGAGGTTACCCACCTGGCTTAGGCTAGGACTCAAAATCGCAGGACACGGCATTTTGGGCCAACGTTTTCAGAGCCGTCTCATTTTTATGAGGCGGCTTATTTTAACGTGACATTTCCTGACAGCAAATGAAAGACAGAGTGGCAGTTATTTTTTGAAAAACAAGTTTTGGATGAACAATTTTGAGAGGGAAAAGATGAGCATATCAAAACGAGTGAAAAATTTATACGCGCTGGTAATGGATTTTATCAAAAAGTGTAATGATGATCATGTGGCTGCTTTCGGGTCCATGTCGGCCTTTTTTATGCTTCTGTCGCTGTTTCCGTTTTTGATTTTTTTCCTGACCTTAACAAAATATGCGCCTTTTTCCAAAGATGATATTATCAATATCCTCACGGAGATTATTTCTTTTGAGAGAAAGTCGCTGATCACCGGCATTGTCAACGAGATTTACCGGAAGACGGGAGCTTCCGTGTTCACGATCTCTGTCATCGCGGCGCTGTGGTCGTCATCCAGAGGTATTTATTCCATTGTTATTGGCTTGAATTCCGTTTACGATATCGATGAGAACAGAAACTATATCGTTCTGCGCATTTTCAGTATCTTGTATACCGTCGCCTTCGCGATCCTGATCATCGTCATGCTTTTGATCTGGGTATTTGGAAATGTGCTCTATGACTATATCTGCGGACGTTTTCCGGCTTTTGCGACGCTGGCGGGATATTTTATTCATAAGAGAACGCTGTTTACCATTGTGATCCTGACGCTGCTGTTCATGATCGTGTACCGTTTTGTGCCGAACCGGAAAACAGTGAGCTTCTTCCGGCAGCTGCCGGGAGCGCTGATAGCAGCCATCGGATGGATCGTGGTATCGGCGGGCTGTTCATTCTACATTGGCAATTTCAATAATTTTTCTTATATTTATGGCAGTCTGTCCGGTATGATGATCCTTCTGCTGTGGCTGCATTTCTGTATGTCCATGGTCTTCTATGGCGCGGAAGTCAACTACTTCCTGGAAAATAAAAAGAACTATCATCTCCTGATCCGCACGCTCCGGCCGAATTATCAGGCCATCCGCCGGAAGAGGGAGAGAGAAATGTACGAGCGGGGTCGCCGTTCGTCCCGTTCGTTTTCCCGCCGCAGCTCGTCCGCCTCAAAAAAGCTCCGGAAACTGCAGAAAAAGAAGAAACAGGAGCAGCAGGAAACCATCGGGGTACAACAACCGCCGGGGACGGCTGGGAAACAGAAATCCCCGGAAGAATCCGGAAGACAGCAGCGTCCGCCGGATTCCGCCGGGATACAGAAACCGCCGGAGAGCGGCAAAAAACACGAATGACTTCCGGATGATCCGGGCAATAGATCAATGGACCCGGATAATGAATTGTAATACAGGAGAAAATGGGGGAATACCATGTACCGGTTCAATCAAAAAGAAATTCTTGATATCACAAACTACATTTTTCTGGAAGATGCGCTGGCGCCGGCCGACGTGATCTTTATTCCGGGCTGCGACCGGCCGGAGCATACGGAAGAGGCCGCGAAGCTTTACCGGGAAGGATATGCGCCGCTGCTGATTCCATCGGGCCGCTATGCCAAAGCTGCCGGACATTTTGAGGGCGTGGCAAAAGGTGCAAAACGTTATGGCACAGATTTTGCCTGCGAGGCGGATTTCCTCTCGGAAGTACTGCGGCAAAACGGTGTTCCGGACGAGGCGATACTGCCGGAGCGGGAAGCAACCTATACGCTGGAAAATGCAGAGAAGACCAGAGAACTGCTTCTCAGAGAGCAGGGCGTTCTGCCGAAACGGGCCATTCTCTGCTGTAAAGCGCACCACGCCCGCCGGGCGCACTTTTACTACGCGCTGGTTTTTCCGGAGGTGGAGATTCTCGTCCATCCCACAGCCATCGACGGTATCACCCGGGAAAGCTGGCATCGTACTGCGGAGGGCCGGCAGGCGGTCCTCGGTGAACTGTCCCGGATGGGCCAGCAGATTCTGATGATGGAAGACCGGATCGAATATGAGCAGGATGTGAATGAGCCGGATTGCAAACCAGGGAAGGGTCTGCGTACAGAGTACGGGCAGAAATAAAAGATAGAATTTGTATAGAAAAGATAGACAAGGTATGACAGATTCTGTACAATGGAGATATGTGAAAGTCAATAAAAAGCCTGCAAAGAAAAGTCAGGCTGAAAGCTAACGAAAAGGAGTCCAATATGGAAAAAATGAGAAATCCAATGAAGTTTATGAGAACATGCCTGATGATCGTCTTCCTGCTGGCGGCTCTCATCCTGCCGTCCACGGCGGCTCTGGCCGCGCCGCGCACGGGAACCTACGAGAAACATTTCGTGGGCGCATCAGCAGATTCCTACCGGACAGTGGTCATCAAAAAGATTAAGAAGAACAAGGTCGTCTTTCAGATTCAGTACGCCCGCAGCTATCCGTTCCGGGAATCCTGGACAGAAAAGATTGTGGGAAGACGGACAGGCAATAAGGTGACCTTTTCTTACAGGGAAGCGGGATGGAACTTTACGGGAACCGGAGTTCTGAAACTGAAAAAGAACGCAGTGAAGATAAAGACGTCGGGAACGCCGGGAGCGGACTACGGATTTATCAGCACCGGCGGGCAGACCTTCAAGCTGAAAAGAGTCAGCGGCGGGAAAAAGTTCGCGGGCTGATGATAAAGCAGGATAGGAGATAAAATGAAAACAACAACACAAAATGGAATCATAAAGAATAATGAGCTGCAGGACAAATTCGAATTCCGGGATATTCTCCCGGAGGAGGGAGAGCAGACCGCGGAGATTGAGCGTATCTGTTTTCCACCCAACGAGGCGTGTTCCCGGAAGATGATGCTGGAGCGGGTGGCGAAGGCGCCGGAGATGTTTCTGGTGGCGGTGGACAGAAACACCGGGAAGATCGCCGGATTCTTAAACGGCCTTGCCACCAGTGAGACACAGTTTAGGGATGAGTTTTTCACCGACGCAGACCTCTATGAGCCGGACGGACAGAACATCATGCTGCTGGGCCTTGACGTGCTGCCGGAGTACCGGGGACAGGGCCTGGCCACAGAACTGATGCGCCGTTACCTGAAACGGGAGCAGAAAAAAGCAAGGAGCGAAGTGACTCTCACCTGCCTGGAAGGAAAGATAAAAATGTACGAGAAAATGGGATTTCAGAATCAGGGAATCTCAAACTCAGTCTGGGGCGGCGAGCAGTGGTATGACATGAGCTGCCGGCTGGATGGTTAGGAGGGGATCGGCGTTCAGATGACAAAAACATTTAATGTGAGCGGAGCCTGTAATCCGAGGTTACACTATATGGTGAATCTTGAGCCGCGTCTTTACGAAATAAAAAAAATGATAGATGCCGGAAAGTATTTTACTATTAACCGGGCGCGCCAATATGGAAAGACAACGATTCTGCGGGCGTTAAGCGATTATCTGCGGAAAGAATATTCTGTGCTGAGTCTCGATTTTCAGCGACTAAGTGCGGCAGACTTTTCCGATGAGGCTGCGTTTGTAAACGGCCTTGCCAGAGAGGTGGGCCGAAAAATTTCTTTCATGGAAGGGGTGCCTGCCGGAATAAAAGAGGCGATGAAAGAGCTGGAAGAGAAACGGTCATATCCTCCTAAAATGGCAGAGATATTTGATTGTTTTACACAGTGGTGTATGCATGCAGAAAAGCCTCTGGTTCTTCTGGTAGATGAAGTGGACACGGCAACCAATAATCAGGTGTTCCTTGATTTTCTGGCGCAGCTTCGGGCCGGATTCATGGACAGAGATGAGATACCGACATTTCAGTCTGTGATTCTTGCCAGTGTATACGATATCCGAAATATCCGGAAAAAACTTCGTCCGGATGAAGAACATCGGGAGAATAGTCCGTGGAATATCGCGGCAGATTTTCTTGTGGATATGAGTTTTTCTGCCAGTGAAATTGGCGGAATGCTTAAAGAATACGAAAATGATTATCATACAGGAATGGATATCAGCATGATTGCACATTTGCTGTACGATTATACTTCCGGCTATCCATACCTGGTATCACGTCTCTGCTATTTCATGGATGAACGGCTTTCTGATACCGATGCATTTTCTGACAGAAAAAGTACATGGACAAAAAAGGGGGTTTTAGCGGCAGTAAAAATGCTCCTGGATGAAAACAATCCGTTATTGGATTCTCTCACCCATAAACTGAATCAATTTCCGGAGCTTGAGAAAGTTATTTCAAAGCTGCTCTTTCAGGGGCAGACCATTGCTTACGACCCGGATGATGTGGCAGTCAGAAATGCACGAATGTTTGGATTTGTTATAGTGGAGAACTCTACGGTGCAGATTGCAAACCGGATATTTGAGACACGGCTTTATAACAGATTTCTTTTAGATGATGTGGAACAAAATAATATAATTTATGCAGAAGGAGCCCGGCAGAAGAATCAGTTTGTGATTAATGGATACCTGAATGTTAAATTAATTTTAGAAAAATTTGTGGAAGCCTTTGATTATCTTTACGGCGACAGGGCAGAGACCTTTATTGAAGACGAAGGCAGAAGATTTTTTATGCTGTTTTTAAAGCCGATCATAAATGGGGTGGGTAATTGTTATGTGGAGCCGCAGACCAGAAATCGGGAACGGATGGATCTGGTGATTGATTATAATGCGCAGCAGTACATCTGCGAATTAAAAATCTGGCATGGAAATGCCTATAATGAGCGGGGCGAAGAACAGCTTTCCTCGTATCTGGATTATTTTCATCTGAAAAAAGGCTATATGCTCAGCTTTAATTTTAATAAGAAAAAGAAAATTGGTGTGAAGGAAATCAGACTGGGAGATAAGACTCTGGTAGAGGCAGTGGTTTAGCAGTATGTAAAGAAATGAATTTCTCTCCTTGACTTTTCCACGTGCCCTGGGTTACAATGTTACCTGATATAAAAGCTATGAAGGTGTTGACTGTACATTTTCTGTGCGGGAGTGCCCTGGATTGGAACCGTCCTGTGCGGCGGTATACCGTTTATCGGTATAGATAAGTTTTGGGAGGGCATGAACAGGAGCGCAGTGATGTACGTCCCAGTAGAGACAGACTGTCTTACAGAGAGAAGGAATCACCGGCTGCAAGTTCCTTCAAGCTCCAGTTTGTTTTGAATTTCCGCACCGGAGCTGCACTTCGGGGAGCGCAGACAGTGATAAGGAGTGCCGTGGCGCGCGTTAAGCGTATAAAGAGTCTGATAATGATCAGGAACCAGGGTGGTACCGCGGATATAATTCGTCCCTTTCGATTCATGGAATCGGAAGGGATTTTTGTCGTCCCTGGAATATTTGCCATAAGATTGCATGTTGTATAACAGGAGGAAAAGAGGAATGAAAGATAAAATCAACAGCATTTTATCAGAAGCGAAAAACAAGATTGCGGAAGCGGCCAACGAAGGTGAGCTGCAGAGCGTAAAGAGCGCTTATATTGGAAAACAGGGCTCTTTGAGTCTTTTGATGAAAGAGATGCCGAAACTGGATCCGGCGCAGCGGCCGGAGATGGGTAAGCTTATGAATCAGGCGAAGAAAGAGGTCACAGAACTGATTGACGCCAAGAGAACAGAGCTGAAGCTGAAAGCTTCAGAAGTGTCTCCGGATTTTGACTGTTCTGTGCCGGGAATCCTGCCGTCTGCCGGCGGACTTCACCCGATCACACAGATGTGCTACGACCTCAATGACGCATTCCGTTCCATGGGATTTGAGATTTTTGAGGAAGACGAGATCACCAGCGAAATGTATGCGTTTGATAAATTGAACTTCCCGCCGAACCATCCGGCAAGAGAGAGCATGGATACTTACTGGATCGAGGGTCATGACAGCGGCAGCACCAATGAGAAGCTCTGCCTGCGTCCGCATCTGACCGGCGGAAGCGTCCGCTATATGCAGACCCACAAGCCGCCGTACCGCTTCGTGTATCCGGGACGTGTATATCGTAACGAGACCACGGACGCCCATCACGAGAGAGCATTCTTCCAGTACGAGGCGCTGATCGTGGATAAAGATATCACATTTACTTCCGGTAAAGTGATGATCCAGAGTATTTTGAGCAAAGTATTTGGCACCCATGTGCCGGTGCGGATGCGTTCCGGTTTCTTCCCGTTTGTGGAGCCTGGATTTGAGATTGATATGCAGTGCCAGGTCTGCGGCGGAAAAGGATGCAGCGTATGTAAACATGTGGGCTGGATTGAGGTTATGCCAGGCGGATCACCGCACCCGAACGTTCTGCGTGCGGCAGGTCTTGACCCGGACGAGTATACCGGTTTCTATGTAAATATCGGTCTGGACCGTCTGGTTATGATGCGTTACGGCGTGGATGATGTGAGACTGTTCCACAGTGCTGACCTGAGATTCCTGAAACAGTTCAAATAAGGAGAGAGAAAATGAAATTATCATTATCATGGATTAAGGATTATGTAAAGATTCCGGAAGATGCGGATTTAAAAAAACTGGCTTATGACCTGACCATGTCCACCGTGGAAGTGGAGGATGTAGAGTATCTGGCTGAGCGTTTCAACAATATGATCGTCGGCGTGATCGAAAAAATCGAGCCGCATCCAAACGCGGACAGATTAAGAGTATGTAAAGTGGATATCGGCGGAGGCGAGATCAAAGACATCGTCTGCGGCGGCATCAACTTAAAGGAAGGCATGCGCGTTGCCGTATCCTGTCCGGGCGCCGTTGTGCGCTGGCACGGAGAGGGCGAGCCGGTGGTGATTAAAAATTCCAAGCTCCGCGGCGTTGCCTCCTACGGTATGATCTGCGCGTCCGATGAGATCGGACTGGGCGATTTGTTCCCGGCAGAGCAGGAAGCGGAGATCCTCGACCTTTCCGCTTTCGAGGTTCCGGCAGGTACCCCTCTGGCAGATGCTCTGGATATGAACGATGTGCTTCTTGAGATTGACAATAAATCTATGACAAACCGTCCGGACCTCTGGGGCCATTATGGTATCGCCCGGGAGATTGCGGCGCTTTACGATCTGCCGCTCAAAGAGATCGAGCCTTTCGAGACCGATGTGCAGTCTGATTTTAAGGTGGAGATCAATGATCCGGATAGATGTACAAGATATATCGGCGTGGAAATGTCCGGCGTAAGCGTAAAACCGTCACCGTACAAGATGCAGAACAGGATCTGGAAGGTGGGTATGCGCCCGATCAACGCGCTGGTGGATATTACCAACTATGTCATGCTTGCCACCGGTAATCCGACGCACGCCTTTGACGCGGATAATATCACAGATCATATCGTGGTAAGACATGCCGGCGAAGGAGAGAAACTGCTTCTGTTAAATGACAATGAGATTGAGCTTTGCGCTGACGACCTGGTGATCACCGATTCCGAGGGTCCGGTTGCCCTGGCCGGCGTCATGGGCGGCGCAAAGGATTCCATCCTTCCAAAGACAGAACGTGTCATCCTGGAGGTTGCAAACTTTGAGGCCACCGGCATCCGCCGCACAGCGCTTCGTTACGATACACGTACAGAGGCTTCTTCCAGATACGAGAAAGCCATCGATCCGGAGAGATGTGATCAGGCGCTGGCTCTTTCCATGCAGTATTTCAAAGAGCTGTATCCGGAGCTGACCGTGACAGGATTCTGCGATAATTATGTAAAGAAACTGGAGAGAGCCCAGATTGACGTGAATCTGTCCTGGCTGGAAAAGAGACTGGGCAAACATCTGACCAATGCTGAGATGCAGGGCAAGCTGGAACAGCTGGGCTTTGACGTGCAGATCGACGGCGATAATATGCATGTGACCGCGCCGACCTGGCGTTCCACCGGCGACATTTCCATCAAGGACGACGTGATGGAAGAGGTTGCCAGAATGTACGGATACGACAACTTTGAGGCCACCGCGTTTACCACAACATTTACGGGCGCCATCAATCAGAAAGATAAGAGTCTTGTGAGAAATATCAAAGAGTATCTGGCCATCCGCTGCGGTATGCAGGAGGTGTACACTTACCCTTGGATGAATGATACATTTGTTCATGCGGTACTTCCGGATACCGACGGAATCCTGAAGCTTTCCACACCGCCGGCACCGGATCTGAGTTATATCCGCTGTTCTCTGCTTCCAAACCTCTGTGAGGCAGTGGCAAAGAACGAACGTTACTTCCATACCTTCTCCATTTTTGAGGAGGCGCAGGTATTTTTCGACAGAAATTATACTTCTGTCTACGATGCGACGGAATCCCTTCCGGAACAGCGCAGACATATCGGCGCAGCCTTCGCCAGCAGCGAAAAGGATATCAACACCCTGTTCAGAGAAGCGAAGGGCGTGCTGGAAAATATGCCTCGCTACACCCACATGGAAGCCTACGAGTTCAGAAAAGAAGAGAAACCGTTCTGGGCTGACAATGTGGTATGGCTGAACATTTATCTGGGCAATGAGAAAATCGGTGACATGGGTCTCATGGCAAAGAAAGTATCCATGGAGTGCGGTATCAAGAATCTTTCCGTGATGCTCTTCGAGCTGGATGCCACCAAGCTCGTACCACTCAAATCCAGAACCAATACATTTACTCATCTGGCTGAGTATCCGGAGACCGATTACGACATCTCCATGCTCTTTGATTCAGGCGCTGCATGGCATGATATCTATGATACCATCATGGGCAAGAAGAAGGCAGCGGCCCTGGTCAAAGACGCAGCCTTCGTGGATGAGTACAGAGGAAAACAGATTCCGCAGGGCAAGAAATCTGTGACCATCCGTCTGACCATCGGTTCCGACGAGAAGACCCTGACTTCCCAGGAGATTGAAAACACTGCCAATCAGGTAATGAAGAAGCTTGGCAAGAAAATGGGTGCAGAGCTCAGAACCCAGTAATTTTTATCAGGATAAAATAAACAGAAGCAGGGCTGCCGCAGAAGGAATGGCCTGCGCAGGATGCCACAGGAACTGATCATCATGAATCAGCAGCCTGCGGTATTATGCGGGTGTGTCGTCTGCGGCAGCTCTGCGTGTTAAAAAAGATCTCCGAAAAAGATACGGGGATCGGATATGAAGAGGACAGACAACGATTATGAAAACAAGTGATTTTTATTATGATCTGCCGGAAGAACTGATCGCCCAGGATCCGCTGGAGAACCGGTCAGATTCCAGACTCATGGTTCTGGACAAGAAGACCGGCGCGGTCAGCCATCATATATTCCGGGAAATCGTGAATTATCTGAATCCGGGTGACTGTCTGGTCATCAATGATACAAAGGTTATCCCGGCCCGGCTCATCGGTGAAAAAGAAGGAACCGGAGCGAAGATTGAGGTGCTGTTGTTAAAGAGAAAGACCGGCGACGTATGGGAGACACTCGTAAAGCCAGGCCGAAAGGCAAAGCCGGGTACGAGGATCCGGTTTGGCGGCGGCCTGCTGGTGGGCGAGGTTATAGATATTGTCGACGAGGGCAACCGTCTGATCAAGTTTGAATTTGAGGGAATCTTTGAGGAGATTCTCGATCAGCTGGGACAGATGCCTCTGCCGCCGTACATCACCCATCAGCTGAAAGACAAGGACAGATATAACACCGTCTATGCCACCCACTCCGGCTCAGCGGCAGCGCCTACGGCAGGACTGCACTTTACGCCGGAGCTGCTGAAGACCATCGAAGAAAAAGGTATCGACATCGCCAGAGTGACGCTCCATGTGGGACTGGGAACTTTCCGCCCGGTGAAGGTGGATGATGTGGAGAATCATCACATGCATTCGGAGTTCTACATGATCGACGAGGAGGCGGCGGAGAAAATCAACCGCGCCAAAGAAAACGGAAAAAGAGTCATCTGTGTGGGAACCACCAGCTGCCGGACCATCGAATCCGCCGCCGACGAAAACGGCAGACTGAAACCGTGCAGTGGATGGACGGAGATCTTTAACTATCCGGGCTACCAGTTTAAAATACTGGACTGCCTCATCACTAACTTCCATCTGCCGGAATCCACGCTGATCATGCTGGTATCCGCCCTGGCCGGAAAAGAACATGTACTGGCAGCCTATGAAGAGGCGGTGAAAGAACGGTATCGGTTCTTCAGTTTTGGAGATGCGATGTTTATTTGTTGAGAACCTTTCTCAACTACCCATTTTCCCCGGGTGTCAATAGTGACACCCGGATTTTTTTGTGCTAATTTCATAACAGTGTTATGAAATAATGTTATGAATTGATGATGCGAAGACACAGACAATAAAATCATACAGACAGGAGAATCATATAGGGCAAAACAGATCGAGGGTGTTTTGGAGAGGATTCTTCAGTGCGCCAAAGAAGAATTTTTAAAAAACGGGTACAAGGATACTTCCCTGCGGGTGATCGCTGCGGCGGCTGGAGTGCTTTTGGGGATGCTGCCCTATTTTGCGGCGGCGCAGATGATCATCGCCCTGCTGGGCGGATATCCGGGACATGCAGCTGTGATCAGATATCATAAATTTGAATACCACATTTTTTGGCGAGGGCCACAGAAGCGGCATTCTCCGGGCGGATTCGGGCAATAAACTGTTCGAATCCGCCCTTTTTGCGTCCGTAGGCTATCAGGCCGCGAAGCACTTCTTCGGCAAATCCCCGATGCTGGTATTTGCTGAGCAGAGCATAACTGACTTCTGCGGAAAGTTGATGATGACTGGCGCTGGTATCGGCTGTGATAATGGTTGAGCTGTCTTCAGCTCTATCCTGAGCGGCCGGGAATAAACGATCGCCGTCAGGGGCAGCCTCAGTAACTCCGGCGAACCCCGCGATTCCCATGAAATCCTCCGACTCTTTTTCCAGAACTGCATAGATTCCAAAACCAAAAAACGGATACTGGTGTCGGATATAATCATAGAGTAATTCCTCCGGACTATGGCAGCCAGTGGGGAAAAAGCAGCCGTCAGAATTCTGTACATTTTCCTGCTGCAGAAGGTCCAGCGGGCCGAAATCTTCCTGGCATAATTCCCGGAGCAGGCAGCGTTCCGTCCGAAGAATCCACATGGGCTGCCGGTAATAACGGCAGTACACTTCATAAAGAAACTCCGGCGTCAGCGCCTCGGGGGACAGGATCAGCCAGGGTGTTCCCATCAGATCCTCAGAAGAATTGCCCTCGTGGGAGACGGCGATGACCGGCAGTCGCTCAGTCTTGTAGCGCCCAATGGCCTCATCGGTGTCGCAGAGGATGATCGTGCCGCCGCCTGGATCTGTGGCCGTTGAATCCACCGACATGATCGTCGAATCCACCGACATAATGGAAGGGCATGACAAAACGTCCGCTGCGCGGCGGTAAGCCTGGTCATAGGGCGGCATCATATCGAATTTTAAAATAAAATGTAACGGTGCTTGCATGTCGGTTTCCTTTCCCGGTCTCTGCGGTGATATATGAGGCGAAATATTTTTTGATTCTTAATTGAAACGCCGGTGCATTTTTGTCGCCGCTTTTATGCGGCTGGCCGAAATATTTCAGCAAGAAAATGTACGGTATTTCTACAGGTTTTTATTACCATCAGTCTATAGCATTTCCAATTCCTGTGCAAGAGCCAAAACGGCCTTGTCGGACAGGGGGATATGTGGTAAGGTAAAAAAGAAACAACAGGCGGACATCGTGCCGCAGTGATGATAAAGAATAAACCTGCTGCCTGCAGGGAAAAGTAAATGCAGGCGCGTATGGAGGGATACATTTTGGAGATAAAGTTTAAACCGGAACCGGAAAAGAAAGATACTGGAGCTGGAACGCCGCCGGAAGAAAAGCCGTCGGCAGCAGAGGAAACCATCGGTGCAGCGGAAACAGGAGGAGCGGCGGAGCCAGAAGCAGAAAAGCCGGCAGAGCCGGAGGAAAATGTCACAGAGGAGACAGCTGAGATCAGTCCTGTGGAAACCGGGACCGGCAGCACGGCGGAAGGTGCCGGAACGGAAGACGATCCGGAGGAATCCGCCGGCATGAAACGCCGCAGGCGTTCCCGGAAGCGCGCGGCTTTGTACAACGATGAAGAAGAGCCGGGAGGAGCAGACGGCGAAAGCCGGAAGGAGATGGAAGCGCCGGAAGATTCCCGGGATGATGATATTTTAAAGACCGTCGGCGAAGCTGTGGAGAAGAAACCTCTGCGGCTGTGGCAGAAGATTCTGCTGGCGGCCGGCGTTGTGGTTCTGGCAGTGATACTCACTTTTGGGTTTTCCATCTGGCGGGAGTATTCCAGGACGGAGTCCACGGAAGGCAATCCGGTGGAAGTGACCATTGATCAGGGCAGCAGCACCAGACAGGTGGCGCAGGAGCTGAAAGACGCGGGCGTCATCCGTTATGAAACGGCATTTTTACTGAAAATATATTTTTCCGATGACAGAGGAAAGCTCCGTTATGGAACTTTTGAACTCAACGACGGCATGTGTCTGGATGATGTGATTGAGGCGCTGGTGACCGGCGGTGCTCAGAAGAAGGAAGACTCCTTCACCATTCCGGAGGGCTACTCCATTCCGATGATCGCGGAGAAGCTGGAAAACGAAGGCGTTATGAGCCAGGAGGAGTTCCTGACAGCGGTGGAAAACGCGGCGGCGGATTTTCAGTATAAGGATATCCTGCCGGCGGCGGATCAGGTATTTTATCAGCTGGAAGGATACATTTTCCCGGATACGTATTATCTGTCGGAGGATATGACCGGGGATGAGCTGGTGGCCAAGATCCTCGATGAATTCCTGCAGAAGTTTGATGAGCAGCGGCAGCAGGAGGCCGAGGCTATGGGTATGAGCGTGGAAGAGGTGCTCATCCGTGCGTCTCTGGTGCAGAAAGAGACCGAGCGTCCGGAAGAATACCCTATGGTAGCCGGCGTCATCAATAACCGGCTGGCACAGAATATGCGTCTGCAGTTTGATTCCACGGTGGTATATGCGATGACGAAAGGAATGTACGGGGTGGACCGGGTCCTGTATGCGGATCTGGAGATTGACTCCCCATATAATACTTACAAAAATGACGGACTTCCTGTGGGTCCGATCTGCAGTCCGAGTCTGGAGGCCATCGACGGCGTGCTGCATCCGGCGGAGCATAATTATCTGTATTTCCAGACAGATCAGGTGAAGAATGACGGCTCCAACTTGTATTTTGAGACCTATGAGGAGCATGCGGCAGCAGCAGCCACCACGGAAAATCCGTCGGCGTCCTCAGATCAGAACGGGGAGAACACGGAAGCGGCAGATTCATCAGACGGCGCTGCAGCGACGTCGGATGCAGCAGGGCAGACCACGGCAGCATCGGACGAGACAGGAGAAACCACAGCGGCAGATCCGGCAGGGGAAACCGCCGCTGTACCGGACGGACAAGGCCGGTAATCATATAGAAGAATTTTTCTGACAGCGGGTTTCTGTATGCAAACGAGGCTTAATGGAAAAATATATAGTGAAAAAGTCATAAAGAACAATTGATTAATTTGACGATTATGATATAATAACGTCATGAAATTATTTTCTACATGAAGTACCCCTCACTTCAGAAAGACGGCTGTGCGTAAGTTGCACGGCAGTCTTTTTTTTAAAAGCGGAGCGGCTGTGTGAAGGATGCAGACCGGTATAT
>ERZ1090862.840-NODE-842-length-13727-cov-9.962332_pt1 | contig 13727 bp, 14 predicted proteins | sample MGYA00478481_ERZ1090862 | MGnify/ENA primary metagenome ERZ1090862 (study PRJEB33644, sample SAMEA5815745) | chicken gut metagenome | biome: Chicken; feature: Gastrointestinal Tract; material: Caecum | place: Ireland | collected 2019-01-01 | study: A study of the... | reverse complement strand
GTAACATATTATAGTACATATGCTACTTATTGGTATGAAAAAGAGGGAGATTGTTTCTGCATAAAGAAAAGCTTTGTAGGAACAGTATCTTGTACTCGAAAAGAAAGTAAGGCCAAAATAGTTTGTTTAATAAAAAACATTGTTCCTAAGTCAAGAAAAACCATGAGGGGCATTTTAAATGTTATTGTGCTACGATATCCAATGGTTTTTCTATTTAATGTAGCTGGAATTGGATTGATTATATACCTTCTTTCGAAACTGTGAGAATGATTTGACAGAAAGAAGTCATATTTCGTATAATTTGCATTCTATTCTTACATACTATCCCAGAGGTGATAGCATGAACAAATCCAACCAGGAGAAACTAAACCAAAAGAAATCAAAAGAAAAATTCAACAGCATAACACAAAAGGTGAAACCAGAAAATCAGAACCAGACTCACAACATCCGTTCTGAAGCGGTGGAGCCAAAGAACAGACAAGTATAAAGCATCCTTCGGGGTGCTTTTCTTCTATAAAAAACTCCCCGGTTGCCAGCCGGGGAGAAATATTGTATCATCTTCTTAATCAAATCTCGTTCACATTTAAATAAGTAGAAAAACCGTTCTAGGTTACGGGTGTAAGGGCCCCCATATTGAGTGAGAATGATCTTGGCGATCTTTGCGTTAGGCGTTTTAATATGAACAGGATATTGCAGACGTTTCTCATAATTCCACATAATTCAGCACACTCCTTCCCATGGCCATGGCTGCATGACCCAGTCCCACTGACGGCTGCAGGTATCGTCCCCGGTATCAATAGTCAGAGGACCGTACTGAGCAGCGTATGCCTTCAGAGCCTCATTACGGATCATGCTCTTTTCTTTGAAAAAAACCAGTGCTTTTTCATCATCCGGATGGGTGTCCAGATAAAGCTTGATATCGTCTACCGCGAAGCTGACTTCGTTGATGGTATTCATTAACTGTTCTCTGGAATATTTGCATGTTTTACTCATCTGCAGCCACCTCGCTTTCCACAGAATGGTTTACACAGTTCCGGAAAGATGGTACCCACCTGGAACCCTTTGCACAGTTCAAAGGTATGGCAGAATTTCTGGCAGGGCACATAAGCCATTGTCAGAGGCAGTTCATCTGCGTGGGCATAAATACAGGTATCTTCTATTTTATCGGAATTTCCCGAAGACCTTTGACCGCAGCAGGAATCTGTCAAAGCAGATTCCCGGGGCTGGATACGGCAGGAACGGGAAGCGTTATAATACATTCGCCGGTTATCCATTTTCAAAACCTCTCAGATATGAGGCAGAAATATTTCTGCCCGAAGATTACAGTAATATTTTATGAGATTTCTCATAAAATGTGAGACTGTCGGTCTAAAGAACGACCGGACAGGCTGGCAGATATGAAAACCGGGGCTGGTGATGTTGCATAAGCCGATGATTTTTTGCTAAAATAATAAGAAAGAATTCAGAATGTTTCAGTTATTGAAAATTTGCATAGAAATGAAGGGGCAGACTTATGAAAAAAATTTTGCGGCATACATGGAAGACGGTAAGGTATAATCTGGGAAGTCTGCTGATCTTTGAGACAGGCTATCGGATCCTAAGCTTTTTTCTGGCTATGAGGCTGGTGAAGACAGCTATTGAAATCTCCCTTTCTCATCAGGGGTTCAGTTATCTTACAGCAGAAAATTATGGGGCGTTTATAAAAAGCCCCTGGACGATTTTCCTTTTCCTGGCCGTCTTTCTGATCCTGTTTCTGCTTTTCCTTATAGAAGCCTGCGCCCTGCTTCTGGGATTTGGACATGCCAGAGCAAAACGAAAGCTATATGCAGGGGACTTTCTCATAGAAGGGATAAAAGGCGCAGGAAGATTCCTCAGGCAGGGAAAGGTTCTATGGATCCTTTTTGCGGTGATGGCAGTTCCTTTTCTTGCAGTATATTTTCTGGTACAGGAGGCTTCTTATGTAGGGCTTCTGGAGTTTACGGCAAGAGAAATATATCAGGAGGTAAAGCCTCATGGCCTTTTGTTTGGTCTGTTGATTTTGATCCTGCTGCTTTCTTGCGCAGCGGTTATGGCTTTGCCTTACAATCTTTTGGAGAAAGAAAAAAGCTTCCGGAAGTTATGCAGAGGCGGGGGTCTGCTGAAGAAAAGATGGAAAGAGATCCTCCTGGGCTTTTTGCTGCTGCATCTTATTATGGCGGTGGTGGGAGGCGTTTTCTATGTCCTGTCAACATTAGGGATGACAGGTGCAGCGATGCTTTTTAAGCCGGAAGCCGGGAAGATTTCCAGCGTGCTCATCGGCCGGGAATATATCCAGATGGCTATGGGAGTTTTTACAGGCGGGGTTCAGATGACAGGCACCCTGGCATTTGCAGATACGGTTTATTCCAGACTTCCCAGGAAAAGCAGGGAAGAAGTGCCTCTCTGGAAGCTGGTGCAGAGCTACAGCTGGTTATCCAAACTGGGAAGGAGAAAAGCAGCTACAATTCTTTCACTTTTGCTGATCGTTCTGGAAGGAGGGTATCTGGCGGTTATGGCAGCCAGCCATGATACTATGCTGGAAAGCCTTAACCCAGATACGAAGATCACCTCTCACCGGGGCGGCGCCCTGCGGGCACCGGAAAATACCTTAAGCGCCCTTGACTATACCTGGGAATGCGGCGCAGACTATGCAGAAATCGATATCCAGGAGACAAAGGACAAGCAGCTGATCCTGCTTCATGATGATTCTCTGAAAAGGATCACCGGTCTGGATAAAAAGGTCTGGGAAATGACATATGAGGAGATTGAAGAACTGGATGCGGGAAGTTCCTTCGGAAAAGGGTATCAGGGAGAAAAAATCCCTACTTTAGATGAAGTCTTAAATTTTTGCCTTGGAAGACTGGACTTAAATATAGAGATTAAGTATAATGGTAAGAATAAGGGGATTGTTCAGAGAGTGATCCAGGTGATCCGGGAGAATCACTTTGAGGAGCACTGCGTGGTCACTTCCATGAACTATCGGTTCCTGGAGGAGATAAAAGAGACTGCGCCGGAAATACGGACCGGGTATATTATGACAATGAGTTATGGCAGTATTTCCCAGGTAACGGCTGCCGATTTTTTCAGCGTCCGTTACGATTATGTTACAGAAGGTTTTGTAAGGGAGGCACATGCCCTGGGAAAAGAAGTCCATGCCTGGACGGTAAATTACAGGGGAAATATAAAGCGGATGCTGGATATGGGAGTAGATAATATTATTACAGATGATCCGGCCCTTGTCCGCAGGGTGCAGAACCAGGAGAGTGGTACGAAGACAGGCTTTCTGGAACTGTTGGAGTATGGTTTTGGAATTTAAACGGAGGGTAAATATGCCAAAAAAGAATAAGAAGACCAGGAAGGCAAGAACCAGATACTATGATTATAATCTGGTTGCTATCGTCGTCCTGCTGACTTGTTTCGGACTGGTCATGCTGTATAGCACCAGTGCCTATACTGCTCAGGTAAATTATGAAAACGACATGCAGTTTTTCGGCCGTCAGGCAGCCATCAGTATAGGCAGTATCCTGATCGCCTTGTTTATTTCGCGATTAGATTATCATTTGCTGTACTATATCAGCGGATGGATTTATGTGGTTTCCATGATCCTGATGCTGCTGGTAAAATTTTCGCCTTTGGGCATAGAGGTAAACGGCGCCAGAAGGTGGCTTACGATCATTCCAGGTACCAGTATCCAGCTTCAGCCATCGGAACTGGCAAAGATCGCGGCCATTACCTTTATCCCCTGTCTGATCATCAAGATGGGAAAGAATGTAAAGACTCTGAAGGGATCGGTGTTTCTTCTGTGCACAGGCGGCATACTGGCGCTGGGAGCTTATCTGTTTACGGAAAACTTAAGTACAGGACTGATCATTGGCGCAATTACTGTGGTGATGATATTTATCGCCCATCCAAAGACCAGGCTCTTTATTATCATAGCAGGAATTCTGGCGGTGGTGGTCATCGGGGGCAGGATCATCCTGCAGGAAGCCCTGAAGGATGTGGTGATCGATACAGATGATCTCAGCAGCTTCCGTCTGGAGCGTATCCTTGTGTGGCTGAACCCGGAACAGTATTCCAGTGAAGGGGGCTATCAGATCATGCAGGCCCTGTACGCCATTGGAAGCGGCGGCTTTTTTGGCAAAGGACTTGGAAACAGCGTACAGAAGCTGGGACCGGTGCCGGAGGCCCAGAACGATATGATCTTTTCTATTGTGTGTGAAGAACTGGGTGTGTTCGGCGGGCTGGTGGTGCTGATCCTTTTCGGATATCTTTTGTACCGGCTGTTTTTCATCGCGGAGAATGCTCCGGATTTTTACGGTTCCCTGGTTGTAGGCGGTATTATGATACATATTGCTCTGCAGGTGATCCTGAATATCTGCGTAGTGCTGAACTGGATCCCGACCACCGGAATCACCCTTCCATTTATCAGTTATGGAGGTACGTCGATCCTGTTCCTGATGCTGGAAATGGGGATTGCTTTAAGCGTCTCCAGACAAATTAAATTTACGGAATAAAAAGGGTTGACAAATATAGGGAAAGAAGATATACTTTGAACATCAAAGTATTCATGACAGCAAAAATTCCCAATGGGGATTGAATAATGTAATTTAAAGGAGATAGGAAATCATGTTAGAAAAAATGAAAGAGATCATTGCAGAGCAGTTAAACTGTGACGCAGAAAGCATTACTCCGGAGACATCTTTTAAAGAGGATTTAGGAGCTGACTCCTTAGACCTGTTCGAGCTGGTTATGGCTCTGGAAGATGAATATTCTGTTGAGATTCCTTCCGAGGAATTACAGGATCTGACAACAGTAGGCGCAGTAATCGACTATCTGAAAGCAAAAGGCGTAGAAGAATAAAATTTAAAACAAGATGGGAGGCCGCGACAGCGTGCTTCCTATTCTTTTAAGTAAATACTTTGTCAATCAAAATATTTGGTGATATAAGGAAGGTAAGAATATGGGAAAAACAGCTTTTATTTTCCCCGGCCAGGGCGCCCAGTATGTGGGAATGGGCAGGGATTTTTATGAAACATTTCCGGTATGCGCGGAAGTAATTGATAAAGCCTCAGAAATTTCCGGACTGGATCTGAAAGAGATCTGTTTTGAGGAGAATGAAAAGATCAATATTACAGAATATACCCAGATCGCAATGCTGGCGGTGGAGACAGCCATACTGAAAGCACTGGAAGAAAAAGGTATCACACCTGACGCAGCGGGAGGACTCAGCCTGGGAGAGTATGGCGCTTTGATCACTTCCAAGGCAATGACCATGGAAGATGCCTTTGCCGTTGTACGGAAAAGAGGTATCTTTATGCAGGAAGCTGTGCCGGAAGGAGGCGCTATGTCTGCAGTGCTGGGAACCGATGCGGCTGTTATCGAGAAGATCTGTCAGGAGACAGAAGGGATCGTATCCATTGCCAATTATAACTGCCCCGGTCAGATCGTGATCACCGGAGAGGCACAGGCGGTGGAAAAAGCTACTGAAGCCCTTAAAGCAGCAGGAACGAAAAGAGTGATTCCTCTGAAGGTTTCCGGTCCTTTCCATTCCAAGATGCTTACCGGAGCAGGAGAAAAACTGGGAGAAGTCCTTCAGAATGTAGAACTTCATGATGTGGAGATCCCATATACCACCAATGTTACCGCTCAGTTTGTAAGGGATAAGGATCAGATCAAAGATCTGCTGGTTGCCCAGGTTTCTTCTTCTGTTCGCTGGCAGCAGTGTGTGGAAACTATGATCGAAGACGGCGTGGATACCTTTGTAGAGATCGGCCCGGGAAAGACATTAAGCGGATTTATGAGAAAGATCAACCGGAATGTGAAAGTGATCAACATTCAGACAGTGGAAGATTTTGAAAAAGCTGTAGAAGAACTGCAGCAGAAAATGTGAGGGATAGATATGCTGGATAAGAAAGTTGCATTAGTGACAGGCGCCAGCAGGGGGATCGGAAGAGAGATCGCCCTGACTCTGGCAGCCCAGGGAAATTTTGTTGTTGTGAATTATAACGGCTCTGAAGCCAGAGCAAAAGAAGTGGTAGAGACCATTGAGAAAAATGGCGGCCAGGGAGCGGTTTACCAGTGCAGTGTTGGAGATTTCAACGCCTGCCAGGAAATGATCCAGAGTATCATCAAAGAATACGGACGTCTGGATATCCTGGTGAACAATGCCGGAATTACCAGAGATAACCTGATCATGCGGATGAAAGAAGAAGACTTCGACGCAGTGATCAATACCAATTTAAAAGGCGCATTTAACACCATCCGCCACAGCGCCCGTCAGATGCTGAAGCAGAAAAGCGGAAAGATCATTAATATCTCTTCTGTTTCCGGTATCCTGGGAAATGCGGGGCAGGCCAATTATGCGGCAAGTAAGGCCGGCGTTATCGGACTGACCAAGACTATGGCCAGAGAGCTGGCCAGCAGAGGCATTACTGTAAATGCAGTAGCTCCGGGATTTGTGGATACAGAAATGACAGAAGTACTGGGGGATGACATTAAGGAAGCTGCATGTAAACAGATTCCTCTGGGAAGATTCGGAAAGACAAAAGATATCGCAGAAATGGTAGCATTTCTGGCGTCAGAAAAAGCAGATTATATAACCGGCCAGGTCATCAGTGTTGACGGCGGTATGTGCATGTAGGAGGATATATGAAAAGAGTAGTTGTTACCGGCATGGGAGCTATCACTCCTATCGGATTAAATGTAGAAGATTATTGGAATGGATTAAAAGAGGGAAAGATCGGATTTGGGGAGATCACCAAATTTGATACTACGGATTATAAAGTCCATCTGGCTGCCGAGGTAAAAGGCTTTCAGGGAAAAGATTACATGGATTTTAAAGCTGCCAAGAGAATGGAGCTTTTCGCTCAGTATGCAGTAGCCGCTGCAAAAGAGGCTATTGAACAGTCTGGTCTGGATATGGAAAAGGAAGACCCCTTCCGTGTGGGATGTTCGATCGGTTCCGGTATCGGCAGTCTTCAGACAGCAGAGAGAGAGTACGACAAGCTGATGAAAAAGGGACCAAACAGAGTGAATCCTCTGATGGTTCCACTGATGATCTCTAATATGGCTGCCGGAAATGTATCCATTCAGTTCGGACTGAAAGGAAAGAGCATTAACGTGGTAACCGCCTGTGCTACAGGAACCCACAGTATCGGCGAAGCTTACCGGACCATTCAGTTTGGAGACGCAGACGTGATGGTGGCAGGAGGAACCGAAGCCAGCATTACTCCGCTGGGCATCGCAGGATTTGCCGCTTTGACAGCATTATCTACTAACCCGGATCCCGCTCGCTGCTCTGTTCCTTTCGATAAAGAGAGAAGCGGCTTTGTTATGGGCGAAGGCTCCGGCGTGGTAGTCCTGGAAGAACTGGAACACGCGAAGAAGAGAGGCGCAAAGATCCTGGCAGAGGTAGTAGGATACGGAGCAACCAGCGACGCCTACCATATTACATCTCCGGCAGAAGACGGAGAGGGGGCAGCCAAGTGCATGGAGAATGCTGTTAAAGAAGCAGGGATCCCTCTGGAAGATGTGACTTATATCAATGCTCACGGAACCAGCACCCATCATAACGATCTTTTTGAGACAAGAGCTATTAAGAAATTATTCGGGGATCATGCTTATAAGTTAAAGATCAACTCTACAAAATCCATGATCGGCCACCTTCTGGGCGCTGCGGGAGCCGTAGAATTTATCGCCTGCGTAAAGGAGATCGAAAACAGCTATATCCATGAAACCGTAGGATATAAAGTACCGGATGAAGAGTGTGATCTGGACTATGTAACAGGACAGGGCCAGGAGATGGAAATAGAATATGCCCTTTCCAATTCTCTGGGCTTTGGCGGACATAACGCCAGCCTGCTGATCAAAAAATATCACGAGTAGGAGGGGATAACCATGGAATTAGATAAAATCATTGAGTTGATCCATACAGTCAGCGAGTCAAATCTTACACAGTTTACTATGGAAGAAGGAAATCTGAAGATTTCCATGAAGACGGACAAACAGACAAAGGTTGTTGCCGCGCCTCAGGCCGTTGCAGCAGTGCCGGCGGCAGCTGTAGTGGAGACTATCCAGCCAGCAGCACCTTCCCAGGACAGCACTCAGCAGCCTCAGGAAGAAACTTTAGATGGAAATGTAGTAAAATCTCCTCTGGTAGGTACTTTCTATAATGCTCCTTCACCAGACGCGGAACCTTATGTAAAGGTAGGAGATACCGTTAAGAAAGGACAGGTTCTGGCGATCGTAGAAGCTATGAAGCTGATGAACGAGATCGAATCCGAGTTTGACGGTACAGTAGAAAAGATACTGGTATCTAACGAAGAAGTAGTAGAGTACGGACAGCCGCTGTTCGTGATCAAATAGGAGGGAAAGATTATGAAACTGACAACAAAAGAGATCATGGAGATCATTCCCCACAGACATCCTTTTCTCCTTGTTGACACCATCGAGGATATGGAGCCGGGAGTAAGGGCAGTAGGAAGAAAATGCGTAACCTATAATGAGCCTTTCTTTGCAGGACATTTTCCTCAGGAGCCTATCATGCCTGGAGTACTCCAGATCGAAGCTCTTGCACAGGTAGGAGCGGTAGCCATCCTGAGCAAACCGGAAAATAAGGGGAAGACCGCTTATTTCGGCGCTATCAATAATGCAAAATTTAAAAATAAAGTAGTTCCTGGAGACGTACTGACTCTGGAAGTAGAGATTATCAAGGAAAAAGGTCCTGTAGGCGTGGGAAAAGCCGTAGCCAGAAATCAGGACGGGAAGATTACCGTAATGGGCGAAATGACCTTTATGATTGGTTAGAGGAGTGTTAACGTATGTTTCAGAAAATTTTGATCGCAAACAGAGGAGAGATCGCAGTCCGGATCATCCGCGCCTGCAGAGAAATGGGGATCAAGACCGTAGCGGTTTATTCTGAGGCGGACAGAGAAGCCCTTCATGCCCAGCTGGCCGATGAAGCCATCTGTATCGGCCCTGCAGCTCCTCAGGAGAGTTATCTGAATATGGAGAGGATCTTAAGCGCTACTATTGCCACAAAGGCAGAGGCGATCCATCCCGGATTCGGTTTTCTCTCTGAGAACAGCAAGTTTGTAGAAATGTGTGAAAAATGCAATGTGGCTTTCATTGGTCCTTCTGCTGAGGTTATCCATAAAATGGGAAATAAATCCGAAGCCAGAAAAACTATGATGGAAGCAGGAGTTCCTGTTGTTCCCGGTACGAAAGAGCCGGTATACAATGTAGAGGAAGCGCTGGAAGCTGCAAAAGAGATCGGCTTCCCGATCATGATCAAGGCGTCTTCCGGCGGCGGCGGAAAGGGAATGAGGATTTCCGAAAGCCCTGAAGATTTTGAAGAAAACTTTAATACAGCCCAGAGAGAGTCGGTAAATGCCTTTGCCGATGATACCATGTATCTGGAGCGGTATGTCCGGGAACCCAGACATATCGAGGTACAGATCCTGGGAGATAAATTCGGAAATGTGGTCCAGCTGGGTGAACGAGACTGTTCTATCCAGAGACGTCATCAGAAGATGATCGAGGAATCTCCTTCCTGTGCTATTGACCAGGCTACCAGAGAAAAAATGGGAGAAACCGCAGTCAGGGCAGCTAAGGCTGTAGGCTATGAAAGCGCAGGGACGATAGAGTTCCTCCTGGATAAATCGGGAGAATTCTTTTTTATGGAGATGAACACCAGGATCCAGGTAGAACATCCGGTTACAGAGTTTGTTTCCGGCGTGGATCTGGTGAAAGAGCAGATCCGCATTGCCGCAGGCCTGCCTCTTTCTGTAGAACAGAAGGATATCGTTATGAGAGGTCATGCCATCGAATGCAGGATCAATGCGGAGGATCCTTCCAGAAACTTTATGCCCTGTCCCGGGACTATTGAAAACATCCATTTGCCTGGAGGCAATGGCGTCCGGATCGATACCGCAGTGTTTAACGGCTATCAGATCCCGCCTAACTATGATTCAATGATCATGAAGGTGATCGTATATGATAAGGACCGTCCTTCTGCTATAGCCAAGATGAGGAGTACTCTGGGAGAGGTGGTCATTGAGGGAGTTCAGACCAATCTGGATTTCCAGTATGATATTTTGAACCAGAAGGACTTTATAGAAGGTAATATTACCACTGATTTTATTCCGGAACATTATAACATGGAGTAGAGATTTAAGATAAAGGAGTCACGGAGATGTCCAGATTAAAGGATTTATTTAAAAAGTCTGCCAATGTTCAGACACAGGAAGCACAGGGAGAAGAGCAGTCCCATGAGGCTGAAGGAACTCCCTCTGTGCCGGAAGGCCTGTGGGTGAAATGTCCGAAATGCGGGGAGCTTTTATATAAAGAGGACGTAGTTAATCATTATTATATCTGTCCGAAATGCGGCGGCTATTTTCGTATCAAAGCTAAGACAAGGATTAAGTTGGTGGCGGATAAGGGGAGCTTCACCGAGTGGTGTACCGGCCTTGCCAATTCCAATCCTCTGGACTATCCCGGATACGAAGAGAAGATCGCTCAGGTCCAGGCGAAGACCCATCTGGAAGAGGCGGTCCGTATCGGAGAAGCCAAAATTGACGGCCAGAGAGTAGTCCTGGGTGTCTGCGATGCCAGATTCCTTATGGGAAGTATGGGGCATGTGGTAGGAGAGAAGATTACCAGATCTTTTGAAAGAGCTACAGAAGAAAAACTTCCGGTGATCCTTTTCTGCTGCTCCGGAGGCGCCAGAATGCAGGAGGGGATCATTTCTCTTATGCAGATGGCGAAGACTTCCGCTGCTATTAAGCGCCACAGCGAAGCCGGATTGCTTTATATCCCGGTGCTGACCGACCCGACTACAGGAGGAGTTACTGCCAGCTTTGCCATGCTGGGAGATATTATCCTGGCAGAGCCGGGAGCGCTGATCGGTTTTGCAGGTCCCAGGGTAATTGCCCAGACTATCGGACAGAAACTGCCGGAAGGATTCCAGAGATCAGAATTCCTGGTAGAACATGGTATCATTGACGGTATTGTCCGCAGGGAGAATCTGAAGCAGACGCTGTCCGGCCTGGTGAAACTTCATCAGAGGAATAAAGGTTACTGCCAGTTTCTGAGGATCAATCTTCCGGAAGAAAATAAGGAAGAAAAACATTCCAGAAAAAGAAGAAAAGAGAAAGAAATGACTGCCTGGGAGAAAGTAGAGGCGGCCAGAGATTCCAAACGTCTTACCAGTCTGGATTATATAGAGACCATCTTCGACAGCTTTATGGAGCTTCACGGAGACCGGGCATTCCGGGATGACGGAGCTATTGTAGGAGGCCTGGCAGTCTTAGACGGCCAGCCGGTGACGGTGATCGGCGTCCAGAAGGGAAGAAATACCAAAGACAACATTACCAGAAACTTTGGCATGCCTTCGCCGGAAGGCTACCGGAAAGCTCTGCGTCTGATGAAACAGGCGGAGAAGTTTAACCGGCCGGTGATCTGTTTTATCGATACGCCAGGTGCTTTCTGCGGCATTGAGGCGGAAGAGAGAGGACAGGGAGAGGCTATCGCCAGAAATCTCCTGGAAATGTCCGATCTGAAAGTGCCGATCCTTTCTATTGTGATCGGAGAAGGCGGCAGCGGCGGAGCTCTGGCTCTGGGAGTGGCAAATGAAGTGTGGATGATGGAGAACGCCACTTATTCGATCCTTTCTCCGGAAGGTTTTGCTTCTATCCTCTGGAAAGACAGCAAGAAAGCCAAAGAAGCTGCGGAAGTAATGAAGATCACCGCCAAGGACCTGCTGGAGCTGGGTGTTGTGGAGCAGGTGATCCCGGAAGATATTCCAGCATGTAAAGACAATCTGGAAGAACTGTCTAAAGACATGAAGAATAGAATGCATGAATTTTTAGAAAAAGCAGAGGGAATGTCAGGAGAAGAACTGGCAGCCCGGCGCTATGATAGATTTCGTAAAATGTAAATAGTAGTAGAAAGGAGCTGCCGTATTTCTGTTATCGGAGAAAAGTTCTCCGCATAAAGCGGATACGGCAGCTCTTTTTAGAAATGGAGTGTAAAATGGGTACAGGATTAAAAATCGGTGATTTAGAGGCGAGGGTCCCTGTGATACAGGGAGGAATGGGAGTGGGAATCAGTCTTTCCCGTCTGGCCGGCAGTGTAGCGGCCAACGGCGGAATCGGCATTATCTCTACCGCTCAGATCGGGTGGCGGGAGCCGGATTTTTATCAGAACCCTTTTGAGGCCAATTACAGGGCCATGAAAAAAGAACTGGCGGCAGCCAGAGAAATTGCCAATGGCGGCATTGTAGGTTTTAATATCATGGTGGCTACTCAGCGTTATGAAGAATATGTAAAAACAGCAGTAGAAGCCGGAGCAGATGTGATCATTTCCGGGGCCGGCCTTCCCGTGGATCTTCCCAAATATACAGAAGGTTCCGATGTAAAGATCGCCCCGGTGGTCTCTTCCCTGAAATCCTATACAGTCCTGTGCAGGATGTGGGAGAGAAAGTATAAAAGATATCCGGATTTTGTGGTAATAGAAGGTCCCAAGGCCGGAGGCCACCTGGGCTTTTCCACAGAAGAGCTGGATACTTTTACACCGGAATCCTATGACCAGGTGATCCTGTCTATTATCAGCAAAAATAAAGAATACGAAGAAAAAGCAGGAAGGGACATTCCTGTGATCGTGGCAGGAGGCATTTTTGACGGAGAGGATATGAAGCATGCGCTGTCTCTGGGAGCAGACGGTGTCCAGGTGGCTACCCGGTTTGTCACTACAGAAGAGTGCGATGCGGCTCCTGCTTATAAAGAAGCTTATATAAAAGCAAAGAAGGAAGATATCTGCATTGTGAAAAGCCCTGTAGGCATGCCAGGACGAGCCATCCATAATGTATTTATCGATAAGACAAAAACGGAAAAATGCAGGATCAAACACTGTTACCACTGTATCACCACCTGCGATCCGGCAAAGATCCCCTACTGTATCACCCAGGCTTTAGTCAATGCGGCAGAGGGAAATCTGGACGAGGCCCTGCTGTTCTGCGGAGAGAATGCCTATCGGTGCCATAAGATCGAGAAAGTTAAAGATATTATGGAAGAATTTGCACGGGCGGCATGTGAATAATAGAAAAAGAAAAATAGTCCTGTACGGCGGACGAGGATGTCCTTGGGGCGTACAGGGCTTTTTTTAGTTTTCGACCTATATATTTTTATCGTTATCTTTCCTATGAAAAAATGACCATTTTATTTAGAGTATTTTTATTGTAATACGTTTTTCGAACCGTTATACTATCTTTAAGTGAGGTAGGTGATTTCATGAAAAAAATACTGCCGGTAGGTTATGAGGATATCCGGGAGATCGCAGATAGAAATCTGTATTATGTAGATAAATCTCTGATGATCCGTGAGCTTTTAGAAAGAGGAGGAAAGGTAAATCTTTTTACCAGACCCCGGCGTTTCGGAAAAACGCTGAATCTCAGTATGATCCGGCGTTTTTTTGAGCTGGAGCGTGATGAAGAAGGGATAAAGACAGATAACAGCTATATTTTCCAGGATCTGCGGATTGCCTGCTGCCAGGAAATCTGCAGGGATCATCAACAGAAATATCCAGTGATTGCTCTGACCATGAAGTCGGCCAGGCAGCCGGACTTTCAGATGGCTAGGGATAGTCTTAAGGAAATATTTATTTCTGGCTTGCTATCCCAAATGAAGAGATACGGTATATTTACCGTAACAGTG
>ERZ1090862.836-NODE-838-length-13773-cov-8.988847_pt1 | contig 13773 bp, 10 predicted proteins | sample MGYA00478481_ERZ1090862 | MGnify/ENA primary metagenome ERZ1090862 (study PRJEB33644, sample SAMEA5815745) | chicken gut metagenome | biome: Chicken; feature: Gastrointestinal Tract; material: Caecum | place: Ireland | collected 2019-01-01 | study: A study of the... | reverse complement strand
AAACCTGTTCTTCGGCGGTCAGACAGGACAGAACGTCCTCCGCCAGAGATATCCCACAGTTACTTCCATCATTGAAATGGAATATGCATACTGTGAGAATAAGAACAGAATAACATTAATTAAGGCAATCGACAAGCAATATTCCGTTGCCCTGATTCTTTTGGCCTCATTTTCCAGAGATCAGTGCCTCTCAGGTGCACATCTCCCGTCCGTAAATCCAAATACTCCCGCAGCCAAAAAACAAGCCGGACGGTATATATTGTTCGAAGGCTGTAGAACAGCGCCGGCACTTGGCGCGCGTCCTTTGCGCGCCTACGTACCGCTGCGCTGTTCTCCAAGCGCAAGCGCGCCTGAGAACAACATATACCGTCCGGCGACCTTTTTATCTGCCGTCCGATTCGATTTACAGCGTATTTCTATAATAGTTGATCAGGCATCCATCCAGGATGATCTGTCTCTCTGCATCGGTCATATCCCCGAGTCTCAGATCAATCTCTGTAAGCTCATCTCCAACCACATATGCCTTGATCACATCACGCTTCTCTTCCACTGCCTTTCTCACATCCGGAACGAAGATATAGTCCCCGTTCTTAAACGGAAGATGCTCGTGGTCCGCATCAGTCAGGAACGGAAGCATTCCCCAGTTGATCAGGTTAGAGCGGTAACGCTTTGTCGCGTACTCAATGGCAATGTTCGCCCATCCGCCCAGAACCTTCTGGCAGGATGCCGCCTGTTCACGGGCGGAACCATCTCCCGGTTTCACAGCAAAGATCGTGCTGCCGACTCCGATATTTCCTTTTCCTGCTTCCGGATAAGTCTTCTGGATCGTCGCCATGACCGGTTTCAGCTCCTCAAGCGCATCCAGAGGACATGACCCCGCCTCAATGGCTTTCTGCGCCTTCTGTACTTCCTTTGCGCGTCCCACGTATGCCGGATCTTTTCTTGAAAGCGCAAACTCTGCAAGTCCCAGCGGATTGGAACGGTAAGAGGATGTCTCTCCTGACGGGATCAGCTCGTCCGTCGTTGTGACCGGATCATGGATCTCGGAAACAACTTTCACGATCAGGTTCTCCGGAAGCGGAGACATTGCCGGCCAGTCCTTGATGTTCGGTCCGAAGTGGATCTCCACGCCCGGATCTGCCACGCCATGGCTGTCAAAGACTCGGTTTGCATAAATATTTTTATCGAAATGATATTTCTGTCCTTTGTACTCCACATCCAGCGCTGTAGCCGGTGTCAGATATCCCTTGTTCGCTGCTGTCGCGGCGATGGAACGTGCATCCATCAGTGCCACAGATGCAATCTGTCCGCTCTGCAGCTTGCTTCCCTCACGGTTCGGGAAGTTTCTCGTTGTGTGACGGATGGAGAAGGCGTTGTTTGCCGGAGTATCTCCTGCTCCGAAACACGGTCCGCAGAATGCGGTCTTCACAACAGTTCCTGCTTCCAGGAGATCAGCTACCGCTCCGTTCTTCACCAGTTCCATATAAACCGGCATACTTGCGGGATATACGCTGAATGTAAATTCATCTGCTCCGATATTTCTGCCTTTAATGATGTCCGCAGCAGCGCAGATGTTCTCGAATCCGCCGCCGGCACATCCTGCGATGATTCCCTGATCCACATAGAGTTTTCCGTCTCTGATCTTATTCTGAAGAGAATAATCCACAGCGCCGTCCAGACTGACAAGAGCCTTCTTCTCCACATCGTGAAGAATATCCTCCAGGTTCTCATTTACCTCATCGATCGTGTAGACATTGCTCGGATGGAACGGCATTGCGATCATCGGTTTGATCTCGCTTAAGTTCACATAGACACATCCGTCATAATATGTACATGCACCCGGATTCAGTTCTTTGTAGTCGCCGCTTCTTCCATGGATCTCGTAGAACTCTTCGATCTTCTCATCTGTCGTCCAGATCGAGGACAGGCAGGTCGTCTCTGTCGTCATAACGTCAACGCCGATACGGAAGTCAGCGCTCAGATTCTTCACGCCCGGTCCGACGAACTCCATCACTTTATTGTTTACATAGCCATTCTTAAATACCGCGCCGATAATAGCAAGCGCAACATCCTGCGGTCCGACGCCTTTCATCGGCTCGCCGTCAAGATAGATTGCGATCACGCCCGGCATCTTGATATCATATGTCTTGTTGAGAAGCTGTTTTACAAGCTCCGGTCCGCCCTCGCCCATTGCCATGGTTCCAAGCGCTCCGTAACGTGTATGGCTGTCAGATCCGAGGATCATCTTGCCGCCGCCTGCCAGCATCTCACGGGCAAACTGATGGATGACTGCCTGATGAGGCGGAACATAGACGCCGCCGTATTTCTTCGCGCAGGTCAGTCCGAACATGTGGTCATCTTCGTTGATCGTACCGCCTACCGCGCAGAGGCTGTTATGGCAGTTTGTCAGCACATAGGGCATCGGGAATTTCTCCAGCCCTGACGCGCGCGCTGTCTGGATGATCCCGACGAATGTGATATCGTGGGATGTCAGCTTGTCAAAACGGATCTGAAGATTCTGCATATTATCAGAAGTGTTGTGATCCTTCAGAATATTGTACGCCATGGTATTGTGCGCCGCCTCTTCCCTGGACAGCGGAACCTGTACATTCCCTGTATCCTCTACGATTTCAGTGCCGTTTAACAGATAGACACCGTTGTCATATAGTTTGATCATGTAGAAACCTCCTTATAAAACTGTTTACTGTATCTCGCTGCGGGCGTCCCGCCCCGCTTCTGCCGTGCCAGCTCGATTTCGCTTCGCTCCTTCTCGCTGCGGGCATCCCGCCCTATACAGATCATAAGGAACCGTCTGCCGCAAGCCAGCTTGCGCAGACGGTTCCTTATGGTCTGTGCACGGCAGAACTAATGACATAATACCATATTTCCGGGAGGCAGTAAAACCGAAATTTAAAATCTGCCGGATTTCAGTCGCTTTCGTGTGTTCTTCACCGAAGTATAATTTTTCTTTTCAGTCCTGTTGTTTTGTGATATTCTTTTGAGAGTGGCCTGAAAGGGCAATGAAAAGGAGATGGACTATGGACGTTATTATCATAATGTGTATGGGTGTTCTTATCGGGAAATTGTTCTTTCCCGTCAAATGGAAACGCATCAATGAACTTCTGCAGACAATCTGCACACTTCTTCTGATCTTTTCCATGGGCGTCCTGTTGGGAAGCCGGGAAAATTTTCTCCGCGAGCTCGCCGCGCTGGGATCTCAGAGCTTTCTGTTTTTCCTGATACCATCACTGTTTTCTGTCCTTGCCGTATATCCTCTTACAAGGATATTTCTGAATAAGCAGAGAGAAAAGAAAAAGGGGGAGAACTGATGGTCTGGCTGGCTGTGATCGCACTCCTGGGCGGAATTGCCTGCGGAATGGCAGGACTGGACGGCACACTGCCTGTGGAAATGATCGTTTCTAATAAAGATTTTATCCTCTATATCCTGATGTTTCTGGTAGGGATCAGCATCGGACTGAACAGAGGGATCATAAGTAAAATAAAAAAATACCATGTCAGGATCTTTGTGATCCCGGCCGGTATCATTGTCGGCTCTCTGGCAGGCGGAGTCATGAGCGGACTGCTCACAGGGATTCCGCTGGGGCAGAGCACGGCTATCGCATCGGGGCTGGGCTGGTACAGTCTTGCCGGCGTCACTGTCGGGAACCTGGCCGGAGCACAGGCGGGGAGCATCGCCTTTCTGAGCAATCTTCTCCGGGAGATTTTTTCTTTTTTCAGCATCCCTCTGATCTCAAGGAAACTGAATTATCTCACCTGCATCGCCCCGGCAGGCGCCACCAGTGAAGATACTACTCTCCCCATGATGATCCGGTATACAGACGGGGAGACCGTAGTTCTGTCCGTGTTTAACGGCGTGATCTGCTCGGCAGCGGTGCCGTTTCTGATCTCGTTCTGTTATAATTTTTTCTGAAAGTTTCGACTTTCCCAATGTATCAAAATGGCATGGACAGAAAAATACGACCGGGAGACAGCCGGAGTTATTCCGGCCGGCTTCCCGGTCGTATTTTCATGTTCTTTTTACAGAATCCAATAGTAAAATCCTGTGATATCTGCTATTTTTCTATCACCCCGGTACAGATCGACCTCGCCGGCACCTCTGTCCGCGCGATCTGCCCGTTGATCCGGATGTTCACCGGCATTGACTTCTCCGACCGGCTCAGAAGGACGAGTATAATAGAGCCATCGGGATTTTTAAACGCCGTCACATCCAGAGCATCCGTGTATCTGCTGAACCCGATCCGCCTTGCTCCCTCATGGATGTAATGAGAGAAATGGTAGAAGTGCTTCTGGATGAGCTGAGGCATCAGCAGATGTTCTTTCGTGTCATACAAAAACGGCGCCAGACAATAGTTGCCCACATGGTTCGGTCCCCCCTTCTCGTCCAGCACCACGTTCCAGTCATAGAACGCGGACACGCCGTTGTTCAGGTCGCCGATGATCTCGTGGGACAGCCTCATGGCATTCATCTCTGAATCATCGGAGTCAAATTTACTGAACTCGATACAGCTCTCGGACACGATCAGTTTCAGTTCCGGGTACCTCTGTCTCACGAGGGAAAGGTTCTCAAAGTGGTCGCCGCTGTACCAGTGGCAGGCAGCGCCTGTTACCATCCCTTTTGTTGAATCATCGCAGATCTCACGCACCCGCTCAAAGACCCGTTCCTTGTTGTGGTCCCAGATGAATACTTCGATATTATCCATCCCGTGCCTTTTCAGCGCCGGGCACATGGCCTCCTTCAGGAACCTCTTCTCCTCCTGCGCTGTGTAGACGCAGGAGTCCCAGGTCTGGACCGCCTTCGGCTCATTCTGCAGGCTGATCCGCTCCACCTCAAATCCCCTCTCCTGAAATTCCAGGATGTATCTGCAGATGTATTCCGCCCACAGCCCATAATACTCCGGCTTCAGGGATCCGCCGTGCTTTCTGGATCCATTTGTCTTCATAAACTCCGGCGGGGACCAGGGAGAGAGCATGATCTTGAGCCTCCGCCCCGCCGCCTTCTCGGCATCTCTAAGCATGGGGATGATATATTTTTCTGTTCTCGAAAAATCAAAACTCTTCAGTTCCGTATCCTTCTCATCGGACATGGCCTCATACATTTCCGTGGAGAAATCACAACTGTCCATGTGGATACGGACGACACCGTAGTTCATCTGTTCCGGAGAGAAATAAGTCTCCAGTATCTTCTGCTTCTGTGCCGGATACATGAGAGAATAGATGTAGGCCGCCGAGTCGGTGAGGGCTCCTCCGAAGCCCTCAAACTCTTCAAAGAGGATATCCGGATACAGATTGACGACCGAATTTTCCTCTCCCGGATCCGTCTCGAATCCGATGTCATGATATCTGTGCTGAAGTTCCGCACCGGAATTTTCTTTCGTTACGATCAGGTTCAGTTTCATGATAGCAGTTCCTTTCCTAAACATATTTCAGTCTGAGTATCAGCCCTTGACTGCGCCGCCGGTCAGACCTTCCACGATCTGGGACGAGAACAGGAAGTAGATGATGACGATCGGGATCAGGGTCACGATGACCGCTGCCATGGACTCGCTCATGTACTTGGTAAACTGTCCGATATACTGATAAATAGCCAGCGTCAGTGTCCTTACATTCTTATTTCCCAGAAGTACCATCGGCATATAGAAATCATTCCAGTAACCGATCGCGGTGATCAGGGACATGGTAAAAATGACTGGTTTACAGATCGGCAGCACGATCCGGAAAAAGATCTTCAGGTCATGGCAGCCGTCCAGCCTCGCCGACTCCTCCAGCGCCTTCGGGATCGTCCGGAAGAATTTCTGAAAGATCAGGCAGGACATGGATATCTGAGAGATATAGACCAGCACCAGGCCGATCAGATGGTTCAGGAGCCCTAACTGTCTCAGGATCAGGAACAGCGGGAGAACACTGACCTGGATCGGGACCATCATACCGATCAGAAAGTAGCTGGACAAAACCGCCTTCCCCTTAAACTCATATCTTGCAATCCCGTATGCTGCCATGGCGGACAGGATGATGCACCCCAGTGTGCCGCAGACGGTAAGGATCAGCGAATTCCGAAAATAAAGGAAAAAATCATCCTCCAACAGGATCGTAGCGAAATTTTCCAGCGTAACAGCCTTCGGAAGCCCTATAAAATTTGTCACCAGGTCGCTTTTTGTCTTCAGCGAGTTCAGGAAAGTCGCTCCCACCACGAAGATCGTAAAGCAGGTATAGATGATAAGGATGAGGGATATCAGCCACCGGATCGCTTTTGCTTTCCCTGACATGACTCCGTTCCCGGACGTAATGGAAAAATCGTTGGCTTTTGCTTTTTTCATCATTTATTATACACCTCCCGATTAATTATCGTACTCAAATTTTGCGAGCACTCTATTCTGGATAAATGTAACGATCAGCATGATAAGGAACATAACCAGGCAGATTGCTGCGCCGAAGCCATAGTCCTGCCTTCCGTTCAGCCCGCTCCCAAAGGTGTAGCGGTAGAATACCGTGTTCGCAAAATCAAGAGACCCGTTCACGCCTCCGTTTATCCCTCCCAGGATATAAGGAAGGTCAAATATTGCCAGCGCCCATATGGTACTCATGGTAATAATGGAAGCGCAGGACGGCAGCGACAGCGGAAGAAGGATATGCCAGAATCTCTGCCACTCTGTACATCCGTCTACCCTGCACGCCTCCATGACGTCCTGTGAGATATCCATGAAGTTAGAATAGAAGATCATGATGCCGGAGCCGGCCCCCTGCCAGATAACAAACATGATCAGCAGTTTAAACGCCCAGTCCGGATCTCCGAACCATGCCCCCGTCTCCATTCCGATCGTCTCCAGAAATTCATTCATAAACCCGATATTTGGGTTAAAGATCAGGGTCGCGAAGAACCCTACTATCGTCGTACTGATAACATAGGGAAGAAATACCATAAACTTGATATACTTATGCGCCGGTATCTTGATATAAAGCACATATGCGATCAGGTACTGGAACGGCGTGATGATGAGCCATACACACGCAAGGTATTTCAGGTTGTTCTTCAATGCGTTAAAAAAAGTAGGCGTAAATCTTTCGTCTGTAAAAATCGTGATAAAGTTATCAAGACCGATGAACTTGATCTCACCGATCCCGGACCAGTTGGTGAATCCCAGCACCAGTACGCATATGATCGGCAGTACAACGAATACCGTATAAAAAATAAATCCGGGAACGATAAAGAACAGGTGATTTCTGTTTTTTCTGTTTTTCCTCATATTCTTGCCTCACTCTCTGTAATCACCGGAAGTGCCAGGAGGCACATTCCGGGATTGTAAGCGGTCGCCAAGGTCTCGGACAAGTCCGGGCTTTGGCTCGTCTCCGTTGCAAAGAATGCCGGTCTCTCAAGGACCGGCATTCACTGTAATTTCATGCGCCAGGCAGCGCCTGTTTCTGTTTCATCTCCTACATTTCATTCTGGATCTCATCACAGAGTTCATCTACCGTCATCTCTCCGGTAAAAATCTTCGGGAAACCTTCGTCCCATACCGTTGAGGCGTTTCCTGTAGAAGAGTAGGAACTGAGTACGTTCTGCCAGCTTCTGTACAGGTTCCCCTGACCGCTTTCCGAGATCTCCTGCGCGATCTCTGTGGACGCTTCAATCGTATCTGTTGCCGGAACAGCGCCCTGGGACTGTACCCAGATCGTCTGCGCCTCTTCTGTTGCACAGAAGTTTGCAAATGTCAGTGCCGCCTCCAGATTAGAGGAAGACGAATTGACAGAGAATCCGTTTGCGGCAGATCCCACAAGTCCGCATGTTCCATCCTCAGAAGGGATCGCGAATGCACCGTAGTTAAGAGCCGGGTTATTGCTGCTGATCGTAGCCGCATCCCATGAGCCTGCGATATCCATTGCGGCATTTCCTGACGTAAACGCAAGAAGCTGTGAATCATTTTTGATCACTCCCTGCCAGTTATCTCCAAAGTATCCCTTGTCCGCCCAGTCAACCATAAGCTGCATGCAGTCGCGGACCGGCTGGTCCGTTGCGGTAACTTCTGTATAGTCCTGAAGTTTCGCGCTGTAGTCCGGGGCATATCCCGCAAGGATCGGCTCAAACCCAAACAGCAGGGACCAGGATTCCAAAGCCATGGAGATCGGGGTGATCCCTTCTCCTTTTATCTCCTCCAGAAGGTCTTCAAACTCAGAAAATGTCTCCGGCACTTCCCATCCATGCTCTTCAAACATATCTTTATTATAGTAACCCGTTCTTGTATCCAGAGTCATCCACGGTACGGAGTAATACTTTCCGTCAATCTCTGACAGCGCCATGGCATTGTCGTCAAAGAAACTAAAGTCCACCCTGTCGGTCAGGTCCTCAATAGCGCCGTTGTCCACATAGTCAGGCATGTTGACCGTAGCGGTTCCGTTTGTCCAGAACAGGTCCGGTCCGTCGCCGGACTGGATCGCTGTAGAAAGGAGACCGTAGTAGTCGCCATCCGCCCGGATCTCATAATTTACTTCAATGTCCGGATACTCCTCGTTAAACGCCTCGATCACTGCTGCCAGGCTGTCTTCAAATGTATAGTCATGCTCCCAGATCGTGATGCTTCCTGATGTGCCGTCCGAAGCTCCCTCATCTCCCGAGGAACTTCCGCATCCTGCCAGGAGCCCCGTAACCATCGCTCCGACAAGCAGGGCTGCCAGTACTCTCTTTTTCATTTCTTTTTACCTTCCTTTCTGTAACCGTTTGTTTTATTTTCTGAGATTATTATAAGGATTTCTCCGCACCTCCTACAAGGAACGGACTTCTCAGATAACTTCAAAAAAATATCCGGGGCATCCCCGGATATTCAATATTTTATCAATTGTTCAAAATCTGGTCCTGTTCCTCTTCCGGCGCGCTGATCCCAAGCTGTCTCCTGTATTCCCCCACGGTCATCCCGGTAACTTTTTTAAACACCCGGATCATATAGTTTACATTTGCAAAGCCCGTGATCTCCGCGATCTGCCAGAGAGAATTTGACGGGTTCTTCATCAATATCTGTGCCCTCCTGATCCGCTCCCGGTTCACATACTGAGTGATAGTAAGACCGGTCCGTTCCTTGAACTTCTTCGACAGGGAGGGGATGCTCATGCATCCGATCTCCGCCAGGTCCGTCAGGGATATCTTTTGGTCCAGATTCTGCTCAATATAGCGGAAAACCCCGGAAAATTCATCCGCATTCAGTTCGGCGTACAAGTCTTCATGAAACTCTTTAAACAGTTCCGCAAGTTCCTGTTCTAACCGGCTCAGGCTTTTCGCCTTTGTCACGAGGGAAAGCACCCGGGAACTGATATTCCATTCCTCCGTAAACTCTCTGCTCAGACGGTTATCGTGAAGGATCCGGTAGGTCATGTCATTGAGCCCCCCGATCAGCCGGTTCCGGAACCGGTCAGTCTCTGCTTTCCGCCTCCGTGCATACGCACAGGTCCTGTGCAGCTCCTCTGTAAAAATCCGCAGGCCTTCCTGTCCGGTAAACCGGTCTGAAGAAAAGCTGACCGGAGCCGGTTCCGGCAGTTCTTCCGGAAGGGTATACACCTCTTTGTCCAGATCATAGAAATCCAGATCCGCTGCTGTCTTCGCCTCATCATACCGCTCCCTGGAATCCTTCAGATCCGTAAAGGACGAACTGACTCCGAAAATGAGTTTTCCGTTAATATACTGTTTCGCGTTGCCGCCGATCACTGAGAGGTTTTTGGAAAGTTCCTCTTCCAGTTCCTGTTTTCCAATCTTCCGGTCAAACCGGAAGATGATGAACATCTCCCTGTTGTAAGGTGAAAACAGTGTTCCCATCTGATACCGGGAGACTACCTCCTCAAGCAGGCTCACCAGCATGGGTCCGTCCAGTCCCGCCATGCCGGTCTCCGCTCTGGTTTCTCCGCCACCGCTGTCTTCCGCCTTTACCCGGGGGATCGCGATCACATAGGTTCCCTCCTCCATATTCTCCTCTTTATGGACATGGGTCTTTCTCTCCCGGCTTTCCTCCGGGGCAGTCTCGGCATACACCTTTTTTACTTCTTTTATCAGTGTTTCCTCTGTGAGATCCATTTTCAGGAGATAGCTGTTGGTACCTTTGGAGATTGCCTCCTGAGCATAGGAAAAATTATCGTGGCAGCTCACGATGATGATCCCGGGCGACAGATTTTCCTTCCGCACAGCAGCGATCAGATCCAGGCCGCTCATATCCGCCATTTCTATGTCCGTGATCACCACATCCGTCACATTTTCCCTGAGGAACTCCAGCGCCTCGGCTGCTCCCCCGAAAACGCCAAGTACTTTTATATCCTCTTTTCCGTCTATAAATGAACGAATACCGATCCTTGAGAGGACCTCATCGTCCACGATGATCGTTCGAATCATGTCCTTCATCACCTTATCCTGAGATTAACGGCAGATGGTACGTTACAGTTGTCCCACTGCCCGGTTTGCTTTGTATTTCAAGGGAGTATGGAGGACCGTACTCCAGGCGGATGATCTCCTCCACGTTGTGGAGCCCGATGTTTGTATGATCCTCCCCGGTATCCGGGTGCTTCCTCCACTCCTCAACGTCAAAGCCCACACCTGTGTCGCTGACCGTAATATAAAGTCCGTCCTCTTCCTTCCATATCCGGATGCGGATCTCCCCATCCTTCTCCTGCCCTCTTCCCAGACCGTGAACAATGGCGTTCTCCACCACGGGCTGGAGCAGGAATTTCCGGATATGATACTCCATACAATCCTCATCCGCCTCGGTCTTCAGCTCAAAATTCATAAATCTTGCCTTCTGGATCACCGCGTAATTCTCCACCAGTTTCAGTTCATCTCGAACCGTGTAGGACTCGTCGTCCACTCTCGCTGCATTCCGGAAGATATAGATCAGGGATTCGATGAGATGCTGGATATTCTTCTGTTTGTTCAGCACCGCCATCCACTTGATCGTGTTCAGAGCATTGTAGATGAAATGCGGGGTGAGCTGGGCGGTGAGCGCCATCATCCTCTGCCGGTTCTTTTCCTCTTGCTCTTCCTTATATTGTATCATAAGCTGGCTGATCCGCTCTGTCATATCTGAGAAATGTTCCGCCAGGCTCCGGAATTCCCCGCTGCCCATGGGTTCCAGTTCCACCGGACGCAGTTCCGCATAATCGTCCATTGCCTTCTTCAGTGAATGGAGCGGCCGGAACACGCTCTTCTTCATCATATACAGCATGACCGCCAGGAACAGAAGATAGATCACGGAAATCACAATAAACGGCAGTTCCAGAGTCAGGATGTCCCTTATGATCTCGAAATCCGGGACTGTACTGATGCAGTACCAGTCCGCACTCCGCAGTTTACTGTATGCATAGACACCCCCTCCCTCGTCCGTATCCACCTCCTGCGCACCGGACCGTTTCGATGCCGGGATGCCTGACAGATCGATTTTCCCCTCTTTCTTATCTCCTGCAGAGTACAGAATATTCCCCGACCCGTCTGTCAGATACTTCTCCGCGTATCCCCCTGTAAGTTGAGAATAGACCTCTGAGATAAATTTCTCATCCAGCACCATATACATGATCCCGACAGATTCAAAATCCCTGCCGTTGAGCCGTCGGGCAAGGATATACATTTTCTGATCCGCGCTTCCCCGCATCTCGTCCGTGGGATACCAGATGCACTTTCCTCCCGCATCCAGTATTTCCTGCTCATGTGGTGCCATCACATCAAAGATCTCGTCATAGGTGGCCCCGCTGTGGTATACCTGGTCTCCGGACCTCAGATAGATCGCGTGGATATGTGTGTCCGGAAAAGAAATCCCGTCCAACACTCCGTATGCCTGGACCGTCCCTGAGCATCCCGTCCTCACCGGTGCACGATTCCCTGACCGCCGCTTTTACTCCTTCCGCACGCTCCCGGTACATTGCCGCCCGCTCCGCTTCTCCCAGATAGGAGAAGATATCTGCCGCAGCCTGAAGCCCCATGATATAGAGCAGGCTTTCCATAGTGATGGGACCTGAGAGCGTTGCCGGCGGCACCCCTGTAGTCTCATCCCACTCCGGCGTCCAGTCGATAAAAGACCAGAACCGTCCCCCGTTCAGTCCGCCCACTTTCTGCACCAGGCCGTTTTCCCGGTGCCTGTGGAAAAAGTTCAGGATTCCCTCCACAGAAGGCATGAACTGCTCCAGCATCTCCCTGTCCCCGAAATACATCATATGGTCATGGAGCATCAGGATATAGTAAATAGAAAATCCGGGGATCACATTCGGCCCGTAATTGGGGTAAGAGCAGTTGATCAGCCCATCATATCTCTGGGACCGGCGGAAATCATCCATACACTTCCGCGCCAGCCGGTCATCCGCCGCCACTGCATATGTATAGAGGATCTGAACCCTCGAATCCATAGCATACTGGAGCTGCTCATAGAAAGGACAGTCCTCGTAGGTCTCATGCATACATCTGCGGAGCGTCCGCTCACTCATCTCCCAGATCGCTTCCAGCTCCGGATCGGAAGTCTGGATACTGGTCCGCACTTCCAGAGGATATCCCGTCTCTGTGTAATCAAACCGCGCAACGGCCACCGGTTCCTCCGCTGTTGTGATCTCAAGGCGGATAAACCGGAATGTCCGGAACCAGAAAGGCTCATACTCCTCCGGTATCTCCTCCATCCCGTATCCGGCTGCATGATAAAGATCGCAGAACCCTTCCAGGTGCCCGTTCTCCCAGTCATCCCGCCTTCCTTTCACCGGAAGGTCCCCTTTTCGCTCATCCGTGACATAAGACTCAGACTGCAGGATCCTTATATCAGTTCCTTTTCCTCCGTATAATGCCAGATGCAGGTAGCCGGTCATCTCCTCCCCGGCGGTGATCTCCACGATTTCCCGGGAATATGCAGGGATCACAAGGGGCTCTCCCTGACGGATCAGCCCTTCCCAGGCCTGCCGGGAGGTTGCAGTTTCCCGAAGCGTCACAATATCCTGGAATTTCCGGTCCTTTCTGTAAAGAAACGGGATGGTCCGGGGATAAAGGTTTCCCGGGCTGACCGCTTCGCTGAGATAAGGATACGCAAAAGCATCCTCCCAGCCGGAATCGTCATAGTCCTCCCGCATCCATCCCTTCAGTTCCCCGGAGGGGCGCCTTTCCTCATATATCTGCAATGGGGCAAAGATCTCTGACTCAGAGACAATGGCAAATCCCCCGTCTTTTCTGGCACGCCATGACGCGTCCGCGCAGAGTTCTTCCTCTCTCTCTTCGCCGCATCCATCCGCAAAGGTCAGCTTCCCCTTTAGATACAGCCCTGGCACTTCCGTTCGGAAGATACCGTGGTTTCCCTTCCTGTGGATCCTGGGATACCGCAGGACCTGGACCGCGATGGCATTCTTCCCTTTTTTCAAATAAGGCAGAACGTCTACCTCGTCGTAAAACCAGACCTGGCCATCTCCCCGGCTGGGACCGATCTCCGCCAGTTTTCCGTTTATGTACAGTTTGTATCTTGAGTCCGCCGAGATACAAAAGCTTGCCCGTTTCAAATCTCCTGCCACTTCAAGCACCTTTCGGAACAGGACAAGGACCGGCTCGTTTCTGTCCTCCGCGCTCCAGTTTTTCAGCCATATCCAGCATGTTGATCCACTCATTTGCATGTTCTCCTTTTTGCTTTTTCTTGAGTCGTCTCCGCCGTCCTTTCCCAGGCGTTTCCTCCTCATACTATAGTTATACTAGCGAAAACCGTTTTCTCCATCAACCCTTACAAAAGCGGATTTAAATTGATTTATTTTAAAATATTATCACCTTATTAT
>ERZ1090862.835-NODE-837-length-13777-cov-5.880848_pt1 | contig 13777 bp, 14 predicted proteins | sample MGYA00478481_ERZ1090862 | MGnify/ENA primary metagenome ERZ1090862 (study PRJEB33644, sample SAMEA5815745) | chicken gut metagenome | biome: Chicken; feature: Gastrointestinal Tract; material: Caecum | place: Ireland | collected 2019-01-01 | study: A study of the... | reverse complement strand
CGACTGCGGCATGGAGCAGGGACCGGATCTGTACGAGAATCCGGGGCTGCCTATTCCGGAAAACGAGATCGATTACGTGTTTCTGACGCATGCCCATATTGACCATTCGGGAATGCTTCCGGCGCTGGAAAAGAAAGGATTTCACGGACAGATCTTTGCCACTTTTGCCACGGTAGATCTCTGCAATATCATGCTTCGCGACAGTGCGCACATTCAGGAGTTTGAGGCAGAGTGGAGGAACCGGAAAGGAAAGAGAGCCGGGAAACCTGTGTATGAGCCGGTTTATGTGATGCAGGACGCTCTGGATGCGATCGAACTTCTTGTTCCCTGCCAGTATGGGGAACGTATCACCATCTGTGACGGGATTCAGATACGCTTTACGGATGTAGGGCATCTTCTCGGATCTGCAAGCATTGAAGTCTGGGCAACAGAGGGCGGGGTGACGAAGAAGATCGTATTTTCAGGGGATGTGGGAAATCTGGATCAGCCGATCATCAAAGATCCCACTTACACTCAGTCGGCAGACTATGTGGTTGTGGAGTCCACATACGGAAACAGGATCCATTCTGCGGAAAAGCCGGATTATCTCGGAGAGTTTACGAGGATCATCAAAGAGACATTTGACAGAGGCGGCAATGTGGTCATCCCATCTTTCGCTGTGGGCAGGACGCAGGAGATGCTGTATTTTATCCGGGAGATCAAGGAACAGGGACTTCTGAAAGAATACCAGGATTTCGATGTGTATCTGGACAGTCCTCTGGCGATCGAGGCGACGAAGGTGTTCACAAAGAACATGAGAGACTGTTTTGATGAGGAAGCGCTTGCACTTGTCAACGCGGGAATAAATCCTCTTGTTTTTCCGGGACTGCATACTTCAACAACCAGCGAAGACTCCAAGATGATCAATTTTATAGAAAAGCCGAAAGTGATCATCTCAGCTTCGGGTATGTGTGATGCAGGCCGCATCAGGCACCATCTGAAACATAACCTGTGGCGCCCGGAATGTACCATCCTCTTCGTAGGATATCAGGCAAACGGGACGTTGGGAAGACGGCTCCTTGAAGGTGAGAAAAATGTAAAGCTCTTCGGGGAGGAAATCGAGGTGCATGCCCGGATCGAGAGCCTTCACGGAGTCAGCGGCCATGCGGACATGAACGGACTCCTGAAGTGGATCGAAGGGTTTCACAGTCCCATTGAGAGGATTTTTGTGGTACACGGGGAAGATACTGTGACGGAGGAGTTTGCGCAGACCGTGGAGGAAAAGTTTGGATACAGTGCATGGGCTCCGTTCCCCTGTGGCGAAGTGGATCTGCTCACCAATGAGATCATAAGCGAAGGCGTTAAGATTCCGGTGAGGCCGAAGAAGGCAGCGCAGCGCAGGGCGGATACCGCGTTTGAACGGCTTGTTGAGGCAGGAAAGCGCCTTCTGGATATTATTTATCAGAATGAGGGCCTGTCTAATAAAGATAAGGCGAAATTTGAGAGCCAGATTAACAATCTTGCGGATAAATGGGAAGAATAGCTTCCTGTCTGTCAAGGTCCAAAAGTTTATAAAATTTTTTCCGCAGTCGAATATCTTATGATCAGAGTGAGAATCATTTTAAGTAGAAAACAGCTTAGGAGGATTCTTACAATGATGGTGAACAAGGTTGAACTGTGCGGAGTCAATACATCGAAACTCCCGCTCCTGAAAGAGGAGGAGAAGGAGGAATTGTTCGCGCGCGTCCAGGCGGGAGACCAGGAGGCGCGCGAACAGTATATCAAGGGAAATCTAAGGCTGGTACTCAGTGTGATAAAACGGTTTGACTCAAGCAGTGAGAATGCAGACGATCTTTTTCAGATCGGATGTGTAGGGCTGATGAAGGCGGTAGATCATTTTGATCCTGCAAGGATGGTGAAGTTTTCTACTTATGCCGTTCCCATGATCATCGGCGAGATCCGCAGATATCTCCGGGATAACAGCTCGATCCGGGTCAGCCGGTCGCTTCGCGATACGGCATACAAGGCGATCTATGCAAAAGAAGGATACATCCGTCAGCATATGAAGGAACCGACAGTGCAGGAGATCGCGGATGAGATCGGGATCGCAAAAGAGGACGTCGTCTTTGCGCTGGACGCAATCCAGGCGCCTGTGAGTCTTCATGAACCGGTTTACAGCGACGGAGGGGATGCGCTCTATGTTATGGATCAGGTCAGCGACAAGAAGAATAAAGAGGAAAACTGGGTTGAGGAGCTCTCGCTGGAGGCGGCGATGGAGAGGCTGAATGAGCGGGAGAGATATATTATAACGCTGCGATTCTTTGAGGGAAAGACTCAGATGGAAGTCGCGGAACAGATCAACATCTCACAGGCACAGGTAAGCCGTCTGGAGAAGAATGCGCTTAAGATCATGAGACAGTATCTCCTCGGCAGATAAGAAGGTATTGAAATTTTCATGTCTTCATACTATGATATGGTTAACCGGGGCAGATACCGGTACAAAAGAAGAATATGGAGGGAAACCATGTATAAGGCATGTATATTTGATCTGGATGGAACGTTGACAGATACACTGGATTCTCTGGCTTATTCAGTCAATGAGACTATGAAGGAGATCGGGCTTCCTGGGATCACAGAGGAACAGTGCCGGATGTTTGTGGGAAACGGTGCAAAGGTACTGATCGAAAAGACGCTGCGCGCGTGCGGCGACGAGCACCTGGAACATTTTGAAGAGGCGATGAGCGCATACCTGAGAATATTTGACGAGAACTGCACATATCATGTAGTACCTTACAGAGGAGTGCAGTCTCTGCTGGAAAACCTTAAGAAACGAGGGATCAAACTGGCCGTCCTGTCTAATAAACCGGACCGCCAGGCTGTCCATGTTGTCAGCGCGATCTTTGGAGAAGGTCTGTTTGATCAGGTACACGGACAGCGGGAGGGGGTTCCGCGCAAACCGGATCCTGCGGCTGTGCTGCAGATCGCATCCGAGCTGGGTGCGGCCCCGGAGGAGACTGTCTATATCGGGGATTCCGAGGTGGATCTCGCGACAGGAACCGCGGCAGGGATGAAGACTGTGCTGGTGTCGTGGGGATTTCGCGGCAGGGAAGCCCTGACCAGGGACGGTGCGAAGTGCATTGTAGATTCGGCAGAAGAGATCCTGAATATAGCAGAAGGAGGGTGTGTATGAGCAGTTACAGTGAAGAGTGTCTGAATGTTTTCCTGAAGGAACAGAGCCGTCTGTTTGACGAACCGGTTGCAGAAACGCCGGAGGAAGCAGAGGCGTTCCTTGAAGACTGTATGGCAGTTGTGGTGGATTCGCTGAGTGAGGTGAGAGAATACTTCGAGGAGAGCGGAGCGGATGTAGATCATATGACAGAGGAAGAACTGGAAGAAGCGTCGGAAGTGTTTTCTCTGCCGGATGGAAAATATCTGATCGTTGAAGGATAAAAACAGGAATATCATATAAAAGCCGCAGTTTATTTGACTGCGGCTTTGTCAACTGCTTCTCTGATGGCATCCAGTATCATCTGGGATGTGTAGGGGGTGTCCTCCGGAAGAGAGATGTCTTCAAGGGACTGAGTTCTGCAGATCTGTTCTGCGATATCCTCGATGGCCGGCTGAACGAGAGGGTACATCGCTGCAACCGTTTCGTCCAGGTTGGAAAACCGGATGGAGTTGATTCGGGATTCGTCTACGGATACCTCTACTTCCAGATTTGCGTTGTTCAGTGTGAGAGAAGAAGTATAAATGCCTGGAGTATACTGCTTTTCTCCGACGGCTGAGGAACTGTCATTTTGGCGGAACATGACGACGAGGAGAATGATGAGCAGTATTCCCAGCGCGGCAAATACGGCGGTGTAGATGATCTCTTTCATATGAAGTACTATGATCTTTGTCTTGGAACCCATAGAGTTACCTCCCAATCCATTTTGCTGTTCGTCCTTGTGACTTCAGCTTTTTTAATAAGTGTATGACGCAAAAAGGGAAAATATTCACAGCTATTGCGTGACAAACCACGGACCATGCTGTAAAATAAAATGCGATTGTGTTGAGAAAGGATGAGTGAAATGTTTATTATAGCCGGTCTGGGAAATCCGACAAAGGAATACGAGGGGACAAGGCATAATGTGGGATTTGATGTTATAGACAGAATCTCGGAGAAATATAATATAACGGTAGATGTAAAAAAGCACCGGGCGCTGATCGGAAAAGGGATGATAGCCGGTCAGAAGGTGATACTGGCAAAGCCTCAGACTTACATGAATCTGAGTGGCGAGAGCCTTCGCAGCATAGTGGATTATTATAAGATCGATCCAGAGGAAGAACTTCTGGTCATCTATGATGATATCAGCCTGGATGTGGGACAGCTCAGGATCAGAGAAAAGGGGAGTGCCGGAGGACACAACGGGATCAAGAACATCATCGCGCACCTTGGGACTCAGGTGTTTGCAAGGATCAAGATCGGTGTGGGAGAAAAACCCCGGGGATATGATCTGGCGGACTATGTGTTGGGACACTTTTCAAAAGCAGAGAGAGAGCTGATGGAAGAGGGATATGGACGTGCGGTGCAGGCTGCGGAGCTGATCGTATCCGGTGAAATTTCGGAAGCGATGAACGAGTTTAACAGAAAGAAGAAAGAAGAGTAGAAAAGAGGGAAAAAAGAGCAAGATGCAGGCTTTTTTGGCTCCGCTGACAGAACTGGCGGAATATCAGGATATTCAGAAAGGCAGAAGGAAAGGAGAGGGGCTCATCCAGATCGCAGGCTGTGTGAATTCCCAGAAGACCCATTTAATGTATGCGCTTGGCGATGGCTTTGAGTACAGAGTCATCGCTTTCTCCAGTGAGGAAAAAGCAAAAAAAGCATATGAAGAGTATCGGTTTCTGACAGAAGATGTATACTTGTATCCCGCAAGAGATCTGCTGTTTTATTATGCGGATATCAAAGGTAAGGTCCTGACCGGCCGGCGCATGGAGGTATTGCGCGCTCTGATAGAAAAAGAACCGGGAAGTCCGCTGAACGTGATCACCACGATGGACGCCTTCCTCGATGGAATTTCTGCTCCCGATGAGATCAGAAAAAGAAGGATCAGTCTCAGAAGCGGGGATGAGCTGGATTTCTCTGAATTTCAGTCAGAACTTTCCGGCATGGGATATGAGAGGGAGAGCCAGATAGAGGGGCCAGGGCAGTTTGCGGTCCGTGGAGGAATACTGGACGTCTTCCCTCTGACGGAAGAAATGCCGGTGAGGATCGAACTTTGGGGAGATGAGATCGACTCCATACGGACCTTTGATGTGGAGAGCCAGCGGTCCGTGGAAAATCTGGAACAGATTACGATCTATCCGGCTTCTGAGAACAGCGGGGAAAGTTCGTCCCCGGTCTCTTTTCTGGACTATTTTCCAAAGGATAAGAGTATTCTTCTGCTGGATGAACCATTCCGGCTTCAGGAAGAATCGGAGAAGGTGGAATCAGAGTATTTTCACAGCAGTGAAAACAGGGATGAAGCCGGACTGGATCTTCAGGAAAATGAACTCAAAGTCTGTCAGACGAAAGAGATCATTGAGAAAATGAACGGGTATTATGGAATCGGATTCACGACTCTGGAATCAAAATGTGGGAATTTTCATGTCAGACAGACATACAGTATACAGACAAAGGGGGTGAATCCCTACAACAACAGTTTTGAACTTCTTACCCGGGATCTCAAAAGACTGAAGAGATCCGGATACAGAGTTGTACTCCTGTCCGGCTCCAGGACCAGGGCGAAGAGGCTTGCGGAGGATCTCAGAGATTACGATCTGAGCAGTTTTTACAGTGAGGATATGGAACGCACGGTAAATCCCGGCGAGATCATGGTCTCCTATGGGTATGTGGCGGAGGGATATGAGTATCCCATGCTGAAATTTACTGTGATCTCTGAGACGGATATTTTCGGTAAAAAGAAGAAAAAGAAGAAACGGCGCAGATATGAGGGGCAGAAGATACAGGATTTTGCGGAGCTTAAGCCCGGGGATTATGTCGTTCACGAGAATCATGGACTGGGAATCTACCAGGGGATTGAAAAAATCGAGGTGGATAAGGTCACAAAAGACTATATGAAGATCTCCTATGCGGAAGGTGGTATCCTGTATATTCCCGTGGGACAGATGGATCTGATCCAGAAATATGCCGGTTCTGATGCGAAGAAACCAAAGCTCAACAAACTGGGGACAACCCAGTGGGTAAAGACAAAGAGCCAGGTGAAAAAGGCAGTACAGGCTGTTGCGGAGGATCTGGTTGAACTTTACGCCGTGAGGCAGAAAACAGAAGGGTATGTTTATGGCCCGGATACGGTCTGGCAGAAAGAGTTTGAAGAGATGTTCCCGTTTGAGGAAACGGAGGATCAGATCCAGGCTATCGAGGATACGAAGCATGATATGGAGAGCACGAAGATCATGGATCGTCTGATCTGCGGTGATGTCGGATACGGAAAGACGGAGATCGCGATCCGCGCCGCGTTCAAGGCGGTACAGGAGGGAAAACAGGTAGTATTTCTTGTGCCCACCACCATTCTGGCGCAGCAGCATTACAATACGTTTGTCCAGCGTCTGAAGGATTTCCCGGTCCGGATCGACCTGCTCTGCAGGTTCCGCAGTTCTTATCAGCAGAAAAAAACGGTGGAGGATCTGAAAAAAGGTCTTGTGGACATTGTGATCGGCACCCACCGGGTCCTGTCGAAGGATGTGGGATATAAAGATCTGGGGCTTCTGATCATAGACGAAGAGCAGCGGTTCGGAGTGACCCATAAGGAGAAGATCAAAAAACTCAGGGAGAATGTGGATGTGCTGACTCTCACGGCAACACCCATACCCCGGACTCTTCATATGAGTCTGATCGGGATCCGGGATATGAGTGTTCTGGAGGAAGCGCCCCATGACAGGATGCCCATCCAGACCTACGTGATGGAATACAATGACGAGATGGTCCGGGAGGCGATCGAGCGGGAACTGTCCAGGGGCGGGCAGGTGTACTATGTATATAACCGGGTCAGTGATATTGCGGACGTTGCAGGAAGGATTCAGAAACTCGTGCCGGATGCGACTGTCTCATATGCCCATGGCCAGATGAATGAACGTCAGCTGGAGGACATCATGTATGACTTTATCAACGGAGATATTGATGTCCTTGTCTCTACGACGATCATAGAGACCGGGCTGGATATTCCCAATGCCAATACCATGATCATCCAGGATGCGGATCGGTTCGGGCTGTCTCAGCTCTATCAGCTCAGGGGAAGAGTAGGGCGCTCCAACCGGATGGCCTATGCCTTCCTTCTGTACCGCAGGGACAAACTTCTGAAAGAAGTTGCGGAGAAGAGACTCGCCGCCATCCGGGAATTTACGGATCTTGGATCTGGGATCAAGATCGCTATGAGGGATCTTGAGATCCGGGGGGCAGGGAATCTTCTCGGAGAGGCCCAGAGCGGACACATGGAGGCAGTGGGGTATGACCTGTACTGTAAAATGCTCAATGAAGCGGTACGCCAGCTGAAAGGCGGAGGAGAGGAAGAAATCTATACTACGACTGTGGATATCAACATTGACGCCTACATTCCGGATTCCTATATCAGGAATGAGTATCAGAAACTTGACGTGTACAAACGTATTGCCGCTATCGAGACAGAGGAAGAGATGGACGATATGACGGAAGAGCTGATCGACCGGTTCGGCGACATCCCCAAGAAAGTACAGCAGCTCCTTCATATCGCGGCGATCAAGGGACTGGCTCACTCGGCATATGTCACTTCTGTGGAGCAGAAAGGCAGGGCTTATCTGTTTACCATGTATGAGAAGGCGAAGATTGATCCCCGGAAGATTCCGGCGCTGCTTCAGTCCTATGGAAACAGTCTTACTTTCCGCGCGGAAAACCCGCCTTATTTTCGATATGAAAAGCGGGGCAGGAACAAAAAGGAGACCGGGGAGGATGTGCTTCAGCTTTTGAGAAAGATTCTTGAGGATATCAGGGGGTTGAGGAATTCTTTGTGATTCCTACTTGTTAGAATGAGTAAAACGGAGTATAATATTCGGGAATGTTACGGGATGAATGTCATATGGAAATGCAGGTCATCCCGGGAAATAGATACTTAGGAGGACGTGGATGATGCGGTTCGGAAAAAGAGCGGCGGTTCTGGCAATGGCAGGTGTATTTGGCGCAGCCTGCATGACAGGCTGCAGCGGTTCGCTTGATTCGGATGCGGTTGTGGCAACAGTCGGAGGAGAGGATGTCACTCTCGGAGTTGCCAACTTTTATGCCAGGATGCAGCAGGGACAGTATGAGACATACTATGCCGGCATGATGGGAACGACGCCGGAGGAAATGTGGTCACAGGAATATACAGAGGGAACCACTCTTGAGGATGAGACAAAGGATGGCGTCCTTGAAATGCTGGAGGATCTGTATGTGATCTCCCAGCATGCGGATGAATATGAAGTGGCACTCACTGAAGATGAGGAGAAAGCAATCTCTGACGCGGCTGCACAGTTTGACGCGGACAATACAGATGAGGCAAAAGCGGCGGTGTCAGGATACCGTAAGGATGTGGAAAAACTTCTGGAACTTCTGACTATTCAGAACAAGATGGAAAAGCCCATGAAAGAAGGGGTGGATGAGGAAGTCTCTGATGAAGAGGCGGCTCAGAAGAGCATGCAGTATGTATATTTCCCATTTACGACCACGGATGATTCGGGAAACAGTACCGAGATGACAGATGAGGAGAAAGAGGATCTGCGGTCTGCAGCTCAGGATTTTGATGATCAGGTGAAAGATGGGGAAGACTTTGAATCGGCGGCGGAATCGGCTGACGTTGAAGTGCGGACAACGACCTTTGATTCTGAGAGCACCAGCCCGGATGCGGACCTGATCGCTGCAGCGGATGCACTTGAAGCAGAGGGCGATGTGACTGATGTGATCGAGACGGACAGCGGGCTTTATGTGGCGAGACTTACCAGTATGCTTGACCGGGATGCCACGGATCAGGAGAAGCAGAATATTGTTGAGCAGAGACGTCAGGATCAGTATGATTCTTTTCTGGAAGATTGGAGGGAAGCTGCGGATATCACTGTGAATGAGAAGGTATGGGCAAAGGTCGATTTTGAGGATCAGGGTGTAACCATTATCACTTCCGAGACGGAAGACGGCACAGCCGATGATAACTCTCAGACAGATGAAAGTACTGATACGTCAGATGCCTCTGATTCATCCGAGAACACAGATGAGGCTGCATCAGGGAGCGGCGCAGAGTAAAACAGAACAGTCAGATTAATAAAAAGAAACACCGGAGAACGCTCTCCGGTGTTTCTTTTTATGTGAGCCGAAACCCGGACCAGCCGGGTCATTGGCATCTGCCTGATTTATATGTATTCGCATTTCTCAAAATAATGCATCAGGATATCGGCGCAGTTTTCGACGCCTAATTCAGAAGTGTCCAGGATCATGTGGTAATCATTCACATCACCCCAGGTCTTTCCTGTATGTTCATAATAGTAGGAAGCTCTTTCTTCATCAGTTTTTTCGACTTTTTCCTTCGCATCGTCATAGCTCAGATCGTCCTTTTCCATGATCCTGTGAATCCGGTCCTCTTTGTCAGCGCAGACAAAGATATTAAGGACATTCATCCGGTCCTTGAGAATATCAGAAGCACAGCGGCCGAGGATGATACAGGGTTTTTCCGCAAGCTTGCGGATCGCTTCCGCCTCGCTTTCGTACATATGGTCATTGATCTTCTGCTCGATATAAGCCTTGTCATAGACGGGGATATCGAGACGCTCGGAAAGTTCTCTGGCGATGATGCTTGCCCCTGTTCCGAAGCGGCGGCTCATAGTGATAACTAATTTCATAAGAACTCCTCCTTTGTAGATATAGAATCAGTAACTACAATTATAACACTTCTTCGGCGATTTGTCTGCTAAGAGATTTTAATTCTTCCATCTGCGCTTCTTTCAGGGAGGACTTGATCGTGACGCTTCCCTCAAGCAGAGTCATGTTCTTCATCTCCCCGACTTTTGCGGTCATCAGTTTCGTGGACTGGGGAGCCCAGGAGCCATTGCCGAGAAGGGCGATGGTACGGTTCTGCAGTGCAAGAGCTTTCATGTCTTCAAGATAATTGTCCATCAGCGGATAGATACCGTTGTTGTAGGTCGGCGCCGCCAGAACGATATGACTGTATTTGAAGCTGTCTGCGATCAGTTCGGAAACATGAGTTTTGGAAATGTTGTGGATATGGATATCTTTAACGCCTTCCTCTGCCAGCATCGCCGCAAATGTATCCACCATGTTTTCTGTATTTCCGTACATGGAAGCATAAGCGATCAGGACGCCTTTTTCCTCCGGCTCATATTTGCTCCAGATGTCGTACTTTCCGATAATGTAGTCGAGATCTGTTCTCCAGATCGGTCCGTGGAGCGGGCAGATCACCTGAATGTCAAGGGTTGCGGCTTTCTTCAGTACATTCTGTACCTGCATGCCGTATTTTCCGACAATGTTTGTATAGTAGCGGCGGGCTTCATCCAGCCAGTCCCTGTCAAAATTAACCTCATCATTGAAGATATTTCCGTTCAGCGCCTTGAATGTGCCGAAGGCATCCGCGGAGAAGAGTACTTTGTCAGTTTCGTCGTATGTCATCATGGCTTCCGGCCAGTGTACCATGGGGGCCATCACAAAGTGGAGAGTATGCTTTCCGGCTGAGAAAGTGTCGCCTTCTTTTATGATGATCTTCTTTCCTTCCAGGTCAAAATCAAAGAACTGATCGATCATGGGGAAGGTCTTGGCGTTTCCGATCAGCTGCATATCGGGGTAACGCAGTACCAGTTCCTCGATCATGGCGCAGTGGTCAGGCTCCATGTGGTTAATAACGAGATAGTCAAGTGTACGTCCGCCGAGGACTGCCTGGATATTCTCAAGAAACTGGCGGCCTACCGCATAGTCCGCAGAATCAAAGAGTACGGTTTTTTCGTCCATCAGAAGATAGGAGTTGTAGGAGACACCATCGGAGAGGGGGAAAATATTCTCAAATAATTCCAGTCTGCGATCGCTTGCTCCGACCCAGTAAAGATCCTCGGTTACTTTTCTGAAACAGTGCATAATTAATCCTCCTTTTATCTCTATGAATGTATGAACATATGGCTCTGTCAGATTGATTGACCGATTATATTCTATCATAAAAGAAAGATTTGGCAAGATGGGGATTGATTTTCCCGGAGGGATTGCTTATGCTTTTGATGAGATTATCAGAAATCAGGAGGAGTACTATGTTATTTGTTTGTTATCCGAAATGCAGTACATGTAAAAAAGCAGAAAAATGGCTTGAGGCAAAAGGAATCGATTTTGAGAAGAGGGATATCAAAACGGAGAACCCGTCTGCCGTGGAGCTGAAAGAGTGGTATCAGAAAAGCGGACTTCCTCTGAAACGTTTTTTTAATACCAGCGGAAATCTCTATAAAGAAATGAAGCTGAAAGACCGGCTGCCGGAGATGTCAGAGGAGGAGCAGATTGATCTCCTTTCCACGGATGGAATGCTGGTAAAGCGCCCCATCCTTGTGGATGGGGACGCAGTCCTTGTCGGTTTTAAGGAGAAGGAGTGGGAAGAAAGATTCTGAGGTCATCTTTCTTCAATCTCGATCTCTCCTGCAGATGCAGTGAAGGTGATCTGCCGATCCTGGGATCCTTCGGAAGTATAGGAGCCTTCTACGAACCCGCCGGAGACATGGCCCCCGGAAACATCATCAGGAAGTATGATATCACCGAAGTCTGCAGACAGGTTACAGGAATAGGAGGAGAGCGGGTCGGACAGGCAGATCCGGGTGTCTCCGAAGTCATTTGATCCTTCCAGCGTCTTAAGCCCCTGTGCCTCCAGCAGGATATCTCCGGAGGATGCGGTGATCCGGGCGGAAGTTACGGCAGTGCTGCGAAATGCGGTGCTGCCGAAGTCGTTTTCAGCGATCAGGGAACCTGTCTGGATATCGGAGCCTTCAATAGAGCCGGAGTCGGTTACGGCTTCCAGTGAATCGAAGATGCAGTTGTCGAGTGTCAGATCGCCGAAGCTGGCGGAAAAGGATGCCTTCCCTGCGGAAAGATTTCTCGCCTCAACGTTGCCCGCGTCGCTGTATGCGGAAACATCGGACAGCATACTGTCCGACGGAACGTACAGCCTGACGTAGGGAGAGACATCTTTTATCCCGAATCCGGAGCCAAAGTTCAGCCCGGAGCCAAAGAGAAATATTCCGCCGGGGGCGGTTCCCTCATCCTGCTGAAGGGTCAGGCGGCCGGAGGAAATCTCGAACTGAGGACTGTCATAAGCGCCGTCCAGGAGATATTCCAGATAAAACTTTCCATCGTCAGAGGGGAGGATGGAAATGTCCGCGGCGGAACCGATGTTTATTTCTACAGATGTAAGATCATCTACCGGAGTCTTTTTCATAGAATAGGGGTCGCTGGAGGTGGAGGCAGTGACAATACCGTTCCTTGTCCAGGCAAAGCCGGGGTATCCGCCCAGAGCCGTCCCGCTCCGGTCAGCAGTGCTCCGGCTGCGATGCAGGAAACGGAAAAGATAAGGACCATTTTTGTTTTTCGTTTCATTTCTTTCTTCCTCCTTTCGTGATCTGTCCGAGAAATACAGACAGTTTTCTTACTGTCCATCCGAACAGCAGGACAGAACCGTAGGTAAAGAGCAGTCCCGCCCCGAAGCAGCCCAGCCCAAATCCGAGATTGCAGAGTCCGTCGGAAAAAGACTGAAACAGTACAGCCGCGCCTGCAATGGCGCTGATGATCCCTCCGGCCGCAACGGATACGCCTGCGATGACGATGCAGAGCAGGACACAGAAAACAACAAGAAAGGCACATGCGATCAATACGATAAAGACCAGTGCAAGGGGAAGCGCGATCGGCGCCGCGCAGATTCCCAGGATTCCGATCCAGATGGCTCTCATCCCACGCTTTACGGTTTTGGGCGGCTTATCTGCATTCTCTTCTGCGAGATCCATGATCAGTTCCCGAGCCGCCTCCTCCGGGGTTCCAAGATCTTCGATCGCTTTCTGTTCATTTTCCGGACCGGCATCCGCGAAATATTCTTCAAAATATTCGACAGCTCTTTCGTAATCCTCCTTTGGAAGCCGGCGGAGTTTTTTTGAAAGAACCTTCATGTATTCAGTTTTAGTCATCTGAAATCCCTCCCTTTACGATATCGTCAATAATGAATTTGTACTCATTCCACTCCTTCAGCAGATCTGTCTGACGGGTACGGCCTGCATCGGTGATCCGATAATATTTTCTGTTGCGTCCCTGATACTGTCTGTCATAAGTATCCACATAGCCGTGTTCCTGCAGACGTTTTAGAACGGGGTAGAGCGCAGAGTCTTTCATGGGAGCCACACGTTTGACGATCTGGCTGATCTGATAACCGTAGGCATCGCCTTCTGTGATGACAGATAGCACAAGAAAGTCCAGAAGTGGAGCAGTCAGCGGAAAAGCCATATAATCAGTCCTTTCTCATATATTTCAATTTTATATATGTACTTTATAAGCATATTATATTTTATATAATATAAAATGTCAATATATATATTTGCAAAAATGAATAAAATCAGACTTGAAACAGTACGGTATACATGTATGCAATATGGAAATAAATTCTTATATTCTCCCATTGCCAGATACTGTTCAATGATGCTATAATTCATAGTAGCGTTCTTTTGCCTTCTGGCAGGGAAAAGTATTATGAGTAGGTGACGGATTTGAAAAATAAGATCAAACGTTTTGCAAAAG
>ERZ1090862.834-NODE-836-length-13783-cov-7.521999_pt1 | contig 13783 bp, 11 predicted proteins | sample MGYA00478481_ERZ1090862 | MGnify/ENA primary metagenome ERZ1090862 (study PRJEB33644, sample SAMEA5815745) | chicken gut metagenome | biome: Chicken; feature: Gastrointestinal Tract; material: Caecum | place: Ireland | collected 2019-01-01 | study: A study of the... | reverse complement strand
TTGGTACTTTGAGAAGACATATCAATTTTTTTAATGCAGTTTGCGAAAACTCAAGGGGACAGAAGCGTTGGAAAAGTTCGGGCTCAGGAAAATCCCTGCTGATGAGATTATCCTGAGCCCAGAACTCTTAAAATAAAATTTTCCGCAGCCGGATATCTATCAGAGGGCAGCTCCATACAATCTAATAGGGGGTGGAATTAACCGTTTCCGAAAAATTGACCTGTTTTCCACCCTGGAACGTTTATGCCCAAAATCCGGCAGAAATCAAAGATTTCCATTTCCAATATACACGAAATGATCAAAAAATGGAATAAAACCTTCTCAAAAAGTTTCTTTCCTTTCCCATGAGTAGAATTTACTTTTGCAAAATGGAATTTAGTCTTTCAAAGTGGAATTTACTTTTTCAATCGACCAGAAGAGCCCGTAAAGGGCTCTTCTGGAAATATAGTGATCCGGTTGTAAGTATCAGCTTTTTTTGACCAGTTTCCGGACGATGAATGTACTCAGCAGAACGCCGCAGACTGCGAACACCGTCATCATTATGAAGACGATCCGATATCCGGAGAGTCCGCTGAAGGAGTCAAGGATACCGCCGTAAACCGCGTACATGAAAGCTCCGGGGAGATAACCGATAAAGGAAGCCATGGACATGGCAGAACCGGTGATCTCACGGGGAACGGAAACTTCGTCCATGGGAGCAAAATAGACCGCACGCATACTGTAGACGCAGGCGCTGATGCAGAGTGTGATCGTCATACCGGCTGCGATCCCCATACTCTCGTGAGGCAGGAAGGAAAAGATCCCCAGTATGATGGCAACGATCACGAAACCGATTCGAAGGTATTTTGTGGTAGAGTGGAGCGCCTTGTCAGCCAGGAAACCGCCCACAGGTCCGCCTACCATTTTCAGACCGTACTGATTGATGATGCCGTATACGCCGACCAGCGTAGCCGGAAGCGCGTATGCGTCCTCAAGGAATGGTATAAAATATGTAAGTCCGCAGTAAACACTGTATACAAGAAAGATATTGAATGAGACAAGCCAGATGCTCCTGCACTTGAGCGCCTTGACCACGCCTTCCCATGCCTGTTTGTTCGCACTGACCGTCTTTGAACTGCCGTCCGTCTTTGCAGGACGTTCATCGGGCTCAAGAAGAAAATACATGATGATTCCGATCACGCCGGGGACGATGGAGTAAAACAGGATCGCTGCACGCAGTCCAGCGGCATTGCTTCCGAGTGCGGAGAAGATACCGAGCGCGCAGAATGCAACAATGGTGTCCATCAGACCTCTGCCGGCTTCCATGATGCCGAACATACGTCCCTGTTCCTCTTCTGTACCGAGAAGGCGGACTGTCTTGAGCATGGTCGGCCAGTAAAGCATATCAGCACAGATCGCCAGAAGACAGTAGATCAGAAGGAATATGGGGTATGACGGGAATGTGGAAAGCCATATCCCGCAAAGACAGATACTGATCAGCGAGAGCGGTATCATGATCTTTTTGGAAATCCTGTCAGTTAAATAAATAGAAGCAAGGAACCCAAACGTGGAGATCAGTCCTGCCACGCTGACGGCGGTACCGATCTGTGTGTGTGAAAGCCCCATGAATTCCTGCATGGGTACATAAAAAGCATCTTTTAAAAATCCCAGTTTATAGATCGTTCCGGCTCCCAGAAGGAGGGTGCCGAAGGAGATCCATTTTTTATCGATCTTTCTGGTTTTACTTCCAGCCATAGTGAATCACCTCATAAATAAAAAATGTATTTTTGTGTGAAACAGATTTGACATTGAAAAGGAGTTGGCGTATATGCTGGCAGAGCAGAGATATAAGGAAATATCAGAGATACTGGAAAGAGAAGGAAGTGTAAAGACAGTCACTTTGTGCGGGATACTGGGGACATCACGGGAGACAGTCCGGCGGGATCTTGAGACAATGGAAGAACGGAATATGCTGAAGAGGATACACGGCGGAGCCATGCGGATGGAACCCGCGGAGGAGGCTGCTGCTCAGTATACTTCCTTTAATAAGAGGAAAGAAGAACATCCGGTTTATAAAGAGATCATTGCAAGAGAAGCGGCACGGTTTATCCGGGAAGGACAGTCGGTTGCCCTTGATTCCGGGACCACATCCCTTGCTCTGGCAAAAGAGATCCGCAGGAAATTCAGGAATCTCACGGTCGTGACGAATTCTTTTGCGGTGGCGGATGAACTGCGGGGAGCGAAAGGGATCTCGCTCGTGCTCACAGGCGGTCTTTATAAGGCAGATGAGGACGCGTTTGTGTCAGACATTGCTACGCTTATTTTTTCCAGGATCAATATTGATGTGTTTTTCCTTACAACATGCGGAATCTCGGTAGAGAGAGGCATTACCTACCAGAGGATGGATGAGATACAGGTCCAGAACAGTATGATGGAAGCGGCGGCGGAAACGATCGTGATCGCGGACAGTTCCAAACTGGGCGTCAATTCTCTGGTCAGAATGTGCGGTGTGGAGGAGATCTCCAGGCTGATCACAGATTCGGGCATAACGAAGCGCCAGGCAGATGACTTTAAAGCGGCCGGCGTGCCTGTTACCGTTGCAGAAGAAAGGAAGAAGAATCATGAGTAATGAGACAGACAGGGCAGAACGTCCCAGCGTATTGTTGATATCAGTAGATGCACTGAAACCGGAATTTGTATTTAAACAGGAAGAGCGGGGAGTAAACCTTCCGAATATCAGCTATTATTTTCTGAAAAATGGAATGGCGTGCGAAGAGGGAATGGTCAGCGTATTTCCCACATTTACCTATCCCTGTCACCAGAGCATGATCACCGGAGCCAATCCCGCAGTGCACGGGACGGTCAATAACGGGATCTTTGACCCGACGGGCGAACATCTGGGGGCATGGCACTGGTTCGCAAATAGGAAAGTAAAGACGCTCTGGGAGGCTGCAAAAGAGGCAGGGTACTGGTCTGCGAGCGTGGCATTTCCGACTTCAGTCGGCGCAAAGGGGGATTTTATCGCACCGGAATACTGGTGGGATGGTTCTGAGATCGACAGCCTTTTTATCGATGCTGTATCGTGTCCTCAGGGGCTGATCACAGAGATGGAGGAAGAGATCGGAAGATATGCCGGAGGGCTGGACCTGACAGACCACGGAGACGAGCAGAGAGGGAAAGCGGCCATGTGGATGCTGGAGAAAAAGCTGGCGCCGCTTGCCGGGGAAAAACCGTTCTTCATGTCCGCGTATTTCGCAAGCTTCGATGAGAGCGCGCATCAGTACGGCGTGTACAGCAAAGAAGCGGCGGCGAGCCTTGAAAAGATAGACAGGATGCTGGGAGAGATCATCGGGAAAGCGGAAGAGATCACGGACGGACACCTCGTCGTATGTGTCGTATCGGATCATGGCTCGCTGGACAATACGCATAATATCGCTCCGAATGTCCTTCTGAGAGAGGCGGGGCTGATCGAGGCGGATGAAGCCGGAAAAGTGATCTCCTGGAAGGCGTTCAGCCAGAGAGCGGGCGGCACGGCTGAGGTGCGTCTCGCAGATCCGGACGATAAAGAGGCAGCGGAGAAACTTGCAGAGGTCATGAAACGTCTGGAGGAGGACCCGGAGAGCGGGATCCTTGAAGTGCTGACCGGGGAAGAGGCACAGGAGCGGGGCGGTTTCCCGCAGGCAGCATATGTGATCGTATCAGAGAAAGGATATGAGATACGGGATGACGTTACAGGGGACTATCTGAGGACCACGCTGACCCAGAAGGCGCAGCACGGATACAGCGAGAAGTTTCCTGAGATGAGAGCTTCTTTCATGATCACCGGAGAGGGGATCGAAAAGGGAACGATCACGGACGTGCACCTGATCGATGTCGCGCCGACGCTTGCGGCGGTCATGGGGGCAGAGCTTCCGGATGCACAGGGACGGAATCTGCTAAAGTGAGGAAATGAGATGTGAAGACAATAGAGATGATATTTGAACGTGCGGCGGATTTTCTGTGGGGCGACTGGCTTCTTTTTGCCCTTCTGGGGCTTGGGATCTTCTATACGATCGTGACGGGAGGCATCCAGTTCCGTTGCATCCCGCTGATCGCAAGGGGAGTTTTCAAGGGCGGCAGGAAGAACACAGAAAATGATGAGGGAAAGAACTGCTCCTCCTATCAGGCGCTCTGTGCAGCCATTGCGAGCTGCGTGGGCAGCGGAAATATCGTGGGAGTGTCCACGGCGATCCTCGCCGGAGGACCGGGTGCGCTTTTCTGGATGTGGGTTGCCGCGATCTTTGGAATGGCGACAAAGTTCGGTGAGATCACCATGGGCGTCCGGTACCACGGGAAGGATGCGCAGGGAAATATCGCGGGCGGTCCCATGTACTATATCGCCAGAGGGCTGAACTGGAAATGGGTCGGCGCCCTTGTGGCTGTACTTCTGTTCATACAGAACTGCGGCGCAACGCTGATCCAGTCCAATACCATCGCCCAGGTGGCGGGAGAAGCGTTCCATTCTCCGGTGATCCTGACAGCGGTCATCATGGCGGTGGTCATGAGCCTGATCATAAGCGGAGGATTCAAACGTCTTGTCCAGGTGGCACAGAACGTCTCTCCGATCATGGCAGGGATCTATATCACGGCAGGACTGATAGTCCTGATCGCAAATGCCGGGCAGATCCCGGAGATGTTTGCTTCTATTATCAAAGGGGCATTTTCCTTAAAGGCGGGAACCGGCGCGCTGGCGGGGATCACGATCAAGGAGGCGATGCGCTTTGGAGTGGCAAGAGGACTGTACTCCAATGAGGCGGGAGAAGGGACTGCGGCAGTCCTTCACTCTTCCGCGCAGGTGGATCACCCGGCCAGACAGGGGTTCTACGGAATCGTGGAAGTGTTCGTGGATACGCTCCTGATCTGCAGTACGACCGGATTTACGGTACTTGTGACAGGAGTGAATCAGGTACATGACAACGCGGCAACGCTGACAGCCGCGGCATTTGAGAGTGTCTTTCCGGGGATGCAGTATGTGACCTATATCAGCCTGCTGCTCTTTGCCGGCACCTCGATCATGAGCCAGTGGTATTTTGGACATATCAGCCTGACCTTCTTAAAAAAACCGAAATGGGCGAACGTGTACCGGGTAATTTTTCCTTTCCTTATTATATTAGGAAGCATGAGTACGATAAATATGGTGTGGTCGATCCAGGATGTTGCCCTGGGGCTTCTGATCATCCCGAATATAATTGCGCTGATCTTCCTTGCTCCTGAAGTGAGAAAGATGACCAAGGAATTCCTTGATCCGAAGAACGGTTATATCGCGCCGGGACGCGGATCCGAAAAGAAGAAATAAAAGAGGAGAGATAGGATCATGAACAATGAACTGAAAAAATATATCGAAACTGTTCCGGCAGTGGCGGATGCGGCTGCCCTGAAAGAGACCTTCTGGATCAATGAGAAGAAGAGACAGGAAAAAGACTGGAATATCACAGAGGTGAGCCCGGATCAGATTCAGGATGCATCTGACAGGCTGAAACGGTTTGCACCTTACCTTAAGACGGTGTTCCCGGAGCTGGAGAAGACAGACGGCATCATCGAGTCTGAACTCCGTGAGATCAGCCATATGAAAGAGTTCTTAAATGAGGGATACAATGCGGGCATCGAGGGAAGACTGATGCTGAAAATGGACAGTGACCTCCCGGTATCCGGTTCGGTAAAAGCTAGAGGCGGGATCTATGAGGTGTTAAAGCATGCGGAGGTCCTGGCGTTGGAAGCGGGAATGCTGAAGGAAGATGACGACTACAGCATCCTGGCAGGAAAGGAATTCCAGGATTTCTTCGGGAAGCATACCGTCCAGGTGGGAAGTACAGGAAATCTGGGGATGAGCATCGGGATCATGAGCGCGAAACTGGGATTCCATGTGATCGTACACATGTCAGCGGATGCGAAACAGTGGAAGAAGGACCTGCTGCGCAGCAGAGGCGTGGAAGTGATCGAGTACCAGGATGATTACTGCGCGGCTGTAGAACAGGGAAGGAAAAATTCGGACAAAGACCCCATGAGCTATTTTGTGGACGACGAGAACTCACAGAACCTCTTTATGGGATACAGCGTGGCGGGAGAACGCCTAAAAGCACAGCTTGAAGAGCAGGATATCCCGGTGGATGAGGATCATCCGCTGTTCATCTATATCCCCTGCGGGATCGGCGGAGCGCCGGGCGGAGTGACTTATGGCGTGAAGCAGGCGTTTGGCGACAATGTGTACTGCTTCTTTACAGAGCCGACCCATGCATGCTGCATGATGCTGGGAATGGCGACAGGGCTCCATGACGGCGTGTCTGTCAGGGACTTCGATATTGACGGAAGGACTGACGCCGACGGTCTGGCAGTGGGACGTCCGTCCGCATTTGTGGGAAGAGTGGTAGAACCGCTTGTCTCAGGGATCGCGACGATCTCGGACAATAAATTATATGATCTGATGAGAGGACTCCTGAAAGAGGAGGAGATCTTCATCGAGCCAAGTTCCTGCGCAGCGTTTGCAGCTTTGATCCGTCCGGAAGATATGAAGGACTGTATCGAGCGGGAAGGACTTTCTGAGAAGATGAAAAATGCGACACATATCGCCTGGGCGACCGGTGGCGGAATGGTACCGCAGGAGACCAGGGATGCATATCTGAAAATGGGACTGTGAGAAAATGATGAGATATCAGCTGCTTGTACTGGACATTGACGGGACCACGGTGGATTCCAAGAAACGGCTCTCGGACCGGACGGCTGACGCCCTGATCTGCCTTCAGGAGCGGGGCGTCCGTGTGGTGCTGGCGTCGGGAAGACCTCCGGAAGGGGTATATCCGATCGCCGAGAGACTGGAGTTCGATCGTTTCGGAAGCTATATCCTTGCTTTCAACGGGGCGAGGATCATCGACTTCCGAAGCAGGGAGTGTCTGTTTGAGAAGCGGCTGCCCGGGCATATCCCGGTGCGGCTGAGGGAGGATGCCGAAAAATATGAGGTCGGGATCGCGGTCTATCAGACCGGGGCGATCCTTGCAGGCACAGAACCTGACAGATATATGCAGGCGGAAGCAGAGATCACCGGGCTTGAGATCCACAGATGCGGGGATTTTGACACGGTGAGGAATCTGGATGTCAATGAGTGCCTGCTCACGGGCGACCCGGATGACCTGGAAGCCATAGAGCCGGTACTTACGATGAAATACCGGCATGAGGCACAGGTCTTCCATTCGGAGCCCTGGTATCTTGAGGTGACGCCCAAAAATGTGGACAAGGCATACGGGCTGAAACATCTGCTGAAGGTCCTCCAGATCCCGAGAGAGGAAATGGTGTGCTGCGGAGACAGTTATAATGATATCGCGATGATCCAGTATGCCGGCGCCGGCGCGGCGATGGCGAACGGGACAGACCGCTTGAAGGCGGTGGCGGATTTTGTGACAGAGAAGGATAATGATCACGATGGGGTGACGGAAGTGATCGAGAAGTTTTTCCCGGAAGAAGAGTAAGCGGCATAGCTGCGGTAATCTCTTCCGGAAGGATAAAAGGGGTAAAAATACAGAGGATCCGGGCTGAGGTGAAGGCGGTCCGGGTCCTTTTCTGCGTTCAGGGAAGTGAAAAACAGCATGATGGAATAGAATGCATGGGAAAGGTAATATTTTGCGTGTCTGTCCGGCATACTGCGGCAGTATAATAAAAATGATATGGTATGAAATACCATAATTAATTTGCAGGAGGAAAAAGAAATGGGATTGCGTAAGGATCTGCTCAAAAGAGCAGGCGTTCTGGCTCTCGCACTGACTCTGACGGCATCGCCGATGGGAGTTATGGCAGAAGAAGCGCCGGAAAGTGCGGTTCCTACTGAACAGGCAGCGGGAGATGTGAATCAGGAAGAACAGCCTGTAGAGGGGACAGCGGACAGCGAAAAACAGACGGCCAATTCTACGACCGGTGAGCAGCCGGGGGCAGTGACAGGGGAAGGCCAGACGGAAAGCGAGCCGGAAACAGAGGACACGTCAGACGGACAGGGAGAAGAGACGGCTGATAGTTCATCTGAAACAAAGGCAGAAGAGACGACGGAAGGTTCTACAGAGAACAGCTCGAACGTACTCGGGAAAGAGACTCCGGAGACTGAGACGACCAAAGAAGACATTGAGGGAGAGGGAGAGACAGAGGCTGAAGAGCCTTCGGCAGAGAACGGTATCAGCCTGATGGCGGACGGTCAGTATGATACGGTAAAACCGGTGATCGAGAGCGTGGACATGCCGCAGAACGGGCAGACATTAAGTTATGAAGATGATCTGAAGATCTCCCTGCGGGCATATGATGCGGACAGCGAGATAGACAGGGTGACCGTATATCTGCAGTTTTCTGATGAAAGCGGTGATGGAAGGTCTTCGTGGGAGACGATGGAACTTACACAGAACGCTTCAGACCCGAAGCTGTACGAAGGAAGCTATTCTCTTGAAAATGTGGTCTATAGCAAGATCGAGGTCACTCAGATCAGAGTTACAGATATTTATAACAATTATGTGGACTGGGTTGTGTATGACGAGCAGGGCAATCATAAATATGAAGTTTCTGTAACCCCGGCAGATATGGAAGATATTTCAGCTGAAGATATCACATTTGAGGATTCGGGAGCAACCCTGAAACAGGATGAGTACAAGAACTTCAGATTCAGGATCACATCCGGTCTGCCGGAGACAATGCTGCAGAATGGATCTTTCATCGCAGTATTTAAGAACGGGGATTATACGGAAGAATGCTATGCGGGCCTGCTCTGGGATACAGAGGATATATACACAGGAAGCTTTTATGCAAACAGGTGGATGGAGCCGGGAACCTGGACGCTTGAAGGACTGTATTTCAAATACATGGAGAAAAATTTTGAGATCCGGACATCTGCCCTCCCGGAAGTGTCCTACATTGTGGCAGGGACAGAGGGGGATACAGAAGCTCCGGTCATCGAAAGCGTTGAGATCGACAGACAGGGTGAGATACTGAAACCCGGAGACACTGTTAACATCACAGTGAAAGCGACAGATAACGTACAGCTTAGCAACAGCGCGACGGTCGACTTGACCGCGGCTGCTGATATCGCTGATTCATATGTATATGTATATCTGGACTACGACAGCGCATCAGGTCTGTATAAAGGTTCTTTTGAAGTGACGGAGGAGACCTATCCATGCGAGTGGTATATCTCTTATATCTCTGTATACGATGAGGCCGGAAATTATGCTGATGACAGTTCGTATTGGGAGGATATGCCGTATTATTTCCGTGTCCGTAATGGAAATACATTTGTTAATCCTACATACAGTGTGAACATCTCGTTCATGGCGCTTGACGAGAACGGACAATGGACCATGCTGGATGAGATCGCATATAAAAATGTAGAGCGCAGGACAACGCTTGCGGAAGCGGGCGTTACAGAGCCGGAGGTTCCGGAATATCCCGGTCTTACATTCCAGGGCTGGAGCGACTATGAGGGCAATAGACTGGATCTGGACCAGCAGATCGTGAGCGACAGCTATTTCTTCTTCTACGCTGTATATGACAAGGCGCCGGTAGATGTCCGATATCACTATTATGATAAGGACGGATATTCGCAGGAATATTCTGAGGTCTATCTCGTATCAAAGGATACGACGAGGAAAGAAATGATAGACAAAGCCCGCAATGGTTTTACGCCGGACAGCAGCTATCCGGGACTGACCTTTGAGGGATGGGATATCTATGGAGACGATCCGGAGGCGGCAGTGGGTGAACGTTACACGGTCTACGCAGAAGCGATGTATGATAAAGGTCTTGTAAGGTTTATGGCACATGACTGCTTTAAAAATCCAGATGAGATCTGGGAATTCCCGCCAGAGGAAGAGTTCGAAATAATATGTAAAGTCGCTGAACCCGGAGAGCCAGTGGCGGTTCCGGAGAATTACACCTGGATTTCGCTTTCCGATGAGGAAAGGGATTTAGGAAAGGCAATGACTTATGACGGGGTGAGAACAGTTTACGGATATGCAGGCGAGGGCGGTTCGACCGGACCGGCTGACCCGGATGAGCCGGCGGAAACTCCGGGCGGAGTGACCCTGCCGGAAGAGTCTGTTTCCCAGATCGTCGATATGGTGGACAAGGCGGACGAAGGCGAATCTGTCCGTATCGATATGGGAGCGGCGACTGTTGTCCCGAAAGATGTACTTGAGGCAGCGAAGGGAAAAGATGTGGATATCGTACTCGATATGGGCGGCTATACCTGGACGATCAATGGGAAGGATATCCAGGCTGACAACCTGAAAGACATCAATCTTGAAGTGAAGCTGAACACCGATGCGATCCCGAGTTCTACTGTTGCAGAGCTGGCAGGGGATAACCCGGCAATGCAGCTCTCTCTGACACATAATGGAAACTTTGGGTTCCAGGCGACCCTCACATTCAATGCCGGAAAAGAATATGCAGGAAAATACGGTAATCTTTACTGGTACGACAGCGAAGGGAAAATGGTGTTCGTAGATGCAGGGCTGATCCAGCCGAATGGAGATATATCCCTCGCATTCAGCCATGCTTCGGACTATGTTCTGGTGATGAAGGCAGAAAGTGAAGATCCGAACGAGGGACAGGGTGGAGGTCCTGGAGATCAGGATCCGCCTCAGACAGACGGCCAGGACAAGGTGCAAAAAGCTGAAATGAGCACAGCGGAAAAGACCACAGCAGATAAAAGTGTTAAGACGGGAGATCAGGCATCCCCGGTGATCCCGCTGATATTCTGTGTTGTATCAGCTGCGGCGATCGCAGCAGTGCTGCTGGGCAGAAAAAGAATGAGATAATTTAAGATAAGACAGGACAGAGGATCCGGACTGCTGAAAGGCGGTCCGGGTCCTTTTCTGCGCTCAGGGAAGGCTGCGCTCCCGAAATCTGCTTTCGGAAAGGCAGTGTTCTGCTGTTTTGGAAATACTCTTTTGAAAATCTTATTTTCACACGTTAAAGTATTGCAGTGAGAAAGAAAGCGTGTTATACTGTACCTGCATTTATTTTTGGAAGGAGCTGTCAACCAATGGAACAGAGAATTAATGGACACACAAGATTATATGCGCTGATCGGTTCTCCGGTCGGACATTCAGGATCACCGGCAATGTATAATTACAGTTTTGCAAAGCTCGGGCTTGACTGTGCTTATCTTGCTTTTGATATACCGGTTGAGAAGACAAAGGACGCGATCGACGCGTTCCGTACTTTAAATGTGGGCGGATTTAATATCACGATGCCTGACAAGACGGAGACAGCGAGGCTGGTAGACCGGCTTTCTCCCGCGGCGGAACTGGTGGGCGCGTGCAATACCGTTGTGGTGGAAGAAGATGGCACGATGACCGGACATATGACGGACGGCGTTGGTTTTGTGCGCAATTTAAAGGAACACGGTGTTGAGATCAAGGGACAGAAGATCGTGCTGCTGGGAACAGGCGGAGCGGCGACTGCCATTGCAGTACAGGCGGCTCTGGACGGCGTGGATGAGATCGCGATCTTCAACCGGAAAGACGAGTTCTACGCCAACGGGGAGAAGACCGTGGAGAAGATCAGAAACGCAGTGCCCGGGATCAAGAGCGTGTCCATAAACGATCTTGATGATATGGATACTCTGAAATCCGCTGTGGACCGGTGCGATATCCTTGTCAATGCGACCCGTGCCGGGATGAGCCCCATGGAAGATGTTATGCCGGTACCGGAGGAACTGTTACGTCCGGAACTTGCTGTTGCTGATGTGGTCTATAATCCACGCGAGACCCTTCTGATCCGAAAGGCAAAGGAGAAAGGATGCCGTGCTGCGGTGCCCGGGATCGGGATGCTGCTCTGGCAGGGAGCGGCGGCATTTGAACTGTTCACCGGACAGGAGATGCCGGCCAAGGAGGTAATGGAGAAATTCTTTTCGTAGTGCAAATTGTGAAAATTTTGTGAACGGTGCCGTGTACCTTTGACAAGGTACACGGCACTTTCTGTCAGTATTTCCAGAATTGAGCTACAACTTATCGGATATCTGTTTTATTGAACCTCCATGAGGTGAAAATCAAAATAATGACTGTAAGAACCAATGTCAGGAGCACACTGCCTAGTGCCGGGAGCAGATGATCTGACGACGGACTTCCGAGAAGCAGCTGATTTCCCCAGTAGGAGGGGAAGAGTCTGGAGACTGTCATATCCTGGGCGGAAATATAGTTTCCACCGTAGAGGAAAACCGCTGAGAGCACAAAGGTTACAAACGGTCCGAAGTACAGACCGAGCAGGAAGGACAGAGCGATCCACAGGAAGAATGGGATAAGGCTCAGCCCGATGTATCCCAGGACGCCGTCGGTCGTCAGCCCGCCTGCCGAGGCGGCGAAGGATCCGTTCCCCTGAGAGGAACTGCCGATCATCATATAATAGAAGAAAACCGTGCCTGCAAAGGCAAAGGCAGCGGACAGTGCGGAGACGATAACCGTAGAGAAATATTTTCCGAACAGAACCCCGGCGCGGCTGTGGCTGCGGAGCAGAAAAAATTTGATCTGGCCGCGTTCGATCTCACCGGAAAACTGAAAGACAGCGAAGAGCAGGAACAGCAGTCCGATGATGCCTGAGGAGGCCAGAACCATCCAGTTCATGAACAGATAGTCCATGCAGGAAAGTGTTTCGCTGCTGTTTCCGGTCATACTTAAGCTCACTGCCCCGGTGCGGAATCCGAGAGTGATGAGAAAAGACAGGAGAACCGGGATCAGCAGGATGCAGGTGCTTTTCCGGCAGAAGTTTTTATATAGTTCCGATTTTATGACATTTGTGAATTGCATATTATGTATCCCTCTTTCTTTTTATTCTTTGATCATTTACATAAAAGGAGGCCGCAGATTTCCGGATGACAGCCGGTCTACCTTAACAGATCAATAAAGGAAACTCCTGCGTTTTCCAGATTCTGATAGGTGTCTGAAACTTTTATATATCCATCGGAGAGTATGATGATATCGTCAGCCAGGTCGCAGACTTCATTCAACTGATGACTGGAAAAAATGATGGAAGTATTCTGTTCCCGGCAGAGTGTCAGAAGCAGATGTTTTGTGTCTTCGATCCCTACGGGATCCAGCCCGACAAATGGTTCGTCAAGGATCAGCAGAACCGGATTTGTCAGCAGAGACTGGGCCAGCGCCAGACGCTGTTTCATGCCGAAGGAAAAAGTACGGACATTTTTATCGGCGGAAGAGGTAAGACCGACAAAATCAAGAAGTTCATCGATTCGTTTTGTGCGGATATTATGGGGGATACCGCTCAGGGACGCGAGGAGTTTCAGGTTCCGGCGTGCGGTCATGTCCTCATAAAATACCACGTCTGCAAGGGAACCCGTTCGCTCCCTCAGTGTGTTGTCCCCAGGGAGGAGCGGTTTCCCGGAGAATGTGATCTGTCCGGCATAACCTGTATTCAGTCCGAGAATGGATTTCATCAGTGTGGTCTTCCCGGCACCGTTCTTCCCGACCAGTCCGAGGATATGCCCCTGTTTCAGGGAAAAGGAGACATCCGTGAGGACAGGATGGTTTCGGTAGCCTTTCTGAAGATGTTCTATTCTTAAGATTTCTTTTTCTTTCATAAGATAACCTCCCATGATCTCTGGTTTCATCTGATGACATTAATATAAAACGGGAATCTTTCCCGGAAGATGGATCAATCTTAAAATAACCTTAAAATAGTCTCTGTTTTTTCCCACGGTCCGGTTGATATATGTTAAGTTAGAAGAAACAGGAAAAGTCCAGCTAAGAAATGTCAAGAGGTGATATGAAAAAAGTTAAATTTCTTA
>ERZ1090862.833-NODE-835-length-13790-cov-3.970004_pt1 | contig 13790 bp, 15 predicted proteins | sample MGYA00478481_ERZ1090862 | MGnify/ENA primary metagenome ERZ1090862 (study PRJEB33644, sample SAMEA5815745) | chicken gut metagenome | biome: Chicken; feature: Gastrointestinal Tract; material: Caecum | place: Ireland | collected 2019-01-01 | study: A study of the... | reverse complement strand
AAGTAAAGCAAAAATATTAGTGGACTGGGCTGCCGTTGTAATCCTGATCGCCTCGATCATCATCTTTACGGCCATGAGAGGAACCGCATTTTTCTCGGTGGCCAACGCGATCAATATCTTAAGGGCCATGTCCACGGTTACCATTTTCGCCCTGGCGGCGACTGTATCCATGGCGCCGGACGGCTTTGATATGGCGGCCGGAACCCTGGGTTCTTTCTGTGCGTACGTGTTCGCATCACTGTTCCTGTGGTTTAATATGCCTCTGTGGCTGGCCATTGTGCTGACCATCGTGTTCGCCATGGTAATGTATCTTCTGAATATGTTCCTGATCCTTGTATGCAAGGTGCCGGATATGCTGGCTACCTGTGCCCTGCAGTTCGTTCACCAGGGCCTGGGCCTTGCCTTCACCGGCGGCGGCGCAATTTCCGCAGGTATGAGCACAGCCGGCTGGGCGGCAGCCTTAAAGGGCGGCGACAGTACACCTCTTCGCAGCGGCTGGACGGAAGCCTCCCAGAATATCGGAAAATCCCCCTATATTATCATCATCATGCTGATTTGTGTGGCGGTGTGCTTTATCCTTCTGGAGCGGACGAAATATGGCCGTTATCTGTATGCCATGGGCGGAAATAAAACGGCCGCAAAACTGTCCGGTATCAATGTTAAAAAGATGCGTTTTATGGCAGGTATGTTCGCGGCAGCCTTTATCGCCATCGGCGGTATCGTAGTCTGCTCCCGTAACTCGGCAGCACAGGTTAACGGTTCCGACAGTTATCTGATGACCTCCCTGGCCGCCGTATTTATCGGACGTTCCATCGGCGGACGTGAAAAGTACAATGCCATCGGTACAGCCATCGGCGCACTTTTGATTTCAACGCTGGAAAACGGCATGACCATGTGCGGTGTGCCCTATTACATACTGCCGGCAATGAAGGGAGCTGTGCTCTGTCTCGCTCTGATCGCGGCATATATCACAACAAAAGAGGATTGATTTTATCTGCAGTTCCGGATTGCGGAAAAAGTGCAGAAATCAGGCGGGGCGCTGTAGAAAATACGGCGCCCTGCTTGCTTATAGAGCGGAGAAAACAGATGAAAAAATGTGTTGCTATTTTTTGCAATTTGTTGACTTTTTTCCACTTTTCCTTTACAATAGGGAATAAGAAAATATGATTTTCCGGACCCGGAAAATCAGCTGAGAACACGGAATGCAGTAAGAAAAGGAGATGGGAAAATGGCAAGTTTTGATACGTATTTTTTGATGAAGGAAGCGGATGTGATCGAGTATGCACAGTTCAAGGTTCCCCAGAAAGAGTGGGATGTATCCACCATGGAATGCAGGGAGATCGGTGACGGCAACCTGAATTATGTATTTAAGGTCAAGGACGCGAAGGGACACAGCGTTATTGTTAAGCAGGCCGGCGTGGAGCTGCGTATATCCAAGGAAATGAAAATCGATACAGACCGGAACCGGGTGGAATCCGAAATCCTGATGCTTTACGGAAAACTGGCGCCGGGTCTGGTGCCGGAGATCTACAACTATGATACTGTCATGTGCGCCTGCTGCATGGAAGATCTGTCGGATCATGAAGTTATGAGGACAGCCATGATGGAGCATAAAATTTTTCCGAAGTTTGCCGATGATATTTCCACCTATATGGCACGGGTGCTGATGGGAACCACGGATGTGGTGATGGATCATCAGGAGAAGAAGAAACTGCAGAAAAAATTTATCTCTCCGGATCTGTGCGATATCACAGAGCAGCTGGTCTACACAGAGCCCTACAATGATGAAAGAGGGCGCAACAATGTGTATGCGCCAAATGCGGAATTCGTAAAAGAGAAGCTGTATGAGGATGAGGAGCTGCATCTGGAAGTGGCCAAGCTGAAGATGGATTTTATGACCAGAGCCCAGTCCCTGATCCACGGAGATCTGCATACGGGTTCGATTTTTATTAACGAGAAGAGCACGATTGTTTTTGATCCGGAATTCTGCATGTACGGTCCCATGGGCTATGATATCGGCAATGTGGTGGCAAACATGATCTTTGCCTGGTGCAGCGGGGACGCGGCCGGAGCGGAGGAGTTCTGCCGCTGGGTCGAGTCTGTAATTGCGGATGTGGTCAACCTGACCATGGAAAAGATGGGAAAATATTATGACGAGCATGTGACAGACACCATGTGTAAGACGAAGGGATTCAAGGAATGGTATATGAAGACAATTCTGGAGGATACTTCTGCGGTTACCGGTCTGGAACTGATCCGGAGAATTGTCGGCATGGCTAATGTAAAGGATATTACCACCATCGCAGATGAGAAGGCCCGCACCCGCGCGGAGCGGATCTGCATTACGGCAGCCATTGACTATATTAAAAACCGCGCCCATAAGGCCTGCGGAAAGTGTTTCCTGAATACACTGAAGGACGCGGTGAAGGCTGTAGATCAGCAGTAATGAAGAAAGGCCGGTTCTGCCGGCATTTCCATAAAAAATACAGAAGGGAGAATATCCGGAATGGAAAATGCGTTAAATCTGGATACAGTCGTTCTCTCCGAGAACGGAGAGGCTGTGGTGATTCTGGATCAGACTCTGCTGCCGGGGAAGACAGAATATCTGACCCTGGACAAAGCGGAGGATATCTGGGAGGCAATTTATAAGCTGCGGGTAAGAGGAGCCCCGGCCATTGGGGTGGCCGGAGCGTACGGTTATTATGTGCTGGCCCGCCAGTTCGATACAGAAAATATGGAGGAGTTTGTAGCCAAATGCACTAAAATGATGGAATATCTGAACTCTTCCCGGCCCACGGCGGTGAACCTGAGCTGGGCCCTGAACCGGATGCACGCAGTGCTGTTAAATGAGAAAGATGGAAAAACTGTGGCTGAGATGAAGGAGCGCCTGAAAAAGGAGGCCAATGATATCCGCGAGGAGGATATCCAGATCAGCCGCAGCATCGGAGCCTACGGCTTTGAGCTTCTGGAGAAGCTGGGAAGAGGCGTGGGTATTATGACCCACTGCAATGCCGGGACGCTGGCTACCGCTAAATATGGCACGGCCCTGGCTCCGGTTTATATCGCCCTGGAGCACGGCTGGGATCCTAAGGAGGATCTGCACGTATACTGTGATGAGACGAGACCGCTTCTGCAGGGAGCCAGACTGTCCGCCTATGAAATGCAGGCGGCAGGTGTGGACACGTATGTGCAGTGTGACAACATGGCTTCTTATACCATGAAATCAGGCAGAATCGGTATCATTTTTGTGGGATGCGACCGGGTGGCTGCCAACGGAGATTTTGCCAACAAGATCGGCACCAGCGGCGTAGCCATTATCGCGAAACATTATGGAATCCCCTTCTATGTGTGCGCGCCCTCTTCCACCATTGACATGACCATGGAGACGGGGGAAGAAATCCACATTGAGCAGCGCAAGCCGGAAGAGGTAACGGAGATGTGGTATAAGGAGCGGATGGCTCCGGAAGGCGTGGGTGTTGTAAATCCGGCCTTCGACGTGACAGATCACAGTCTCGTGACGGGTATTATTACCGAGAAGGGAATCGCTTATGAACCCTTTAAAGAATCCTTTGAAAAGATGGGGATCAAACCCGTAACAAAATACGTGGACAAATAAAAAAACGAAGATCCGGGCGGCGCAGAGTGCCGGCGCCTGCCCGGATCTCTTTTAAAACATTTTGATCTGATGAGCAGTCAGATAGTCAGTCCATTCGGGAGGGAATTCCTGATCCATGATAATGCCGTCCACGGAGGTCACCGGCGCGATGCGGGAAAAGGAGACATTGTTCAGCTTGGAGTGATCCACCACCAGATATTTTTCACGCGCGTGCTCCAGGGCGGTCTGGTGAAGGCGGGCGCGCCCGTCGTTTGTATCCGTGATGCCATAGCGGATATGTACGCTCCGGCAGGAAATGAAGGCCTTGTCCACGAAATAGCGTTCCAGAGTTTTAATAGCGCCCTCGCCGACGAAATCTTTGTTTTTCGGGGAAAATTCACCGCCGATCACATGAAGCTTGATCGTATCAAAGGGAGACAGGATATTGGCGATTTCCAGGGAAGAGGTCAGCACGGTCAGCTTTCGGTGAGAAACTTTTCTGGCGATTGACCAGCAGGTGGTAGACCCGTCCAGATAGATATAGTCCCCGGACTGGATGATGGAATCACATTTCTGCGCAATACGCTCTTTTTCCGGGATCTTCAGCACCTGTCTGGTGCCTACATCTATGTCGTTCTGGACTCCGTCCAGAATATAGGCGCCGCCGTGGGTACGGATCAGCTCACCGCCCTGTTCCATTTCCCGGAGGTCGCGGCGGATCGTTTCTTTCGTGACATTTAACTCTGCGGCAAGCTCCCTGATCCGGACACTTTTGTGTTCGTGAAGGCGCTCACGGATAGCGGCCTTTCGTGCGATAGCTAGCATGTAAAGAAACCCCCTTGCTTTTTCCTTATTACAAAATAACACAAATATAGGAAAAATGCAATTTTTCAGAAAAGTATAACCGGTTTTCGGAGGATAAACAAATGAAATTCAAAGGATATACAGAGGAGGGGCTGTATGCACAGCTGAGAGAAAACAGACGTTTTACGGTGATTTACCGTATATGCGGAGAAGAAAAAACGGCTCTGCAGGCGGCCAGAAATCTCTGCGTGGAGCAGACTGTGGAATTTCCCGCCGATGAGATTGAGTGCAGTGCCATTCAGAGGGAGATTATTGGAAGGCTGGAGGAATTTTCGCCCTGTGAGGGAGGATACCGGGCGGCGGTCAGTTACGCGGAAGCATGCGCTACGGAAGAATTTGCCCAGTTTTTTAATGTGGTATTCGGAAATTCCAGTCTGCTTCCAGGGATTACCGTGGAGGATATTCTCCTGTCCCCGGAGATGATGAAATGGTTTCCGGGACCGAAGTACGGGACAGAAGGAATCCGAAGAAAGCTGGGTGTAAGCGGCCGTCCCTTAACTTTTACAGCGCTGAAGCCCATGGGACTGCCGACGGAATCTCTGGCCTGGGAAGCTTATCAGTGTGCCCTGGGAGGAATAGATCTGATTAAAGATGACCACGGCCTGATGAATCAGCCTTTTTCCGATTACAAAAGCCGCGTGAAAGCTGTCTGCGAAGCCGGGCGAAGAGGAAATGAGGAGTCGGGGGGGCATGCGCTCTATTTCCCCAATCTTTCCGGAAGTACCTCCCGGATCATGGACCGGATCCGTTATGCGGAAGAGTGCGGAGCGGGGGGGATTATGCTGGCCCCGGGACTTGTGGGGTATGATACCATGCAGTATGCGGCTTCCCATACCGAACTGCCGGTTACCGCGCATCCGGCCATGGCAGGATGCTATCTGGATAAGGGGGCGGGAGGATTCGCATGCGGTCTGATTCTGGGCCTGCTGCCCCGGATCTGCGGGGCAGATCTGACAGTCTTCCCCAACTACGGCGGGCGTTTCTCGTTGACAGAGAAAGAATGTATGGATATAGTAAAAGAATGCAGAAGAGATTACGGCGGGATGCCGCCGGTTCTCCCCTGTCCCTCCGGAGGCATGACCTTCGGGCGGCTGGGTAACATGAAAGACGCTTACGGCACAGACGTTGCGTTCCTGATGGGGGGAGGGCTGTTTACCCACGGCCCTGATCTGGCAGAGAACTGCCGCGCTTTTATCAGAAAACTGGAGCAAGAGTAAAGTAACACAGAAAAGAGGTAAAAAGATGAGTTATCAGTTTGATAACAAATATCCCAGCGATTTTGAGGTCAAGCGCGATATCCTGGAGATTGGCAGAAGAATGTACGCCAAAAATTTTGTGGCTGCCAATGATGGAAATATCAGCGCCAAAGTCAGTGAAAATACCATCTGGTGTACGCCTACCGGCGTATCCAAGGGATATATGACCGATGAAATGCTGGTACTGATGGATCTGGACGGAAATGTCCTGAAAGGAGATCTGCAGCCGTCCAGCGAAGTGAAGATGCATCTGCGGGTTTACAGGGAAAATCCGGAGATCCAGGCGGTTGTGCATGCGCATCCGCCGGCAGCCACTTCCTACGCCATTGCGGGCATGCCGCTGAACCGGGCGATTCTGACCGAGGCAGTGATGGGGATCGGGGAGATCCCGCTGGCCCCCTACGCCATGCCGGGAACAGAGGAAGTTCCCGATTCTATCGCGCCTTTTGTGAACACCCACAACGGATGTCTGCTGGCCAATCACGGCGCCCTGACCTGGGGAAAAAATGCCATGGAAGCCTGGATGCGGATGGAGTCTGTGGAATATTACGCGCTGGTCAGCATGTATACAAACGGACTGATCGGGGAGGCGCACGAACTGACCTGTGACCAGGTGGACCGTCTGATTGAGCGCCGCACAAACAGCGGCATCTATACGGGCGGACGCCCCCTCTGCCACAACTGCGATTCCGACGGAAGGCCCGCATGCATGGAGAATCAATGCGGCGGGAAAAAAGAAAAGGCTTCCTGCAGCAGCTGCGGCCATACGGAGAAGGCGGACAGTCTGGAAGATCAGAAGGATGTGGAGACTGTCGTGCAGATTGTCAGACAGATTCTCGAGAAGGGGAATTTTGGAAAATAAAAAGAAAAACCGGAAGAGAAAGAGGGTGATGAAAACTTGAGCATGGAAAAGCCCGAGATCCAGAGAGCGGTTCTGACCGAGCTGGCCCGCCGGGGCTTAAGCAGATTTGTCCCGGCAGGGATCTCGGCCCGGCATGTCCATCTGGCGGAAGCAGACATAGAAGTTCTGTTTGGAAAAGGGTACCATCTGCACCCCATCCGGCCCCTGTCGCAGCCGGGACAGTTTGCGGCCCGGGAGCAGGTGACAGTCGTCGGTCCCCGGGGCCGGCTGGAGCACGTAAGGGTTCTGGGGCCTGCCCGGAGGGAAAGCCAGGTAGAAATTTCCTGTTCGGATACCTTTGTGCTGGGCGCAAAAAACTGCCCGGTGCGTCTGTCGGGAGACCTTAAGGGTTCTCCGGGCGTGAAGCTTCTGGGACCCGAGGGTCAGGTGGAGCTGAAGCAGGGACTCATTGTGGCAGCCCGGCATCTCCATATGAATGAGGAGCAGGCCGGAGCTTTCGGAATTCACGACGGACAGGTGGTTTCCGTAAAAATAACAGGCGCACGGCCCTGTATTCTGGATCAGGTCATCTGCCGTACAGGCCGCGGCCATGAACTGGAACTGCACCTGGACACAGACGAGGCAAACGCCTGCGCGCTGGGAAACGGGGACCTGGTAGAAGTGCTGGTTCCCGGCCGGAGGGAGGCAGCGTCCGAAGGCGCCGGAGAGCCGGAGCCGGCTCCGGTTCCACAGGTGCCGGAGGAGGAAATACTGGATCTTGTGACGGAACGGGATATCAACGATGCCTTCCGCGACAATAAACCCCGGGTCTACTGCGGGAAGAGAGCGCTGATTACCCCGGCAGCCACGGACCGGGCCAAAGCGGCCGGAATTCAGATTATCCGAATGAAAGGAGGAGATTGACTGTATGCAGATTGCAAGAGTAGTCGGAACCGTGGTGAGCACGAGTAAATCCGAGAAGCTGACAGGGCTTAAGATGCTGCTGGTAAAGCCCATTGACCTGGAAACCTTCCAGGAGAAGGGCAGTATTCTGGTGGCCTTTGACGCAGTCGGCGCAGGAGAGGGCGAGGTTGTGATGATCGTCTCCGGATCCTCCTCCAGACAGACGGAAGTGACGGAGAACCGTCCGTCAGACACGGCGATCATCGCCATCATCGATTATATTGATCTTTATAATAAACGTATATTCAGCAAAGAAAAAGAAGAAAGTAAGAAGGTGGATAGCTAATGCTTACGAAGGAGCAGATTGAGCAGATTGTCGCAATGACAGTCGCTCAGATGAACGGACAGCCGAAAGCGCCGGCCGGAAATGCCCCGGCAGCGGGAAACGGATGGATGTTCGACCGCGCGGAGGACTGCATCAAAGCTGCCGCCGCCGCGCAGAAACAGCTGGTTTCCATGACCATGGAGGCCAGAGAGTCTTTCATCCGGGCCATGCGAAAGGCCGCCGTTGACAATGCGGAATATCTGGCGCAGCTGGCTCACGATGAGACGGGATACGGCAGGGTTCCGGATAAAATTCAGAAAATTCTGCTGGTGGCAAACAAAACGCCCGGGACAGAGGATATTCAGCCCAGGGTGTTCACCGGCGACAAGGGACTGACTCTTGTGGAGCAGGCACCCTTCGGCGTGATCGGATCGATTACCCCCTCCACTAATCCGCCCGGAACGGTCATCAACAATTCCATCAGCATGAACGCCGGAGGAAATGCGGTGGTGTTCAATCCGCATCCGGCGGCAAAAAAATGCTGCCAGGAAACCATGCGGATTCTCAATGAGGCGATTGTGGCCGCGGGCGGGCCTGTGGGCCTGATCTGCTGTCCCACGGATCCCACCGTGGAGACCAGCAATGTAATTATGAACCATCCGGATATCAAGCTTCTCTCGGTAACCGGCGGAGAGGCAGTGGTAGGTATTGCCATGAAGACCGGAAAGAAATGTATTTCCGCAGGACCCGGCAATCCGCCGGTCATCGTGGACGAGACGGCGGATATTCCCAAAGCAGGGAAAGATATCGTGGACGGCGCGTCCTTTGACAACAACGTTCTGTGCGTGGCGGAGAAGGAATGCTTTGCGGTAAATACTGTTTTTGACCAGCTGATGACGGAAATGCAGAAAAACGGGGCATGGATGGTCCGCGGGGAAGATATCGACAGGATTGTGCGCACCGTGCTCATCCAGAAAGACGGCAAATATGTCATTAACCGGAAATTTGTCGGCCGCGATGCCACTTACATAATGGAGCAGTCCGGCGTTTCCTATACGGGAGATCCCCGCCTGGTAATCGCCGAGGTGCCAAAAGAGCACCCCTTTGTCACAGTGGAAATGCTGATGCCGGTCCTGGGCTGCGTCCGCTGCCAGAACGTGGATCAGGCCATTGACTGGGCTGTGTGGGCGGAGAGAGGGTGCTGGCATTCCGCGCTGATGCACTCAACGAACTATCTAAACATGACGAAAGCGGCGAAGGCTCTGAATACAACCATTTTCGTCAAAAACGGCCCCTCCACCGCCGGCGTGGGATTCAACGGAGAGGGCTACGCAACCCTGACCATCGCAACCCCCACCGGAGAGGGCCTGACTTCCGCCAGAAGCTTCACAAGAGCCCGCCGCTGCGTGCTGGAAGATGGCTTCCGCATCATCTGACGGCCTATGGGACTGATTGAACAGATTCGGGATGCCGGTGTCGTGGGTGCAGGCGGCGCCGGATTTCCAACCGACAAAAAACTGAACTGCAAGGCGGAAATATTTATTGTAAATGGAATTGAGTGCGAGCCGCTGCTGCGGACGGACCGTCATGTGATGGAACAGTACGCGCCGCAGATCGTGAAGACCGTGCGCGCCATCCGGGACAGCCTGGGGGCCAGGCGGGCGGTAATCGCCGTAAAGGAACATTATGAAAAGGCGGTGGAGGCTCTGCGGGCGGCTGTAAAGGGTACGAAGGTGGAGCTGTATCTGTCGGAATCCTTTTATCCGGCCGGGGATGAGCAGACGCTGGTTCACTGTGTGACCGGGCGAACAGTCCCAACGGGAGGAATTCCCCTGGATGTGGGCTGTGTGGTCAGCAATGTGAGTACGGTGCTGAACATCGCGCAGGCCATGGAGGGGCGACCGGTGACCGAAAAGATGGTTACCGTTTCCGGCAGCGTGGCGCATCCCGTCACCGTATCCTGCCCCATCGGAACACCGCTGTCGCTGCTGCTTCAGGCGGCAGGCGGAGCGTCGGGTGACTGTATCTATATTGTGGGTGGTCCGCTGATGGGAAGGATCACAGAAGATCTGACGGAGCCGGTGACAAAGACCACGGGCGGGCTGCTGGCCATTCCCAGAGGGCATGCGCTGCTGACCAAAAAGGTCAGGAGCAGCCGGGATGCCATGCTGGCCAGAGCAGTCTGCAGCCAGTGCTCCATGTGTACCCAGATGTGCCCGAGAAATGCCCTGGGACTGAACGTCCAGCCCCACAAGGCCATGCGGGCCCTGGCGGCCGGAAATGAAAGCCTGCTGGGTGATGTAAACGGCGTGTTCTCCTGCTGTGACTGCGGGATCTGTACCTATTTTGCCTGCAATTTCGGTCTGAAGCCGAATCAGGCAATGCAGCAGGCCAAAGCGGCGCTGCAGGCCCGGGGGATCCGCCCGGAGAAGGAAGTCAAATATGAGGCGGACCGGGGCATTGAGCAGAAGCGGGTTCCCACGGAAAGACTTCTGCTGCGGCTGGATCTGAAGAGGTATGACAGAGAGGCGCCCATGGGAGCATTTGTGGACTGCAGCGATGTGAAAATTCCGCTGAAAATGCATATCGGCGGACCTGACAAAGCGCTGGTGACGGCGGGACAGCAGGTGACAAAGGGGCAGCTGATCGCGGAGCCGGAGGGTATGGGTGCCAGGATCCATGCATCCATAGACGGAACGGTTGTGTCGGTGACAGAAGAATTCATAGAGATAAGGAAGTGAGACGATGGGCGCTATTGGCATGAATGAAGTAATGAGCATACCGGCAGGCATGGAGGCCTGCGACGCCATGCTGAAGGCGGCGGAGGTGGAGCTTGTCAGCGCGGGCTGTGTCTGCGCGGGAAAATACTATATCGTCGTGGCCGGAGATGTGGCCGCTGTGCGTTCTTCCGTGGAAGCCGGCAGGGAGACGGCGGAAAGCCAGCTGATTGACAGTATGGTGATCCCCAATGTAGATTCCCAGGTGGCGCCGGCCATCAGCGCGTGCACCCTGGTGGACCGTCTGCAGGCTCTGGGAATTATGGAGACGTATTCGCTGTGCGCAGCCGTACAGGCCGCGGACGCGGCGGCAAAAGCAGCGGAGGTGGATCTTCTGGAGGTACGGCTGGGCAGAGGCCTGGGAGGCAAATCCTTTATTCTTCTGACAGGGGAGGTGGCTGCTGTGGAAGCAGCGGTCCGGGCTGCGGAGGCCCTGGAGGAGACGAAAGGACTGATGGCCAGGAGCGTGGTCATTGCTTCACCCCATCCGGATATGCTCAAAGCAATCGGCTGATTGACAAATGCGGAAAGATGCCGCACAATAAAAGAGATATGGAATCTCTCTGAAAAACTGTATGGAAATAAACTATAAATAATAAAAATGTATGGAGGATATGACAATGAAAGAAGCATTAGGAATGATCGAAACCCGCGGACTGATTGGCTCTATCGAGGCAGCGGATGCTATGGTAAAGGCGGCCAATGTGCGTCTGATCGGCAAAGTGCAGATCGGTTCCGGACTGGTGACGGTTATGGTCCGCGGTGATGTGGGGGCTGTGAAGGCGGCAGTGGATGCAGGCGCGGCAGCGGCAAAACGGGTCGGAGAGCTGTACGGAGTACACGTAATCCCGCGTCCCCATGCGGATGTGGAGTTCATTCTGCCCACTCTGGACCGCGGCGAAGAGGAGTAACGCATGTATGCCGGCGTGGTGGCCGGGTCTGTGGTGGCGACAGTAAAGGATCCGGCGCTGGAGGGAGTGCCGCTGCTGGTCGTCCGCAAGATGGAAAACGGCAAAGAAGGAGAGCTTATCATTGCGGCAGACCAGACCCGCCAGGCGGGGATCGGCGATTATATTTACCTGATCGGGTCCAAGGAGGCGGCCAGAATTTTCCGCTGCGGCAATATACCGGTGGATGCAGCCATTGTGGGATTTATCGATACTTATAACGAAGAGCTTTAGGAAGGGGGAAGGAGATGCGTCTGGCAAAAGTCGTGGGAAATGTGGTTTCCACGGTCAAGGATGACGGATACAGAGGATATAAGCTGATGCTGGTAGAATACTTTGATCCGGCCACAGGCGATCCCCAGGGCCCCCGGATGATTGCCTTTGACTGCGCGGATGCCGGTGTGGGCGATATTGTTCTCGTCAACACGGACGGCGGAGCCGGCAATATGCTGTTCGATGATGAGTATGGTATTTTTGATCTGGTGATCTGCGGAGTGGTAGATCGTTATACAGTAGATGGAAGCACCCGGGTGATACATGGATAAGAAGGAGAGCTGTGGTACATGGGACAGGAGATAACGGGAGCTGCCGGGGGTCCGCGGGAGATTGCCGGCGGACTGGCCGGCATTTACGAGGACTTTACAGAGTCTGTGCAGTCGCTGGGAGGAAAGGGCCGGAAGCGTTCCGGAAAGTTTGCCTCCAGCGTTATGCAGTGGGTAGGAGGAAGCCGCGCAGTGTCGGACCGGGAACAGCTTTGCAACAAATTCCTGGCGGATGTGCAGGGGCAGCTGGAGCGGCTTACCCTGGCGCTGGAGACGGCGGATGAGGCGGAGCGGACGGAGGCCTGCGGGATTGCGGCCTGGATTCTTACCGAGCCCCGTCCTGCAAAATCGGATTCCACCACAGATCTGATGAAAAGAGCTGTGATCGGACAGGTCATTCCCTTTTTGGAGTATGTGGAAAAGGAACGGCTGGTTCAGATACGGGACCGCATGGGGCAGGCTTATACCAGGTGGCAGCTTCTGCCCGTAGAAAAGGATGTAAAAAAGGAGCTGGACCGGCTGATCGGCCGGTAGTGCGAAGCCAAAGAACAGCCGCCGCAGAAACAGATAGTTCTTTATCTGTTCTGCGGCGGCTGTTGCTGTGCGTAAAAAAGGAGGGCCGGTATTCTTTCGAATACCGGCGTATGAAAAAGATTATATATAAAGTTTGGTTGGCGGTGGACAGCACCTGCGGAAGTACCCTTCCTACGCTATTATCATAGCGGATGCCTGTGAAAGAAGTATGTGCAGTATTTGAAAAGATTGTAAACGAATTGTGAACCTATATAAAAAAGACGCGGGAAGACATATGTATCGGAGCTCTTGACAGAAAAAGAAAATTCTGATATGCTGAAGAAAGTAAATGGCATATGCCAAAAACTGAAGGGAGGAACTGCAGATGCCAAGACCCTGTAAACGGAGGCGCATCTGTTCACTTCCGATCTGCCGGGCATTCTATCCCGCAGGGCAGGAAGAAGAGGATGAGGCCGTCCGGATGACACTGGATGAATACGAAGCTGTCCGGCTCATTGACCTGGAAGGCCTGAATCAGGGAGAGTGTGCGGAGCGCATGCTGGTGGCGCGGACTACGGCCCAGGCCATCTATAACAGCGCCCGGAAAAAGCTGGCAGTATGCCTTGCCTATGGATTGCCCCTTCAGATCGGAGGAGGCGATTATGAGCTCTGTCGGGGTCAGGATGAGGAATGCCATTGCGGATTTTGCAGAAAGAAAATTTTGGAAAGGAAGAATGGAAAAATGAAAATCGCGGTAACTTATGAAAACGGAGAAATTTTTCAGCATTTTGGACACACAGAGCAGTTTAAGATATACGAGGTGGAGGACGGAAAAGTAGTGAATTCTGCCGTGCAGAGTACCAACGGACAGGGACATGGAGCGCTGGCCGGAGTATTAAAAGAGAGCGGAGTGGATACCCTGATCTGCGGCGGAATCGGAGGAGGCGCCAGAATGGCTCTCCAGGAGGCGGGCGTCCAGCTGTACGCCGGAGTCAGCGGAGATGCGGATCAGGCAGTGGCATCTCTTCTGGCCGGAACACTGGTGCAGAACGCGGAAGCAACCTGTGACCACCACGGACACGGACATCACGAAGAAGGAGGCTGCGGCAGCCATGAGGGCAGCTGCGGAAATCACGGCTGCCACTGAGAAGAATCAGGAAAGTTCCCGGAAGAATTCCTGGTATTCTCCGGCAAAGATACTGTTGCGCCGCCAGATGAAAGAAATAT
>ERZ1090862.831-NODE-833-length-13809-cov-5.893994_pt1 | contig 13809 bp, 7 predicted proteins | sample MGYA00478481_ERZ1090862 | MGnify/ENA primary metagenome ERZ1090862 (study PRJEB33644, sample SAMEA5815745) | chicken gut metagenome | biome: Chicken; feature: Gastrointestinal Tract; material: Caecum | place: Ireland | collected 2019-01-01 | study: A study of the... | reverse complement strand
CAGCCGTACCCCGCCCCGGCCCAGCTGCACCAGGCCCTCGGCCTGGAAATACTTCAGCATCCGGGTCACCACCTCCCGGGCGCTGCCCAGGTGGCGGGCGATCTGGTCGTGGGTGAGGGAGAGGGTTTCCGTACCGGCCAGCCGGCCCTCCTCCACCAGAAAGGCGGCCAGGCGGCTGTCCAGCTTCTTGCTCAGGATCTGGTCCATCAGCCACATCACGTCGGAGAACCGGCCCGCCATCAGCTGGTTGGTGAAGTTGGACACCGGCACCGAGCTCTCCATCAGGGAGCGGTATACCGGGGCGGGGAGGAGCAGGGCCCGGGTGTCCTGCCGGGCCTCCACCATCACGTCGAATTGGATGTCCCGCATGGCGCAGGAGGCGGAGAAGAGGCACAGCTCGCCCGGAAAGAGGCGGTAGAGGGTGAGCTCTTTCCCCTCGTCGGTGAGGAGGTAGGCCCGCAGCTGCCCTTCCAGAGGCAGGATCAGACCGGTGCAGTCCTCGCTGCCCCCGGAGATCAGGGTGCCATGGGGGAAAAACCGCTCCGTTACGGCCTGGGACAGGGTATCCCGCTGGGCCTGGGTGAGCTCCCCCCAGAAGGGGAGATAGGGACCGATATCCACGTGTGTTCCTCCTTTTCGCCCGGAGCCTCCGTGGCATGATTCCGCGGCGGCGTGCCATCGCAGCCCGGTGGCCTGGCAGTGGGATTGAATCTTTATGTTATAAAATATTATAGCACGCTTCGCCGTTGGATTCAAAACGGACCGGGAAATATTTTGCGAGAAGCTGGAAAACATGTAAACGCCCCGAAAAGAGAGCGGTGGCAAAAATGAAGGCCAAGGATATGGAATGGCCGCCCTGTTCCACATGAGAAAGTCCGTTCTCAACAGAGTATTGAGAACGGACTTTTTTTCTCATATAAGGGTTGTATTTCAATATTTGCTGCCATTCCCGCTGGCAGGAACACAGGTTTTGCTGTCCTTTCTTTCGCCAGTGTACCCTTGATTCTTGCCTCCGGTCACTTGGAAGGTATTGAGCAGATTTTTCATCATATTGGCCTGACTGCTGAGCTGCTCACTGGCTGCGGCGCTTTGCTCTGAAGTGGCGGAGTTGGTTTGAACCACAGCGGAAATCTGGTCGATGCCCACAGAGATCTGGGAGATGGCATCCGCCTGCTCCCGAGAGGCGTGGGCAATCTTTGCGATCATGTCCAGAATATGCTCCGAGACTGCCGCCACGTCGTTGAAGGCGGCGTCCGTGCGCTTGGCGATCTCCTCGCCATGGGAGACATGCTGGAGAGAGTTCCTGATCAAACCTGTGGTTTCCCTGGCGGCATCGGCTGATTTCTGAGCCAGACTGCGCACTTCATCGGCCACTACAGCGAACCCCTTGCCGGCATTGCCTGCCCGGGCGGCTTCCACTGCGGCGTTCAGTGCCAGAATGTTGGTTTGGAAGGCGATGTCATCGATAACCTTGATGATGTTTTGAATATTGTTGGATGCCTGGGCGATCTCCTTAATAGAGACGAGGAGCTGCTCCATCTCCTCCTTACTTTTTTTAACAATTTCTCTGCTTTCCTGTCCCATCTGATCCGCCTGCTGGGAAAACGCCGCGGCGTCAGAAATGTGGTTGGATATATCGGCAATAGCGGCGGAGAGCTCCTCCACACTGCTGGCCTGTTCTGTGGCGCCCTGCGCCAGGGCCTGGGCCCCATCGGCCACCTGCTCCGCACCTGTGCTCACCTGGGCGGCGGAGGTCTCCAGCTCGCCCAACGTGCCTCTCATTTTCTCTTGAAACCGCTCAATGGAAGACTGTATGTGGGCAAAATCGCCACGGAACTGAATGGGGCACTCATAGGTAAAATTGCCGAGAGAGAACTCGGTCATGCCTTTGTCGATGGTATCGACATAGTTGGCCAGTTCCTGAAAGGAAAAATTCAGCTGCTGAGCCAGTTCGCCAAATTCGTTGCTGCCATGATAATCCACATGAACCTTCAGATTGCCCTCGGACAATCCTTCGGCGGCGGTGCAGATATTGCTTACCGCTTTGGTAATCCTATCCGTGGTTTTTAGCGCCACCACCAGACCGAACACCAGGGCCAGTGCAAAGACCACCCCCAGCACAACCATATATATGTTGAGCATCACCAGAATACTCTGCTCCTGCTTGGCACGCTCCTGGGTGGTGACGGAGTCAATCTCCTGGGCGATGCTGGCCAGTTCGGTCAGGGCAGGGGAGCACTCATTCAAAATCGTCCGCTTGGCCAGTTCCCAGTTTCCGCTCTTGGCCTCGCTGATGACCTCCTGGGCGATGTCAAACCAATTCTGGAAAGCGGCTTCGTACCGCTGGGCCAGCCCGTCCTGTGTGCCGTGGGTATCCTTGAAGATTTGAACCTGCTCCTCAATGATCTGGAGGTTGTTGTTGATGCTGGATTCAAAGGCTGGGATCTCTTGGGGATTCTCCGCCAACACCATTTCCCGGAGATTTCGGCCTGCTGTGTTGGCTGCGATTCGGCAGTCTTTGACGGCGCTGTCCGCATTCAAGACCTCATTGACCAGTACATCTGTATTCCGCTTGGTGTTTTGCAGCCCTAGAATGCCGGTCAGAGCGATGATCCCCGCGAGGGCGATCAGTATAGAGAATATGGTCAGGAGATACGGTTTTAGTTTTATCTTATTAAACATGCTGAATGCTCCTTTTATCCATATCAATTTATAATGAAAAAAAGGTACAACTGCTTGGTGCGAGCGAAACCGTTCCCTGGGGCTGTAGCTCCGGCACAAGTTCAGGGAGACCGCAATTGCCTGAAATGGTTAGTTCCTTTCCGTTCAGCAGCATCGCGGAAGAACGCATTGTTTGGGCGTGCAGCGTGTAGCGCAGGGCTTTTTGGGGAATCGTCACGGAAATGGCGTCCGTGAGCGAATTGTTGATGATCAAATAGACCACCCCGCAGGCTCCGTCTTTTCGGGAGTGGCAGTAAACATGGACATTTTCCCGGTTGAGTTCCCTGCAATCATATACGGCACTTCCCATCAGCCGGTTCCAGAGCAGGGCGGCGAAGTAATTGGGGCGGGGCAGAAAGGTGCCGTGTTCCAGAAAGCCATAGTCGGAGGAGGCCAAGGTGTTGTGGAAAATAACGCCATCGGTGATGGTGGCATAGCTGCCCAGCTCGTTCAGCGTACGCAGAACGTCCAGATACGTGGAGGCCCAGGTATCCCCGCCTCCGCCGGCGTCGCCGGATTCCGTGACCCACATCTGTCCGCCGGGGACGAACCTGTCCCTGAGCGCTGCATGGGCTCTGGCGCAGTCCGGAGCCACAGCCAGGTATGGGTCGCTGTGGGCCAGATGGCTGGGCCAGTGGGCGGCCGGCAGGACCCCGGCGATCCGCTCGGAAACCCCATTGTAATAGTGATAACTGAACACATCCAGGGGGATTTGCGTGCCTGCCAGCAATTCTTCCGTGGTGCAGGTCTTGGTCATACTGGCAATTCCGGCCCCGAACCCTTTGCTCTCCGGGCCTGCGGCAGCAGGACCCCCGGTGGTGCATGGGCCGACCAGGAGACAGTTGGGATAATTGGCCCGAACCCATCTGTATAGAATATCCTGATCCCGGGCGTAGTCCGCGGCGGTATAACCCTGAGGGGCGCCGGATAACTCCAGCATATTGGGCTCATTCATAAATTCTATGGCGTCAATGTCTCTGTTATGCCGATGGCTGAAGTCAAAGATTTTCTTTGCCTGAGTCAGCTCCAGCGGTCCCCCATGAGGGTGTCGCCGGCGCAGTTGCTTACAGAGATCAGTAGCTTGGCGCCCACATAAGCCGCAAAGTCCAAAACTCCCATCCACTGTTCACGGGTCAGGACATTGCTATAACCAGCGGGAGCCTTTCCTCCGGTCACACCCTCGAAGTCGTAATAGGTTTTTGTGGCCCACGTGCCGGATACACGGATCCAGGCAGGGCCAAGGGCTTTGGTAAGCGCCCGCAGCCGCTTGTTATACAGGTCAATGGGGGGATAATGCTCCATCAGCTCAGGCATGGCGGTCACATCGGTGAACGATGTGACCGAAGGAAATTCCGCTGTACCGGCAATCTGTTCTCTGGTGTAGGACTTCCAGAAGGTTCCGCCGGTTACCTCGGTCATCTCAATGTTATAGGACATAAGCCGTTTGTCCACATGGCGGATCAGACGGTTGGGATGAACAGTCAAATGGATGCCTTCTTCTGAACATTGGTTTTCACTTTTCATACCTTTACACACTCCTTTGCTTGAGGACGATTGACATCCTCCTTGACAAGCCGGTACAAAGCTGCGGCCAGAGGAACGCACAGCAGCATTCCCGGAATCCCCATCAGGCCGCCGCCCAGCGTGACGGCTGTCAGCACCCAGATGGCCGGGAGTCCCAGGGAGGAGCCGACGACACGGGGATAAATCAGATTTCCCTCCAGCTGCTGCAATATGACGATGAAAATGAGAAAAATAATTGCCTTAGCAGGCGAAACTGTAAGGATCATAAACGCGCCCACGCCTGCGCCAATGTAGGCGCCCGCCACAGGAATCAGAGCGGTAAAGGCAATGACAGCACCTGTCATAGTGGCATAAGGCTCTTCTCCTTTCGCCTTTTTGCGGAGAATGGCTACAACCAAATCAAAGATACCTACGCCCACCAGCACCGCACCGGTGAAGAGCCATAGAACTTCTGTGGATGCAAAGGGATTGCAGAGAACCACAATGGCGCATATCAGGGAAAGAACCGCATTGACTGCGGCCCAACTCCATCTGCTGTTTTTTAAGCGGATCATGTCAATGGAAAGCTGAATTTTGCTGATTCCGGTTATTAAAATGAGAGCCCCATATACGATGTTAGGCAAAGCCCTGCTCGCGTTACACTTTTCCTCAGTTCCATTGTTAGTGTTACATTTTGGGACAAAAGCGGTCGTTTGTCCCAAGCTTGTGGGGAGAGAATTCTTGACAAAGATCCCCTTTCTGTGTAAGGGGAAACGAGCGCTTGAATGTGTGAGGTTGTACAGAACAAATTGGGACACAAAGACGGATTTGTCCAAAGGCGAAATGCGGAATTGAGTTGAGAATTTTTTTGCGATATGATATACTAGCCATCATGTAGGGGAGTAGTCAGCACTTTGGTGTGATGATGCCAACATACCGGAAATTTCCTGGTATTATCTTAAATGACGAGACTTATCTGTTCTGGCAGGTAAGTCTCTTTTTTTACCTGCCGGTTCCATTTCTTTGAGAGAAAATGTGGAAGTTGAGGGAGTTATGGCCATTTCAGGCGGTATTTCCATGGATGCCTTTGCCATCGCAATCTGCAAAGGTCTTTCTGTGGCTGGTATAAAAATTGGAACTTACAGTGGGCATTTGCGGATATGAGGAAAGGAGACTGTGCATGGCAGATTCCAATATTACAAAGCGGGCATTGGCAACTTCCTTGAAAGAACTGATGGCGGAGCAGCCCTTTGAGAAGATCAATGTGGCGCAGATCTGCGAACGCTGCAATATGAACCGAAAGAGCTTTTACTATCACTTCAAGGATAAATACGACCTTGTAAATTGGATTTTTGATACAGAATTTATTGAACTTCTCAAGCATGAAAATTTGAATGCCAGCTATACAGAGCGCTGGGCCTTTATTGAAAAGAACTGCCGATATTTTTACCAGAACCATTCCTTCTACCGCAAAGCCCTGTAGATCAAGGGGCAAAATTCTTTTAGCGATCACTTTCGGGAATACATTCGGCCGTTTATAGCAGAGCGTATTTCCAGTTTGTTTGGAGGGGAGCAAGTAGACGAATTTATTTTGGACTTTTTCGGCGATGCGGTGATATGCACCATGGAGCGCTGGCTGCGTGCCAAAGAATGTATGCCGCCGGAGCAGTTTGTGGAAAAACTCAAGAGGCTTACAGAAAAGTGTGCGCATTCGATTTGCCAGGAGATACCTCAGACAGAGCAAGGAAAAATCCCCCAGACAAAAGGGCAATGACGTAAGGACCCCGCTTGGTGATCATAAAGCGTATCATTGGAGGAAGAGGAAATGTGGTGGTTAGTGGCGGCGATTTTATCATCCGTTTTTGCGGGCTTAACTGCCATCCTTGCAAAATGTGGAATCAAAAAAACGGACCCTGATCTTGCGACCGCTATACGGACAGTCATCGTGTTGGTGTTTTCCTGGCTGATGGTTTTTGTGGTTGGCTCCGCCGGAACCATCACGCGGATCCATTCAACTTCGCTGCTGTTTTTGATATTGTCCGGGGCTGCTACAGGCGCTTCTTGGATGTGTTATTTCAAGGCGCTGTCTGTTGGGGATATCAACAAGGTCGTTCCCATTGACAAATCCAGCACGGTCCTCTCCGTCCTGCTGGCAATCATTTGCTTTGGAGAGACAGAACATCTTTTCATTAAACTGCTCAGCACGCTCATCCTTGGCGCCGGAATCATTTTGATGGTGGAGAAAAAGAAAAGCAGCAGGGAGAGTACGGATCATACATACATTTTCTATGCAATCGGCTCAGCGGTGTTTGCTGCACTGACATCCATTCTGGGCAAGGTGGGCATAACCGGAGTGGAATCCAATCTGGGGACGGCGATCCGAACGGTTGTTGTTTTGATCATGGCGTGGGTCATGGTCTTTATGAAGGGCAAGCAATCCCAGCTCCGGCATCTTGATAAAAAGGAATTGATCTTCCTGTTCTTTTCCGGCATTGCAACCGGCGCTTCGTGGCTGTGCTATTACTACGCCATTCAAAACGGAGTGGTAAGCATTGTTGTTCCGATTGATAAAATGAGCATCCTTCTCACAATTGTATTTTCCTATTTTGTGTTTGGAGAGAAGCTGAGCAAAAGAGCCGGCATTGGTCTTTGCCTTATGACAGCCGGAACACTGATGATGACCTGCCTGGGATAGTGTTCTGAAGAAAAGCGAGTATGAAAACAAACCGTTGTTTCCACACAAAATAACGTGCGCGTATCGCAGTGTCCATGCGATACGCGCACGTTATTTTATCAGGAAGATGCTGGTGCGGATTTGGGATAGGCTTGCTGAAGGAGGGGGAGCAGTCCATCCTGAAACAAATTGCCAAAAGGAGCGCGGTCAGGATGGTCCAGAGCAAACAGCTGCCCGTTCCCGTTGAATAATACACAGCAGGCGTCATCAGAGATTATTTCATCCAGATTTTGGGTATCACAAGTGAGTTCCCAAGGTACCGTCTGATAGGATTGCCCCGTTCTCACTTGTATTGCCGCCTGATGGGCCAGATGCTGAATGTTTGCCGGGCAGTCCGGCTTAGCCGCCAGTGCGGTAAACAGCGGATGCGTCTGTTGGGTCTCGCAGAACAGCTCGCCGTTCAGAATGAATTGCAGATCTTTCTGTGAGTAGGGGTAATAGACCGAATAGGGCAGCTGGGCATTTCTCAGTATGGTGCAGGCCTCGTTGGCTCCGCTTTCCCACCGGACCACTGGCATAAGGTGCTTGAGGGGGATAATCTCATCCAAAATTGCAGGGGTTATGTCTTCCGGTCGGCAGAAGAGGAAAAACGCACTGTCGGAATGGCGCTTAATCAGTGGGAAGAGCTCCATTGGATTGCTGTGAGACAGGAAGATCCAACTGTAAATTCCCAGCTGTTCCCCCTCTTGGATGGCCAGATCATACTGAGGAAGGTGAGTGGAATACTGGGGATCATCCATTTGAAAGAGTACCGTCCAGGGAATGTTGAAGCCCAGGCGCTTTTCATTCATACGGATACGCTGGGCGCCCCAGGTACAGCTGTTGTAGCCCAGGTTCATGCCGAATTTTACCAGGTGTTCCGTCTCAATGTGGTTGACGGCATCTTCGACCAGTGTATAGTATGCGCTGGCGTAGGCGCGGAGATAGCGGGGGTGCCGTGCCCCATGGAAGGCACGGCACGTATAGGAATCAGAACGGCTGTACCGTCATAACAAAGCGGGTCAGAATGGTTGCAACCTGCTCACGGGTAGCCAGCGCACCGGGGGTCAGCAGATTGTTGCCAGGACCTTGGATCAGACCCTGCTCTACAGCCCAAGCCATGGCTGTCTGAGCCCAATCGCTGATGCTGTGGCTGTCGGAATAGCTGCTCAGATCATAAGTGACAGCAGGGCTTCCGGCATAACGCCAAAGCATGGTGACCAGTTGTTCTCTCGTGTGCGGGGCGTCCGCGTTGGTACCGTCGGAGATGCCGGATTCCATAGCCCACACTCTGCCAGCCTCGTACCAAGTGGAACCGGAGGTGGTGTCCACGCCGTCCATGCGTGCCAGGACAGTCCACAGCATGCCGCGGGTCATGTTGGCGCCGGGCGAGAAGGTAGTGCCACTGGTGCCGTTAAACAGCTCACGGCTGGTGACAAAGTCAATGGAGTCGTTGGACCAGTGGCCGTTGGGGATATCCGAGAAGCTCCGGGCATTGTTGACCAACTTCACCGTATCGCCGTCGGACAGAGATACGGTCACGCCATTGTCGGACGGAATGGTGTCGCGCAGAAGCACCAGACTGCCGTCTGCCTTTTGCAGCATGGCCACCGTGCCGTAATTGGCGTTCGCTACAGGAATTTCCACGGCAACGTTCTTCTTGCCGCTCAGACCTACCGTGACCGCAGGGGCCTTCTCCGTGTCGGAGGACGCGGAGAGTGCGGGCAAGGGCAGAGACACAGGACGCTTTTGAGAGACGGCGGAGGATACCACATCGGCGGGGATGTTCACCTGGGCCGTGGTCTTACCACCGGTGGTGACGGTGGTGGAGGTGGCGCCGTTGGCCTCTTTGCGTGTGGTGGTAACGGTGCCGTCAGGCTTGGTCTCCACCGATTCAGAGGAACCGTCCGGACGCTTGGTCGTTTCGATCACAGTGCCATCGGCCTTAGTCACCGTGGTGGTGGTGGAACCGTCGGGATTTGTAATGGTCTCCGTCTTGTCGCTGGTGGAGGAGCCGCCCGAGCTGGAGCCGCTGCCGCTGCTACCGCCGCCACTGCTGCCACCGCCGCCGGAAGGTACGTCGCTGCAAACGATGTCGGCGCGGTCGCGGATGCGGATACGGGCCGGTTCTCCGGCAAAGGACGTATCGTAGGAGGCCAGACCGGTGGCGACGATGTAGCAGCCCTCTCTCAGTCCCTGTACCTCGGTGTCCTTGGTGATATAACCGTCGATAAAGACACGGCCAATGGTTCCGGCGCTGTCGCGCACCAGGATGGTCTGGATAAGACCGTTGGCGGATTCAAACGATACCACGGTACCGCGCAGGGTAACCAGGCTGCCCAGATAAGAGCAGTCATTCAGCTGTGCAGCGGTGATCTCCTTGGGAGCGGGCATGGTGCCGGTGCCCACCTTGGCGATGGAGGAGACGGCGATCTGCCGCTCGCCCTGATAGGAGGAGGTGGTGCCGGTGATCCGGACCCGGTCGCCGATCTGGAAGTTGCCTGCCACGGGGAAAGCGTTGATACCGGCGGTATCGTCCTGCACATAGATGCAGTCAAAGAATGCGGTGTCCTTGTCGTAGCCGGAGGCGTTGGACGTGACGATACCCTCAATGGTGTACTTGACGCCTTCATTCTTTTGGGCCTGAACTTCCGAAATGGGGCTGATGATGGTGGGGTTGATGTAGTTTACGAGGTTTTCACAGATGTTGTAGTTGGAGTAGTTCTTTTCTGCGGCGGAGTCCACCTGGGCCTGGACCTCGAAGTTGGACAGGAAGGCCGCGCCGGAAACCACGATGAGGCCCTGGCCGGGCAGCTCTTCGGTAGCCAGGATCATCAGACGGTTGTCGCCGTCAGCCACGGGATAGGTGGGCACGGCATCGCCGCTGACGCCCATTGCGTCACTGTCCTTGGAGTAGGTGGTTGCATGGCCGTAGACCACGGGAGAAACGGTCTCCGGCAGGGTGGCCGTGGGCTGTCCAGAAGCATCTACCGCATAGATGGATGCACCGCCGTACTGGCTGAACAGCTGGGAATACTTGTTGTCGTTGGGATGGTTGGCGTCAAATTCCACACCTTCCATCAGGAAGTGATCCCAGTTGTAGGTGGAGAGGTAGAGCCGCTGGGACTGACCGCCGTTGAGGGTGTCGTCCACCGTGGCGTCATCGCTGATGCGCAGGGAGGAACCCAGCGCTTCCAGAATCTTGTTCTGCTGGGCCGCCATGTGGTCCGCTTCCGGGAAGTCCTTGTAGCTCTCATAGTAATCCGACCAACCGGCCAGAATCACCATGCCGCCGGCGGCATTGAATTCCTTCAGGGCGGCAATTTCCTCGTCGCTGTAGTTGTCGTAGGGCTCGCGCAGGGCATCACCGTCACGGCGGGAAGGCGCCGTAAGCACGATGGCCCGATACTTGCCGTTGGCATTTTCACAGGCGGCCAGCAGATCTGCGCTGGTGTTCAGCTCCACGGTGCGCACGGCATACCCGGCGGCCAGGGTGCTGAAGTTACCCATGGACTTGTTGTAGTTGCCGTTGACGTACTCATTGTGGTGGGAGGCGTCGATGCCCACATAGACCAGTCTGGCCGCGTCCAGAACATCCAGCGTGATGTCACTGGTGTAGGTAAACTCCTTCCCATCCTGTACCAGGGCGACCGCCACGGTGATGGTGGTCAGGCGGGCTTCGGTGGGGACAAAGTCCCAGCTGACAGTCTGCGTAGAAGAAGCAGCCAGTTCACCCAGGCTGGTCTGGGTTCCCAGAACCTGGCCATTGCTGGTGTAGGTGATGGACTGGATGGTGGCGGGAGATGTCTCGCTGTTGAACAGGTTGGTCTTCAGCTCCACAGCCTCGCCGGTGACGGGGATGGAGGTACCGCACTCCACAGAGGAGATACCCAGCTTCAGGGTCTCGCCTACCCAGACGGGGGCCGTGACGGCGATATTGCCGTCGCTCTGGGTCACGCGGATAAAGTAGTAGGTATAGTCGGCGGGGAGGGTGCAGGACAGGTTACCGGCTTCCAGTTCGGAGGCGTCACTCCAGGTATGGGCGACCTTGCCGGTGTTGACCACCACTTCCACCTTGGCGGTAGAATCGGAGGCGTCAGGGTCAAAAAGAGTGACATTGATGTTCACGGTCTCCGGAACCTGCTCGATGATGGAGCCGAGGACCTGGTCGTTCAAGGTGTAGTTGATTTCCAGGTTCTTGTCTTCGGTAGCGTAGACGCGATAGTTGCGGATGGCCTCATAGATGCCATCCTGACTGAAATCATCCGTCAGAACTACGTCACGGGCGTCGTTGGCATTGCCCCACTTGCCCTTGTGGTTGTCCTGGTTGTTGGTGGGGGCCACATGCCAGCCCTTATCCAGGGCCATGATGTAATAGGAGTAGCTGGGGAAGTAGCCGCCGGAGCCGATGGCGCCTTCGCCGTTGCCCACTTCCACCAGATACATCCGGGAATCGATGACGGGATCATAGTAGGCAAAATCCGCAAAGGTGCCGAAGGTGGCGCCGGGGTGGTTGAACTGGCTGATGGAATCGGCCAAGGCCTCGTTTTTCAGCAGTTCATAGTAGGCCTTCATACCGGCGTCGGATTCCTTGCTGTTGAGGGTCTTGTTGTTGCGGGAGACAAGGCCGGGGGTATTGAAGGTGTTGATATGGCCGGGGCCACCGGACCAGGTCATCTCAAAGCCAGCCAGGGCCACCCGGGTACCGGCGTACTGCTCATTGAACGCAGCTATCGTATTGCGGTAGGTGTTCCACTTGTCAAGGCTGGCTGCCGTCATTTGGCTGGGGTCATAGAGGGCGGCTTCGGGATTGACATCGCTGCTGGAGTCAAAGTAGTTGGAGTGATCCGTAAAGGCCACAAAGTCTACATTGGCGCTTTCCGGCAGGTTGGCCACGTAGTCCAGGCCCTCCTGCAAGGTGCCTGCACCGTCGGAGTATTCGGCAGTGTGGGAGTGGAGCTGGCCGAAATAGAGCTGATACTGGGACGTGCCCACGGTAAAGTGCCATGTCTTGGAGATTTCCTTGCCGTCCTCCCGGGAAATGACGACTTGGACGGTACAGGTGCCGTCAGGCAGATCGGTTTCGGGGATATAGTAGCACCGATTGCCGTCGACGGAGGTGGGTACGGGGGCGCCATTGACCGACATCCACCTACTGAAGTTAAGCCCAACGTTGGAGAAGGTAACGCTGATTTCGGGCCGCTTGTCGTCACCGGTCTGAGAACCAGCGGCGGGAGAGACGGCAGTGATGACCGGCTCATCCACTACGGTCAGCTTGGCGGTGCCGGTAAAGGGCACATCTTTGGTATCCGTGCCGGTGACCGTAATGGTCATTTCGCCTTCGGTCAGTTCATCGCCGGGAATGGTGAAAGAGTAGGTACCGTTGGTGTTGGTAAGCTGTGCCGGTGTCTCGCCATATTTGGCCTCCAGCCCGTCCTTGACGCCGAAGATTGCGTCCACGGTAAAGGAAACCTTGTAATCCTGGCTGACATAGGCGTTGGGCAAATCGCTGAAGGTTACGGCCGGCGCATTGACCACGCCGTCGGTGACAGTGAGACTACCATCCACTGTGTAGAACTGGAAGGTATAGATATCCTTATCGCTGTCGTTGTACAGGCTGTAGGTTTTATAAGAATCACTGTAATACTCCAAATACTGGGAGTTCCCCTTGTATTTGGCGGTACGGCTCTCCAGAGTAAAGCCGCCATTGTATTCCGCCAGCTTCCAGTCGGCATCTTCGGAAGCGTCCTTGGAGTAGAATGCATTGCTTCCGGTGCCGTTGGAGCAGAGGTAGCCGTCGTGCTCGGTCTTAAAGCGCCACCATTCACCGTTCTGTTCTGCGGTGAATACGCGGCCGCCGTTGGCGGGCGTTGTGGTGGTGCCGCTAATGGTGGACCCGGCGTTGTTGATAGAGGGGCTGGTCACGTTGTCATCCTGTCCGGCCAGAACGCCATTGGCGCCCACGTTATAAATAACAACGTTGTCGCCGTCTTGGAAAGGCAGTTCAACAGGAGGCTTTTCTGGAAGATCCGGCAGAGGATAGTCCTCCAGACTAAAGGTGCCGGCCTTATAGAACTGGAATGTGTAAATATCCTCTTTTGAGGCATTCATTCCATAGCAGGTAAAACTGCCCCCATAGTATTCCAGATATTGGGGTTTACCGGTATAACTAGCGTTGACACTTTTAATAAAATAGTTACCGGGGGCAGCGGATGAGGGCTGCTCCAGCTGATAGCTGGTATACTCGCTTTGCTCATCCACCAGGCGGACATGGGTGCCGTCCAGATAAAGGAAGCGGCCGTCCTCGGCATTTTGAAACACATAATTGTTGTTTTTATCGGTGTACACGCGCAGAACAGCGGTGTCTGCCGCTATGGTATACGCATTATCGGCCGAGGGAGCCGTTACGGCTGCCAACTGATCTTTTGTGTTGTATGGCTTAGTTTCGGTGCCCATGGCGCTATTGCCGCTGACGGAATAGATAACCACCAGGTCACCGGCGTTGATGGAATCTACTTTGGTAGCGGTGGTGGCGGCCAGTGCTACTGCGGGCCACAGAGGGAGCAGCATAACTGCGCTCAATACGACGGAGAGAACTTTTCTTAGACGTTTTCGCATTACAGGAACCATCCTTTCTGTAAGCAATACTGTGGTAAGCCGCGCTCCGGTTTTCGATGTGTGGGTGGTGGACGCACCTCCTCTGCTGTTGCGGAATCCTGTGAAAACAACGGGATGGACTTCTCCGCTCTCATTTTTGGGTACAGACCGATCCATTTTTACTGTTGTGCTTGCCGCCTGACAAAGGACTGGACCCCATTTCAGTCAAAGGAAGCAATAGTAAAATGATTTTATTTCATACTAGCAGAAAATAA
>ERZ1090862.823-NODE-825-length-13899-cov-7.097082_pt1 | contig 13899 bp, 17 predicted proteins | sample MGYA00478481_ERZ1090862 | MGnify/ENA primary metagenome ERZ1090862 (study PRJEB33644, sample SAMEA5815745) | chicken gut metagenome | biome: Chicken; feature: Gastrointestinal Tract; material: Caecum | place: Ireland | collected 2019-01-01 | study: A study of the... | reverse complement strand
GCTGGCGGTCTATCTATTGTTTTCGGTTGCTTGCTTCTTTACCGTACATGAGCAATATCATGAGTGATGTATCAGTCAGTAAAATGAAAGGAGAAGCGGTATGGAATCATCGACGTCCGAAAAGCACTTTCAGTTCTTTTCCAATAGCAAATGCGAATACTTCCCCTGCCATTCCACCAATGACCCGGAAAACTTTAACTGCCTGTTCTGCTACTGCCCGCTGTATGCACTGGGAGATAAATGCGGCGGAAACTTTACCTATATTGCCGGGGGGATTAAGGATTGCAGCGGCTGCTTGATTCCCCATCGCAGGGAGGGCTATTACTATATCATCGGCAAGTATGGCGAGATCAAAAAACTGGCGCAAAAAACCAACTGACAGGAGGCAAGCGTTATGATAAGTCGAACCTGGTTTGAAAATCCGGATCATGTGGTATACGCCGTAAAGGATGAGGTAATCCCCCGGCTCTCCCGGGAGCTGGGAATCAGCGATCTGGCCCAGCGGATTGAGGATTTCAGCAAGGCTCCCACTCAGGAGGGGGAAAACATCAAGGGTCTCAAACGCACCACTCTGAAGCTGATGGTTCCTAACCTGGTTTTCGGGGAGCCCATCGAAATGGGAGAAAATGTATGGATCTATATGGGCGAGCTCTGTCCGGCCTATTGTCTGTACACGCCCTGGGAAAAATAGAAAAAGCACATGGCCTGTACCCGACGCAGGGACAGGCCATGTGCTTTTCTGCATGTCCGAATACCGTTAAGATACCTGCTCCCAACGCTTGAGGGAGGCCATCATATATGAGGCTACGTCCATATCATAAACTTCATGGAGAAACTCTTTTGTTAGAAGCATATTGGCAGGCCCCATCCCTGCCACAGAACCATTTTCCAAAAACAAAAGCTGCTCGGAGAGCATCAGGGAGAGGTTGATGTCGTGGAGTACGCCGATGACAGTCCGTCCTTTTTCCTGAGACCAGTTTTTAAGATAGCTCACCAGCTCTGTCTGGTGCTTCAGATCCAGGTGGTTGGTGGGCTCGTCCAGTAAAATGATCTCCGGTTCCTGGGCCAGCGTCCGGGCCAAAAATACCCGCTGAAGCTGGCCGCCCGACAGCTCGGAGATCTGACACTCCCGCAGCGGCTCCAACCCGGTGGCCCGCAGATACTGCTCTACACACTGCTTGTCCTCTCTGGACGGGGATGCAAAAAGTCCCCGGCGCAGCTTCTGATACCGGCCCATCATCACTGTTTCAAAGACCGAAAAAGAAAAATAGACGGTGCTCATTTGGCTCATCATGGCCATGTGAGACGCAATCTCCGGCCGGCGCATGGCGGCCACCGGCTTCCCATCCAGGGTCAGTTCCCCACGGCAGTCCAGAAGACCGGAGATGGTACGCAGCAATGTGCTTTTCCCGCAGCCATTAGGCCCCAGAATGCACAGATTTTGTCCCAGAGGTAGATCAAAGGTAATATCGTGCAGAATATCTCCGTTTCCATATCCGGCACAAATATTTTTCAGATGCAGCATACAAACTCCACCTCATTTCAGCTTTCTGCCGCGGAAGAACACCAGTGCGAAGAAGGGAGCGCCTACCAGTGCTGTCACCGCTCCTACAGGAATAATCGTGGGCGCCATCACCGTGCGGGAAACCAACTCCGCCAACATCAGAAATGTGCCGCCGAACAAGGCGGACAAGGGCAGCACCAGACGGTGGGAGGAACCGAAGATCCGCCGCACAACATGAGGCGCGATCAGATCCACAAAGCCAATAACACCCACCAGCGACACTGCCGTGCCGGTCAGCAGGGCGGCAATGCCGATCAAAAGGAGCTTGATCCGCTTGAGATCCACGCCGATGGACATGGCCTGCTCCTCTCCAAAGCTCATGATATCCATCTCCGGAGTAAAGCGCTGCAATACCAGCATGGATAGGACCAGAAGCGGGAACATCACTGCGACATGGGACCAGTTCCGGCCGGTGTAGCCGCCGATCTGCCTGAAGACCATCTGCTGCAGGTGCTCCCGGGACAGGGCGGTGATCAGCGTCAGAATGGCGTTGACAAAGAGAGAGAACACCATACCCACCAGGATGACCGTCTGATTCTCCATCTTGCCGTCCAACCGGGCGGCAAAGGCCAGGGCCAGAAACACCGTGGCCAGCCCCCCGGCAAAACCCGCTGCCGGCAGGGTGAACAGGCTTCCCAGAAGCGGGAACGTAACGCCGGTGACCATCACCAGAGCTGCGCAGAGGCTGGCGCCGGAGGAAACGCCCAGGGTATAGGAGGACGCAAGCGGATTTTTCAAAATGGACTGCATGACTGTACCGCTGGCGGACAGAGCCGCGCCGGTCAGAAAGGCCAGCACCGCCCTCGGAAAGCGCATCTCCCATACGATGGCGCTCAGATTTGGGTCAACGGTTCCGGAGCCGCCGGACAGCTTGGCCATCAAAATCTCTGCCACCTGTCCGGGAGAGAGATTCACAGAGCCGACGGCGATACTGCCCACCAGAATGAGCAGGGCCGCGGCAACGGCAAGGAGTATCTTGACGATCCGCTTCATGCCGCAGCTTCCCCGGCAAAGGGATCTTCGATCCCTGCGTATGCGTCGGGATAGATCATCTTGGCCATCTGCTTCATGCCGTCGATCACATGGAGATTGGGAAGAGATACCGCATTCGTGTTGACCAGATACACGTCCCCGTTGGCCACGGCGGTAACATGCTCCCAGCCGGTTCGCCCCAGGATTTCTGCTACGGGATCTTCCACGTAGTCCACCATGGTCAGAATAACGTCCGGATTCAGGGTGATCACCGATTCCTCTGTCACGGCGACGAACCCTTCCTGATCGGCAAAAATATTCTCCGCGCCGATGACCGTAAGCATCTCCTGCATGAAGGTGCCGCTGCCAGCGGTGTAGATGTCGGGCGCGCATGCGATTTCCACCACTACACGCTTACTGTCCTGGATGCCTGCTCCGATGTCAGACAGCTGATCCAGTTCCTCCTGGAACTGCGCAATCAGGCTCTCGCATGTTTCCTGAGCACCCACGCAGGCAGCAATAAACCGGGTGTCCTCCAGCATGGTTTCGATGCTGGAGGCGGAGGGGATATCCGCTACGCAGGCGCCGATATCCCGCAGAGGTTTGAAGGGATCGGCGCCGGAGGAGGCGCTCATACCGGTGGTGAAGATCAGATCTGCACCAAGGACAGCCATTTGCTCCGTGTCCGGCTCCATCATGTCAAAGGTGGGCAGATCCTCCAGGCCAAAGTACATGGCGGAATAAGTATCCACGGCGATGAGCTTGTCCTTCATGCCGAGGTCCAGAAGCGTCTGGGTAGCAGAGGGGGCCATGGAGATGATGCTGTCCACCTGATCCGGCAGAGTAATGGGATTGCCGCTGCGATCGGTGTCCGGACGGTCGGTCGATACGCTTTGTGTTTGCTGCGGCGTGGTATTCGCATCCGTGTTTTCCGCCGGGGCACACCCGGCCAGGGCCATCAGAAGCAGCACGGCCAACGCAAACGGAAGCGCTTTTAGCATTTTCATTTCCAACAGTTCCTTTCTTCTTTTCCTGCTTTTCGTTATCTGCTATAATCCACTCAGAACATCTCGGAGGATGATGTATGGAACGTATTTTTAAACTGTGCAACGGCGACCGCCTGACCTGCACGGAACAGGCCGCCGTATTTCAGTTTTCCGGCCCCCGCATGGTACTGTCCACAGGGGCCAGCGGCGGCGGCATGCGGGACGATCTGACCGCCGCCTTCAATTACTGTGATTGCGGCATGGCCGGTGTCTGTCAGCCTATGCAGGGAAACAATCTGTGGGAACACCAGCGTGCCGTGGCCAGACGTCTGGGATTGGATCCGGATCACACCACCGGCCTGGATACGGCGGCAAATCTGGACAACATGGTGGTCATCACCAAACGCTGGGAGGATCTGCAAATTACGGCCGCAGTATCCGGCGGTGCCGACGTCAACGCGCTCTGCGCCGGTGATCCGGCATTTCTGACAGAGGCAGACGGCGCGCCCACCTCTGTGCCGCCCGGAACCATCAATATCTTTCTGATCACGGATCGGCCTCTTGCTCCCGGCACCATGGCGGAGCTGATACTCACAGCCACCGAGGCCAAGACCGCTGTGCTTCGGGATCTGATGCAGGGGAGCAGCATATCACGAGAGCTTGCCACCGGAACCGGGACAGACGGCATGGTCATCATTTGCGGAACCGGACAGGAAGGAATGCTGCTGAACGCAGGCAAACATTTTAAATTTGGAGAACTGGCGGCGCAGGCCGTCCGGGAGGCCGTCACGGAGGCGCTGTTCAGACAAACCGGCTTTTGTGCGCAGGAGCAGCATACCGTGCTCAGGAGGTTGCATCGCTTTGGGATCACTGCGGACACGCTGTCCGCTTATTGCCTGGCCCGGCGACCGGGGCAGGATGCCGCAATTGCCCGAACCATAAAAAAACTGGATCAGGACGCATTCCTGGTTGGGGCTGTGGTGCTCTATGTGCATTTGGAAGATCAGCGCCGTGCTGGAATGCTGACTGAACTGGAGGCCGGAGATTGGGGCGAGCATCTGCTGCGCCAGGTTCAACAGCACTATCGCTGTGATTTACCTCTGCTTCAGGAAGCTGCACTCATGGATAAACTGGAGCATTTCCTCTGTCAGCTGCTCATGTCCAACTTGCTGGAGCAAGAGCGCCTGTATCCCAATCAGCCTCCCATTTGATACAAAAATAAAAAGCGGCAGCAAATGCTACCGCTTTTCCAGACAGAACAGGTGTTGTTTCGCAAAGAAATAACACCCGTTATTTTGTAGGTCTTCTGACTCGCATATCCCGATGCGGACAGCCGCATCCGCGCATCTGGTTCGCCTTCCCAGTCAGGCCATTACAGCCTGCCAGTGACCTGCTTTCGCAGAAAAAACAGACACTCTATGCTCACAGCTACAGAATCCGAGACTACATCCGGTTCCCGGAAACGTGTTTGGGAGTTTCACCCAATTCCCTTGTTCAGCGGAACATCCCGGCGTGTCTTCCAAAAAAGAACGCGCCGGTGCCACAAAAGTCGGAGCACTATATTCGTTTGGTTACCATTATAAAGAATATTTGCAGTAAGTCAAGTGAAAATGGATGATTTAAACTCTCGGCGCATTAGGGCTGCGCTGTCCGCCGCTACCTTACATTGAATAGCTGAATTTTTTATCATGCTGTTAACAAAGATGTTCTGTACATATGACCTCCAGCACACGCTGTCTGGCCCGGCGGAGCTTCCAGGCAAAGCTATTCCGGTACCGATCCCGAAGGTGTTTCAGTGCCTGATCCCTGGCTTTTTCCACGCCGGACTCCTTCATGCGGTTTCGCATGGCAATTTCCCGCAAATCTGACTTAGGGAAACCGTACACACCGAAGCATCGTCCAAGAATGTCCTGTTCCTTCTTGGAAAGCTGCATAAACTCGTCTAGCAGGCATCCCATGGTCACTAACCGAATCACAGCATCCTCCGCAGAGCCTGAGAGGTGGTTCGTGGTAAGCCGCTCAAAAATATCGCCGTCATCATCTGAATCTTGCAGGTCATAGACAGAAAAGAAATGTGTGGGGTAGGCAACTGCCCTGGCAGCCGCACGGAAAGAGATTCCAAGGAATATACAGATCTCGCTAAGTTCTTTCCCTTCCTGATGATAAAGACGCTGGGCCTTTCTCACCAATCCCATGCTGTCCCGGTCCAGGGCAAGTGTCCCCATACTGCACTCCAGATGCCGCCGCATGGCTCCGTCCAGAAACGGGGTGATGTAAGTGGTAAACCGGCCCTTTTCCGTGTCATAACTGCCGGTGCGTATACACTCTATCAATGCCAGCTTTCCCACGCTCTCCAGTTCGGAGAGCGTTTCTTTTGCGTAATCGCTCAAACCACCGTATTGAGTTTGACGCAGGCAGTGATACTGGCGGGCAATCAACCGGGCACGCTCCTTAACCAATCCTATATTCATCAGACACAGCGTGGTCAGAGCCGCCTCATCGCCGTTGGCCATCTGCTCCAACAATTTCTCGTTGGTCATGCGTCGTCACCGTCCTCCACCTTGCGGGGACGTCCCCGAGGCTTGGCCTGACGTGCTATGCCGTAAAATGGGTAAAGGCGCTCAGAGGAGATCGATTGCTTGAAGGCCTCGTTGGAGATGCTGGGACTGCTCAGTGCGTCAAACGGCCTGTCCCGTACAGCGTCCTTCAGACGCCGCATCTCTTCCTCCGTAATGGCCCCCCGCTGATAGTCCTTCCGGATTCGGTTAAAGGCGGTGATCTTGGCCTGGATTTTCGGTACATCCCGGGCCAGTTCCTTCTGGATTTCATAGCTGCCGTACTGCCTGCAGGTGAAGCGCTCATCCAACGGGCAGCGTCCCTCACAGTAGAGGACATGGACACCGCTGCGAACCAGGAAGTATTTCTTGCAGACAATACAGCGGCGGATGTTATGTCCGGCGTTCAGTGCTGTCATGAAGTCGGCCTTCAGCAGCATCTGCAAACTGTCCGTTGTGTGCTCCTGGGCGATAGCAAAGGTTCCGTCCGGGAATTCTCTGGGCAGATAGCTTACCACACAGTGATCGTACTTCTGATAGAAGGGCCGATCCGGGCCGATGGGGTTCGCGATCAGCTTCTCCACCAGCCGCTCGTCATTGTAAAGCTGATACAGTGCGGCGGCGTATGCCTCCGGGGAGTTCCGTTTCAATTTGGAGAGAAGAAAGTTGATGAAGTTATGGATGGTGGGATTGAACACGATAACATCATCGATATATCGCTGATAGCGGGCCATTTGGAGTTTGTAATACCGCCACTTGTCCTCCCTACCTCCAGGCACGATGAGGAGAAAAAGTGGTGTCCGGTGTCCCTCTTCCTCCTTCTGGTACAGATCAAGACATCGTTCCAAAGTGCAGTCCTTCTCATCCATCTCCTCGTCAGTGAACAAGGAATAGCTCTCTGTATACTGCTGGGTCTCGTTGAGAAACCGGTCATCCTCTTTCAGCAGAATCTGAAATACCCGATACCGCATCAACTGACTGCGCAGCTCGATCAACTGATTGTTCAGTTCCCACTATACGCCGCGCTCCAATGTAGCCTCATACTGTCTGGCCAACTCCTTCATGTGCTCCAAAAGACGCTGGATGGGTCGGTAGTCCCGGGGAATAAAGTTCAATATGTCTGCGGTCAGCTCGCCGGCCGCAAAAATTTCACCGCCGTACTCTATGGTACTGCCGTGGGTGTAAAATACGATATCTCCATGCATATAAACTTTGCCCCCTCTCAAAATTGTCCCACCTGAAAAATAAATTGTCTCACTTTTTTCCAAGTCTATCAAAATCTCCGACACAATACAAGCAGAAGGACATCAGTACCGCCGCTGATGTCCTTACTTTTTTGTAAAGGAGAATCTGAAATGAAACAATCTGTCTACAAAACCTACGATGACCTGCCGCTGTTTCTCAATGCGAATCTGGTAGCGCAGGTGCTGGGCGTGTCGCCATCCAGCGGATACGAACTCATGCACGAACCAGGCTTCCCGGTACTGCGTGTGGGCAGCCGCATGGTGGTGCCCAAGGAACAATTCATCCGATGGGTCACGGAGCACACGGAGGGAGGTGATCGCGGATGAACCGGTGTCGTTTCTCAATTCCCAATGACATCTGGAAGTGGAATCTCAAACCGCAGGGATTTGCTGTCCTTGTTTATCTCTGCTATCTCCATGTGCATTGCAAAAATTATATTGCTCCAAGTGCAGAGGAGATTGCATTCCGTTTGCACATGAGCAAAGACATGGCTGCGGAACAGATCTCTGAACTCAACCATCGCGGGCTGCTGGATCAGCACATGGTTCCCGTCTTCAAAAACACCAGCAAGAGTTTTTTCTCTCTGCCCAATGAGCTGTTCTTCCTGAATATCGGTCACGGGGCCATCACCGTCTACGCTTACCTGCTCTACTGTGAAGATCGTCGGACACATCAATGTCATCCCAGCTACCGCACGATCTCGGATGCGGTACATCTTACCGTGTCTACGGTGATGAAGCACATCGCAAAGTTGGCAGACAGGCAGTTCATCACGGTGGAAAACACCTGTTACATTGATAGACACGGTATGAAGTGGAACGGCAATAACCTCTACACCATCCTGCCTATACAGATGTCGGTGAATCATTGCTATCAACAGCAGCTGCTTCGCCTGGAAGCGTAAAACATCTGTGTATCCCGCAGTGAGGCACTGTGTGCCCTCCTTCGGGGCTAGGTAGAGCCCCTGCCCCACCAGGGGCTTGGGGGCGGATTGGGCCGCTTCTGAGGGACGAAAAAAGAAGCGGGATAAAGGCAAGGCGTCAACATCGACGCCTTTGCCAATCACCTCTGCCCGCAGTGCGGGCAGTTTCAGAGGTTCCTGTAAGTGCTGAAAATGGGGTCAAATGCAGGGAGAACAGAAAATTCTGCGGTCGTTATCCCGCTGCGCTTACTCCCACAAGGAAAAAATAGGGGTCAAGCCCCGGAAAGGAGATCGTTATGGGCACAAAAGAAAAATTCCCCCTTTACCTGTCGCCGGAGAAAAAAGCGACCCTTGAGAGGCGATATACGGAGGACGGCAGCCGGAGCATCACCGGATTCATCGAGAACGCTATTGATTTCTACCTGGACTATCTCAGTGCCAACAACTCCGGATTGTTCCTGCCATCTGCCGTCCAGTCCTATCTGAACGGCAGGCTGGATCAGATGGAGAGCCGCATGGCGTCGTTGCTGTTCAAACAGGCGGTGGAGCTGGACATGGGACTGAGCATGCTGTTCAAGTGTGTCAACGTGAGCGAGGAGGAGCTGCGCCGTCAGCGGGCGGAGAGTGTGGCCAACGTGAAAAAGACCAACGGCAAGGTGTCACTGGTACAGAAGCTGCGGGAGCTGGAGGATGACCCATGGCAAGACTGATCGTCAAGAGCCCGTATATCAAGTGCGGCGGCGGACAGAGCGCAGGCGGCTACATGAAGTACATCGCAACGCGGGAACGGGTGGAGATCATTCCGGATGACCGCCCGCCCACACGCAAGCAGGAGCAGCTCATCACAAAGCTGGTGAAAGATTTTCCTGACACCAAGGATCTGCTGGAGTATGAGGACTACGCACAGCATCCCACGAAAGCCAACGCCTCGTCCCTCATCACTCTGGCACTGGAGGAGAACTGGTCCCAGGTTCAATCCTCGGAGGGCTACGCCAAGTACATCGCCACCCGTCCACGTGCGGAGCGTCTGGGTGACCACGGGCTGTTCGGTGACGAGGACGGTGTGGAACTGGACAAAGCCATGTCGGAGCTGGAGCACTACACTGGAAATGTGTGGACACACATCATCTCCCTCCACCGAGAGGACGCCACCCGCCTGGGCTATGACAACGCCCAGGCGTGGCGTTCTCTTCTGCGCACACACCGCAACGACATTGCCGCTGCCATGAACATCCCGCCCCAGAACTTCCGGTGGTACGCCGCCTTCCACGATGAAGGGGAGCATCCACATGTTCACATGATGGCGTGGTCGGTGAAACCTGGACAGGCCTATCTGTCCAGAGCGGGTATCCGCAACATCAAATCCGCGTTGACCAATCAGATCTTCAAGCAGGAGATGCTCCATCTCTATGAGCAGAAGTCTGAAAGCCGGGACGAACTGGTGCGGGAGACCCGGAAGGCCATGCTGGAGTTGTCCCGGCAGATGATCGAGTCGGTCTGTGAGCATCCTGAAGCAGAGCGGATGATACTAAATCTTTCCCAGCAGCTTGGCGAAGTGAAAGGCAAGAAGTCTTACGGGTATCTCTCAAAGCCGGTAAAGCAGCAGGTGGATGAAATCGTAAACCAGATGGAGCGCCTGCCTGTTGTGGACAGGTGCTATCAGAAGTGGTGGGAGCTGCAGTGCAAAGTAAATGACTTCTACTCCGAGAGAGAGCGGCAGCGCCCGCCGCTCTCTGAACAGAAGGAGTTTCGGGCCATCAAGAATGCGGTGATTCAGGAGGCCGAGCACGTCCGACTGAACCATATTTCTTTCGAGGACAGAGATATGGAGGACAACGGTGACTGGGTGGATGAGCGGACGCTCACCTGGACATGCCGGGAGCTGCGGAGAATCATTGAAAATGAGGCGTTCCCGTTGGAAGAACGGGACGAGGCCGCCGAAAGACTGGAGCTGCTGGCGGAGATGGGTGATCCCTATGCCCAAACCTTCCTGGGGCAGCTGTACCGGGACGGTGGACTGCTGATTCCGGATGCAGAGAAGGCCAGACACTGGCTGGAGCAGGCGGCCCGGCAGGAACTGCCTGCTGCTCAATGTGCGCTTGGAAAACTGCTTCTCTCTGGTGATACTGACGTACACGATCTCAGTGAGGGCATCCGGTGGCTGAATGCGGCGGCGCAAAACGTAAACGACTATGCTGCCTACGCCCTGGGAAAGGAGTATCTCAAAGGAGATCATGTACTCAAAAACGCAAATACGGCGGCGGAATATCTTCATCAAGCGGCAGAGGCACAGAACCCCTGGGCGCAGTATCTGCTGGGCAAGCTGCACCTGATGGGAGAGGGTGTGGGGCAGGATCAGAACATCGCCTATGGCTGGTTCCGGGCTGCGGCAATGCAGGGCCACACCTATGCGCAGTTTTTCAAAGAGCGCATGGAGCAGGGCCAGCCTGGGCCGCCCGGCCTTCTGCTTTCTGCCACACAGCTCCTCCACCACATGGGCAACATCTTCCGGGACAATGTGCCAGAGGATTCCACAAGCACCGGGCTGCACATTGACCACAAGCGGCTTCAGGCGCTCCAGGAAAAGCGGATTGCCCTGGGGCATAAACCGAATGACCATGTGGAGCAGATGATGGGTGGTATGACCATGAGGTAGAGGTAAAAAAATCCCCGCCATATGGCGGGGAGCAAAGTAATTACAGAATGAACAAGCTGCAGCATGGTGCTGCTGCTGGGCTCCATAACCCTATTCTGCTGTCACGACATGGTCGGGCCGGAAAATGAATTATGCCCTTGCTGCAGACGAATCTGTGCCGCACAAAAGTCACGTAATTCTATAATCCCGGCCTCCGAGGTCTCCCATATTGTATCAATGTCAATATGGCCATACTCATGAGCAACTACATTTCGCATACCGCGAATTGCTTTCCACGGTATTGTGGTATGCGACTGGACAAATTCATCAGAAAGTTTCTTCACCAACTCCCCAATCTGCAAAAGGCAGAGCGCAATCGCGTTCCGATAGGTCGGATTGCTGCAAAAGGTGTTGTAGTTGCGGTCATACTCCGTATGGGTAAACATGATGTCATCACAGTACCCCTGGATCTTCTGTAGGATCTGGATGTCACGATTGGGTATGGTCATATAACAGCACCTCCTCCTGCGCAATATGACTGAGGAATTGCTGGTCCAGACTACCCGTGGTCAACAGGTCCAGCTTTTTCCCAAGCCGTTCTTCCAGGTCGCTGTATAGTGCCCCCAAAGTAAACAGCCCCTTCACATTTCCTTTGTCTATGCGCAGGTCGACATCGCTGTTTTCTGTGGCCTGTCCTCTGGCATAGGAGCCAAAAAGGAAGATGCGGTCTACACCATATTGGGCGGCAATAGGGGATATCAATGCTCTCAATTCGTCTATCGCATAGATTTTACCATCTGTCATGTAAACCTGCCCCTCCCTAAAGTGTCGTAAAGTAAGGCTACATCTGCATTGTAGCATAAGAATTTTATAGTTGCAAATCGAAAACGCGGGGTGATTTTAATACAGTGTATAACAAAGAAAGCTCCCCTACAAATGATAACAATTTGATAACTGTGGTCAAACCCGCTGGCTATTCTTCTGAGATTAGGGTATTGTGTGTTGCTGCAAAGGAGGCGGCACACATGGGCTACTACATGAGCGAACTGTACCGGCGCTACTTCCGGGCCACGGGCTTCAGCGAACTGGAGGAAGAGATTGAAAACACCCGTCAGGAGGTGCGGGACTGTCTGGATCAGGCGCAGCAGCGGAAGCTGATGCATCTGATAGATGCGCAAGAGCAGTTGAAAGCGGAGCTGGCCCAGTCCAGCTTCGAGGATGGGTTCCGGCTGGCCATAGGGCTGCTCCGGGAACTGGAGGATAAGCGTATCCGGCTCCAACTGGAAGAGGAGGGGTAAACATGGGGAACACACAGTTTCCCGTTCAGCGGTGCCAGTATTGCGGAAGCGAGGATATCGGCCTGGGCTGGCAGCACGGTGAGGCACTGATTACCTTTAAGAAGCACGGTCTGCTGGGCAACCGGCTGCAATACCTGATCTGCCGCAGCTGCGGTGCGGTACTGTACCAGCGGGTGGCTGAGCCACACCGGTTCCTCCCTGTAAAGTAGCGTACAAAGATAAGACATAGGAGGTGAAGAAAAATGGCAAAGAGACGACCATCCGGGGACGGCATGGTGCGTAAAAGGGAAGATGGCCGCTGGGAGGGCCGCATCGTCATCGGCCATAAGGAGAACGGCGACTCCATCTTCCGCTACATCTATGCTGACACCCAAAAGGAGCTGACCGCCAAGCTCCGGCAAAATATCAACGCCTATCAGGGCGTGGATCTGACCGAGGAGAGCAAAATGACCTTGTCCCAGTGGCTGGACAAGTGGCTGGATACGTACATGACAGGAACGGTTCGGGAGAGCACCCTGGATGGGTACCGGAGCGATCTGAACAACCATGTCAAGCCTTACCTGGGAGAAAAGTCACTGCTCAAAATTACTCCGGCGGATTTGAGTGGTCTCTATCAAATACTCCTGGAGCGCGGACGAATGGTGAGGAAGAAAGTCTCAGGTTCTGGGCTGAGCTCAACAACTGTCCATGGGATTCATACCACCTTGCATCATGCCCTGAGAACGGCCACAGAGGAAGGACTGCTTCCAGCCAACCCTGCCGATGGAGTGACGCCGCCTAAGGTGGTCAACAGGGAAAAGGGGATTCTCAATAACGCTCAGTTGGACACATTCAAGGCAGTGATCCAAAAGGATTGGATCTGGCGGGACTTCTTCCTTACGGAACTGACCACCGGTCTGCGGCGAGGGGAACTGTGCGGCCTCAAGTGGTCAGACTTTGATGAAGCTGCCGGAACATTAAAAGTATGCCGTACCATCCATGCCAGGAAGGGCGGTGGAGTGGAGGCGGGGAGTACAAAGACCTATGCAGGAATCCGGACAATTCTGCTTCCGTCCAGTACGGCCCGGCTTCTGCGGGAGCGAAAAAAGTCCGCACTGACGGAGTGGATTTTTCCGAATCCTCTCTGCCCGGAGCAGCCGGTCGGTCCGGGCAGCGCCTACCGGCGGCTGAAAGGCCTATTGGAGGAGGCTGGACTGCCTGACCTTCGGTTTCACGATCTGCGCCATACCTTTGCCACCCATGCCCTGGCCAGCGGAGTGGATGCCAAGACCCTGTCCGGTATCCTGGGGCATACAAAGGCCAGCTTCACCCTGGACACCTATACCCATGTGACCGGAGATATGCACCGTAATGCCGCCGAGATCGTAGGGGGCTTCATGACAGAACTGTTGGGAGAGGAGATGGAACCATGGCAAAACAACGGAAACGGGGCGACGGCAGTCTCCACCTGAGAAAGGATGGCCGCTGGGAGGGGCGGTATGTGGTGGGCCATGATGAAAAGGGCCGTCCAAAGACGAAAAATGTGCTGGCCAAGACCAAGGGGGAGTGTGCGGCCAAGCTGAAGGCACTGAAAGAGAGCCTCAAAGGTGCTGTGGCGAAACGCCCCAAGGGGGACATGACCTTCGGGGCCTGGCTGGATCGCTGGTATCAGACAGATTGCAAACCAGCCATCAAGCCCAAGACCCGGGTGGACTATGAAAACCGGATCTATCAACACATCAT
>ERZ1090862.822-NODE-824-length-13902-cov-350.110132_pt1 | contig 13902 bp, 14 predicted proteins | sample MGYA00478481_ERZ1090862 | MGnify/ENA primary metagenome ERZ1090862 (study PRJEB33644, sample SAMEA5815745) | chicken gut metagenome | biome: Chicken; feature: Gastrointestinal Tract; material: Caecum | place: Ireland | collected 2019-01-01 | study: A study of... | reverse complement strand
GTTCGGATTTCCCCGAACACGAGCCCGAACAAAAAGCAAACAAGTGTTCGGAACATTTGTTCGATTAGCCTGTCCTAATCAAATCCAAACATTTGTTCGATTAGTCAGGGCTAACGGTAGGGGAACAGGTGTTCGATATATTGTATACAAAAAACATAATAAATGCAATTCTATAGTTGAAATATAGAGAAAAGTATGTTATACTAAATATAGAAATTAAGAAAGGAGATATGTATAATGTTATTAACAAAAGGAGAAACTAAAGGAATTTTATTAGAAGACAGTTATGTAAATGAGATCATTAGCGAACTTTATGACAATTTCGGAAAGTGCAAAACAAGGACATCTCTAGCAAGCGGCTACGTGCGTAAAGGTTACAATTATCTAGCTATTTATAATGGTCGCTTTGGTGTGGGGATTACCGTGCGCTATAGAAATACAAACTCTACGAGATTTTGCTATAAAGAAACCCTCATCTATTCAGATGTGACTGTAGAAGATGTGGAAGAAGTCATTGACCGAGCGTTCAATTATTTCGGGATAGAAAGGAGTCACTTATGATGGACGGATTAATTTTATCCATATTATTTATAGTTTTTCTAGTAGGATTACTTATATTATTTATGAAATGAGAGGATAAACAATGCAAGGAGATGTATTATCGACAATCGTTATCGGTGTAGCAATTTGTATATGGTTATACTGGTATGACAATACACACTAGAGGGGGTATTACATAATGGCACAAGGACATTTAGCGAAATACGCTTTCAAGCGTAAAGAAGAAGAAATTCCTATTATCGATATGAGAAAAGCAAGTTCTTACAATCTGGTGGAGCTTAACAAACTTCGCCGCAGACTTGCAAAAAGGGCGAACCAGCGCATGAGAGAGATAGAACGTGCAGGATACACAGACGCATATGTATACGCTACAACAATGAGCGGATATCTACAACCTACAGAGCGTACAAGGTTTTACGAGGGCACTCGTCAGATGGATTTATTCACCTTGAGAGAGGAACTAAACGAGCTTCGCTGGTTTCTGAACGCCAAAACATCAACGGTCGGCGGTATTCGGTCGTTTGAAAGAGAAACTTCTAAACAGTTCGCTAATTTAAAATCGTTCAAGAAATCCCCAGACCTCTTCTGGAAATATATGTCAAGCGCTTCTGTAAAGCACTTGAAAAAAATGGGATACTCTAGCGAAGAGCTGATAGAGTTTTACGATTTTGCCAGCGAAAATAGAGTAGGCTACGATCAGATTATGGACGCACTGAAAGACTTTGAAAAAGGTGAGATTGATTCCTGGGATAACCTTTACAGTAAAGTGGGCTTATCTTACATAGAAAAAGAGAAATCGAAGGGTTAAATATGTATATATTTAGGCACTACGGGCAGGAGCGTTACTACAATGTAGACGACTTCCCATATCACAAATTAATATCAGGCAAGACCTACACAGGGCAGAAGAAAGTGGAGTATTTTGACACATTCTTGACGTTTGATATCGAAACGACTTCCACGCTCTATCACGAGGAATACATAGGCTATATGTATATCTGGCAAGCCTGTGTAGGATCCTCTGACGGCTCCTGGCGTTACGCCGTACACGGCCGTACCTGGTTTGAGTGGCTAGAGTTCAAGAGAAAAGTCGAACATATGTTCGGTGCCGACAACGATCATAGAATAGTCTGCTATGTGCATAACCTATCTTTTGAGTATCAGTTCCTACGTACGATCGACCCTTTCTCTTCCACTTTCGCTACGGATAAGCGGAAAGTCTTGAAAGCTACAACTGGGGGTACAGAGTTTCGGTGTAGTTACAAATTATCAAACATGAGCCTAGACAAGTTCTGTAAATATACGGGTGCAGATCACAAAAAAGCAACAGAATATTTCGATTATTCCAAAGTCCGTACTCCACAAACACCGCTTACAGAGCTAGAAATGTGGTATACATTCTGTGATGTAGTAGGCTTACATGAAGCTATCTGCAAGTTACTCGAAGAGGATACGTTAGCGACCATCCCTCTAACCAGCACCGGATATGTCCGCCGGGACTGTCGAAACGCTATGAAAAAGAATCCGAAAAACTGGGCATGGTTTAAGAAGTGCGCTATGACACCGCTCGTCTACGAGCTTATATTAGAAGCCAGTCGTGGGGGAGACACTCACGCAAACAGGCATTATGCTGGGCAGATATTAGAGGGAGTAGACAACTACGACTTTTCCAGCTCATACCCCTTTTGTATGTGTTGTATGTATTATCCTGTTACAAGATTCACAAAGGTATCTCATATACACACAGAGGAAGAGCTGGAAATATACCTAGATAAGAAGTGTTGTCTTTTCCGTATCTATTTCAAAAATCTTCGCATTAAACACGGGGTAACAAATCCCTATATCAGTTTTTCTAAATGTTACAGTTACAATGCAAAGAAAACCGTCTTATACAACGGACGTGTATTATCCAGCCCGGTCATAGGCATGACTCTAACAGAGCTGGATTATGACACGATACAGACAGAATATGACTGGGACGAGTGCGCTATATCAGATCTGCATATCGCAGACCGGGGGTTACTGCCAAAGGAAATCAGAGAGGAAATAATTCTGTATTATCAGCATAAAACAAGTCTGAAAGGCGTTGACGCTTATCTGTATGCGAAGGATAAGAACAAGCTAAACGGGATTTTTGGCATGGCTTTTACAAACCCTATTCACAGCACGTACTATATAGACGCAGACGGGCATTGGTCAGAAGAGAAACCGGACATTGCAAAAGCCCTGAAAGACTATAGCAATAATCGGAACAATTTCTTGCCTTATGTGGTGGGGATCTACACGACAGCTCACGCTAGGCATAACCTACGTGACATGATCCACATAGCCGGGGATGGAAACGCTTATAACGATACGGACAGTACAAAAGTCTGGGGCATGGATATCAGTGATGAAGTAGCATTATATAATAGGAAGGTACAGGATCTGGCAGAGAAATATGGAGCTTATGCAGACGACAGAAAAGGCAAACGGCACTACATGGGCGTAGCCGAAAAGGAAGAGGGTTACGAGTATTTCCGGACATGGGGGGCAAAGAAGTACGCTTATATTCAAAACGGGGAGTTACACTTAACTCTAGCCGGGGTGGATAAGAAGAAAGGAGCCGCACAGCTTTCCAGTCTGTCTGATTTTCGCTTAGGCAAGATATTCCTTCCAGACTGCGGCCGCCGTACCGTCCGGTACAATGATTGGCAACAGCCCCGGTATATTACAGTAGACGGCTGTACGTTTCTCACCGGTGCAGGTGTTCATATGGAGAATGGTACTTATGAACTGGGAGTCACAGACGAATTTTTAGAGAAATTACCATTTTCTGTTGACTATCTTAACGAATTATAGTATAATAGATCATATAAGAAAGGTGGTGACAAGATGAAGATCACAAGAACATTTTACAATGTAGGCGGAAAGCTCGTAACAGAGCGTGAGTTAAACGCCGCAAAAAAGGTTCTGCCTGATATCAAGGCAGAGGAAGAAACATACTATCTTGAAATGAGTATGGAAGAGTTTATGGAGAAAGCGAAGAAAGTAGAGAAAGAAGAGGTATAAGACATGGTAAAAGAGATTAAGAGAGTTTTTGATGAAAGCACAACAAAGAAACAGTTATATGCAATCACGCACAGCAAGACAGCTGAACAGGTGAAGAATTTACCGGATGGTGAGATAATTGACCCGGTAAATTTCGTTCAGTATGTAGATGAGAACGACAAAGGAGAAACAAACACAGTTCTTGCAATCGTAACGTCTGATGGAAGATTGCTTACAAGCATTTCAGCGACACTCCACCGGGATTTTCTGGAGATGGTAGATAACTTTGGTTTAGACTTTGAATGCCGCAAGATTTCTGGTACTACAAAAGCTGGAAGGGAATTTGTAACCGTAGAAATGTTTGATTAATATAAATGTTTCACGTGAAACACTTAATAAATGTTTCACGTGAAACATTTTCTATATAGAGGATTATTATGAAGAAATTTGATACAAAAAACTATTTTAGCATTACTTCCTTATATAAATACCGCATGGCTTTCAATTTTGTTGTTGGTGGGCGTGGAAGCGGAAAAACTTATGGCGCATTAAAGGACATGCTGGAAAATGACCGCAAGTTTATTTTTATGCGACGCTCTCAGACCCAGCTTAAACAGGTCTGCGAAGAAAAAGAGTTTGAAATGGAAGATGAAAGCAAAGTGCGTGTGTCTCTGTCCCCGTTCAAGTCAATCGAGCGTGATACAGGTATGCACGTAGAAATTGAAAAGATTTCAAAAGACCTATATGCATTTTTCCACGACAATAAGCACGTGGGCTATGGTTGCGCTATGAATACACTTTCTAATATCCGTGGCTTTGACGCAAGCGACATTGATTATTTTATCTTTGACGAGTTCATACCGCTACCCGGGGAAATGTGTAAGAAAGACGAGGGCCGTATGCTCATGGATGCATACGAGACAATTAATCGTAACCGGGAATTTGGTGGAAAAGACCCTCTCTATATGTATTGCCTGGCAAACGCAAACGACATTGACTGCCCGATTATGCTCGATCTGAACTTGACCGAAGCCGTAGAAAAGATGATTAATAAGAGCAAGCGATTCCGCATAGACGGAAAGAGAGGTTATACTTTTTCGCTCCTGGAAAACAACGAGTTTGAGGAAGCGAAGCGGAACACCGCCCTATACCGTTTTACAAAGGGATTGAAATACAATGCCATGGCGTTCGAGAACAAATTCGCCTATGACGATTTCACAAACGTGCGTTCGCTGAACATAAAAGAGTACGTGCCGTTGTGGAGTATCGGGGAATACTATATCTACCGCCATAAGAGCCGGGACGAGTATTATATTTCTGTATGTCCCATGAAAGTTAGAGAAGCCTATCCAGACAGCGACTACGGTCACTTGCAGTTTGCACAAAATCATGGTCGTGAGATGTACGGCGCGTACATGGATAACCGACTCATGTTTGAGACATACCGTGCGAAAAGACTATTGACAGATATTGTTTCTTGATGTATTATAATAGACAGAGGGCGGACAGTCCCACGGTGTAAGGCGGCGGAACCGCCTGGGATGGAGCGCACCACCAGAACCGCCCTCACTTATGTTTCACGTGAAACATAAATGCGGTTATCCCTTTTCCTCAGTCTCTTCCAGATAACCCTTTATGTTTCACGTGAAACATAAAGGAGGTGAGAACAATAGATATAAGCGTTATTACACAGCTTGTAAGTTCCGTAGGCTTTCCGATTGTAGCCTGCGGTGCAATCGCGTATCTCTTCTACAGAGAACAGAACTTGCACAAAGATGAGAGCTCTGCATTTACAGACGCTATTAACAGCGTAAATGTGACATTGCAGAAGCTGACAGACAAATTAGAGAAAGGAGATGAAGACAATGGCTGATATTATCGAAACGACACCAGAAGAACTTATCAGAGTCATGGAAGGGAAGGAAGCAGAATGAGCATTTTTAATGGCGTTGCTGGAAGGAGATCTGGAAATCCCCTGGGCGTTTGCTTCCACAATGACGCTGGATCAGGTCAGGCAACAATAAGTTTCTATGAGGGCTGGTTGCCTAACCATGATCCGGAAAGTGGTTTCGCTCATGCTTATGTCGCAGAAGACGGGGTGCTTATGGCAGAAGACTTAACAAATAAGGCGTGGCACTGCGGCAACAGCTACGGAAATGCTAATTTTCTGTCGGTAGAGATATGCCAAAGTATGGGGGACGAAAATATCTTTCGTGAGAACGAACAGAAAGCCCTTGACCTGGCAGCAGAGTGGTTCAAACTCTATGGCTGGACACCAGACAGAAACACAGTGCGCATACATAAGCAGTTTTCTTCCACATCTTGCCCTCACAGATCCGTAGAACTGCATGGAGATGGTTACGCCTGTGTAGATTATTTCATTTCCGAACTGAAAAAGCGGCTGGAAGAACCAGTCAACGTAAAGGGGGTAGGAAAGATGAACTGTATGTATACGGTAAAGGACACCGGAAAGGTATACTGGTTTGACGGAAAGAAAGTACACTATCTTAGTCATCCGGATCAGATCAGTATTTTAAACAGAATTTACAAGGACTGTTTTGGAAAAGATATGCCCTGCTACACTTTTGAAAACTCTGCACCATGGCATATCCGTCTGATACAGGCTACTTGTGGAGAGGAACAGAGGGCATAATGCCGAACTTATCACTAGCCTATCAATGGGCGATTAATACTTGCAATGCGCCTAACGTGGGATACAGTCAGACCTACCGAAATCAACAGACAGTCGGTGGAGTAACCTACTATGACTGCTCCTCTTTTATCAACTATGCGCTCCTGGCAGGCGGATGGACAACACCGGGCTATGCCCCAGATAACAACGCTTTTACGACTTACACTATGGGGGACGTACTACTCGGACTGGGTGCAGTCAGTATCCCGGTCATTGACGAGTGGAAGCCCGGCGATATCCTGGTGCGCAATAACAGCTACGGACAGCATACAGAGATGGTATACGAGGGGCGGCGTACCATGGGAGCGCATACAGATCGTTACCCATTAGCAGATCAGGTCAGCATTAACGATTATGACAGCAATCCGTCTACGTGGGAAGAGTGCTACAGACTGCAAGGCGGTGTTGCGTATGAGTGGATCACTGGAAACAGATACTTAAGCATGGAAGAAATGCAAAATAATGCGGTTGTACAATATGCGGATTTGTCAGCAAAAGGGTGGACACTCAACGCAATAGCAGGATTACTCGGGAATGAGCAAACTGAGTCAACGATCAATCCGGGGATATGGCAGAACCTTGATGAAGGAAATTATAGCTTAGGCTACGGCCTGGTGCAAAATACACCTGCAACAAATATCACAGATTGGTTGGACGCTAACGGATACAGCCGGGACGACGGCTTTGCGCAGGATATTTTCATTGACAGCGGTCTTCCTCCTGGTCAATGGATCACTACCAGCGCATGGCCGCAGACCCTGGAAGAGTATAAGACAAGTGCATTAACTCCAGAAGATTGCGCTTCGATCTGGTTGCATAACTACGAGCGTGCCGGGGTCGAGGTGGAAAATGATAGGCGAACACAGGCACGCTATTGGTACGACTACTTACAGAGTGTTGGGCCTCTGCCGCCAGTCGGCCCGGGGAAACCGATACCTGAATGGTATATAACAGCTAATCAACAATATGCTTTTTTCACAATGCAAAAAAGGAGGAAAAAGAACAATGACGTTAGCAGACATTCTTACATTATCTAAAGCTGGCTATACAGCTCAACAGATTACAGCCATGAATCAGCAGAATTTTCAGCAGGGACAGCCTGTACAGCAGGTAATGGAGTCACAGCCTGTACGGTATGTTCCCGTTCAGCAGGCACAGCCTGTACAGTATGCACAGCAGGCACAGCCTGTGCAGTATGTACAGTATGTACAGCCTAATTCTATGACGGCTCCTCAGGCTCAGCAGGCTCAGGTGCCTGTACAGTATGTACAGCCTAATTCTATGACGGCTCCTCAGGCTCAGCAGGCTCAGGTGCCTGTACAGTATGTACAGGCAGGGGGCGGATATGTTCCTACACTTCCACCTACCGCACAGGCCGATCCTATGAAAGACGTTATGCTCCAGAATTACATGAACGTACCGGGGGCAAATATGTACAATGTACATGATGTAGTTGCAGATATGATCGGGGCAACAGCCCCGGCAGGACTCACACAGACAGGAGGTAACAAGTAATGGCAGGTGGGGATTTAAACATTGTCCAGATCAGTACACTTTTAAATACGATTCTCGGACAGGCAAGGCTTAATCCAGCGGCGGTTGTAGACACCGGCTCTTTTATCAGTGTAGCTCAGACCGCTCTTAAGTGTGCACCGGACGTACTCTTAGAGAGTATTTCCCAGATGTTTACAAACCGGGATATTATTTCAATCCGCCCATATAACCGCAAGTTCCGTACATTAGAGAGGAGTAACGCAGAGTGGGGGAACGCTATGCGAAAACTCAATTATGTTGACGGTGATATGGAAGAAAACCCAGCCTGGGAGCTTACAGATGGAACAAGCGTAGATATGTACAAGGTCATTAAGACAAAGATCTTGCAGACAAACTTTTACGGTCAGGCAACATGGCTCCAGGAATGGTCAGTTTTTGACTACCAGCTTAACATTGCCTTTTCTAATCCGTACAATTTCCAGTCATTCATGAGCGGTATGTACCAGAATAAGGCGGATCAAAGGGAACAGGCACATGAGTCCCTGGCAAGAGCTACAATCCTGAACCTAATCGGCGGTGTGCTGGCAGGTAATGCAGAGGGCGGCGTTATTAAAGTACTTACCTTATATAATGCGCAGAACGGGACATCTCTGACAGCGACTGACGTTATGAAGTCAGAAAACTTCGGTGACTTCCTTCGGTTCTTTGTGGCTACTATCAAGATTTATCTTAAGTTGATGAGCGAAAGATCACAGCTCTTCCAGATCAATGTGACCGGGAAACCGATCACCAGGCATACACCACGCCAGGATGTCATGATGTATCTGTATACGCCATTTTTTGAGAAAGCAAAGACTATGGTATACGGGGACATCTTCCACGACAGCTATATGGATATCGGCAACTATGAGGAAGTGAACTATTGGCAGTCTATCGCAAATACACAGAACATTGATGTGAAAGCCGCTTATACGGACAGTACTGGAGCAGTGCAGACAAGCGAGGTCAAGAACAACAATGTCCTGGGAATCATCTTTGACAGAGAAGCCGCAGGATATACTACCATTATCAACAGAGGTTGGACAACACCTTACAACGGAAAAGGTGCTTATACAAACAACGGCGTGAGCTTTTCTGATCGTTACTACAACGATTTCACAGAAAAGGCTATTGTGTTCACGCTGGAATAGAAAGGGGGTGAGGGCGGTTAGTAGCCGCCCACTTTCTTTATGCAGGTTACATTTTTCAGATTTAATAAGGGCAGGAATGACACGAAACAGCCGACAGGTGGAACGGAACTAGATGTTCGGCTGAAAGAGGATTGCTCAATCTTGAATCCGGTTCTGATTCTGTCAACGCCTAGTTGGGAGTGGAACTACTTTCTAATTCCTTCTTTCGGCAGGTATTATTTTGTAACAGACTACAAGTACCTGGGCAATCAGACTTACCAGATTTCCGGAACTTCGGATGCCATGGCTTCTTTCCGTGGGGATATCCTATCATCTTATCAGTGGATCGCTCGAGCACACACAGGTTGGAATGAGGATATTATAGACGGATTCTTTCCTAGCCTGACGGCGTGGGGAATGCATGAAAAGCGTTACCGCCTTATACCGTCAGACGCAAGCTACGAAAACGGCACGTTTATCGTAGGTGTAATTGGTAAGAACGGTGGAGGATACGGTAATCCAGTTACATACTTTGCCCTGGACTGGCCGCAGATGGAACAGCTTAATGACTATCTTTTTGACGCGGGCAGTTATGGCTCTATGATATCGGATGACATTACAAAGGCATTTTTTAATCCTATGGATTATCTGGTTAGTTGTATGTATTATCCGATCAAAATTAAAAACGTAGGTAACGAGGAGCCTATCTGGTTCGGCTGGTTTGAAACTTCGATCAGAGGAACCATGCTGAATACTTATGTCTATGACCTGGTGACTAATGCAGGGAATGATTTCATGCTGAAAAATAATCAGCAATACACAGATTTCAGAAAGTTCTCACCTTATTCACGCTATTATCTGTATATACCAATTATCGGATGGAGTGAAGTTCCCAGCACCAGGGTTCGGTCAGAAACCATGTTCCTGGGGATGAAGCTCGATCTGATAACCGGGATTCTGACCGCAAACATTTACGATCAGAAATCAGGCATACACGCAGATGACGGTGCTGTACTTTTCAGTACTTCTGGGCAGTTTGGTTGCCCTTTGGCGTTAGCGCAATTACGTATGGATTTCACTGGACTTCTTAATTCTGTAAGTTCCGCCGTAACATCAGCGGCTACGCTTAACGTAGGTGGAGCGGCCAACGGGATTGTAAATGCAGTGGACGCTTTAAGCGGTGATACGAGTATGCGAAACAGCAATGGCTGTATGGGATTGTCAATCGAGTATCAAAACGTACGCTGGGTTTGTCACTATCTTAAGACAGTCGATCTTGACGCTACCAGGTACGGGAGACCAGTATGCAAGTACGATCAGGTCATTAACTACTCCGGCGGTTTTTGTATGTGTCGGGGTGCAGAAGTAGAACTGAATGGGGCTTATGCAAGCGAAATAGATGAGGTCACGGGATATATGAATGGAGGTTTTTATGTCAACTGAATTTTATGTGGATACTCCAATTACACAAGGATTTTACAATACAGGATTTATACAGCCCTACACCGTATGCACGGACTATATGGGGTATTATGCTAGATACTTCTTATTAAAAGTAATGTCTGTATTCAAGCCAAAGTTTCCAAAAGAATGGGAGTTTGGGCTTGATGATTACTTTATGTATAACCTCTTTATCTCCGGAAACATTCCTGTTTTCTATGACCGGAAATATGGGTTTGTGTGCCAGTGGGGCGCTTACAGCGGCGTAAATATAGCGTTAAGACCGGAGTATGTGACAATTCAGAACCAGTTTTTTAACAATGCGAAACGCAAGATCAATGTGGACTGTGTGGTCTACTCACTCACGCCGGACTATTGCGGTATCTGGGATAAGGTGGTTGCGTATGCGGAACTGTTAGCAGAAATGCACGTAGCTATCAAGGTCAATATCATCAACAGCAAAAACCCTGTAGTGTTCGCTGTACCGGACAAAAAGATCGCACAGAACATGGCGAAGCTTTTCGATACTGTCCAGAGCGGGCAGGCGGCGGCATTCTATAAGCAGACCGGCGACACTAAAACATGGGAGATGTTTAACCCCCAGGCGAAGACCAATTACATTACACCGGATATGCTGGTGGATATGAGAAAGATCGTGAATATGTTCTGCACGGATTTCGGTATTCCAAACGCAAATACGGAAAAGAAGGAGCGGCTAATCACAGATGAGGTCAATGCGAATAATGGAGAGACAGATTGCTGGATCGAGTCTGTTATGCAGAGGTTGAAACAGTGCTGTGATAAGGTGGAAAAAATCTTTGGAACACGCTACATTGATTTTGAGTGGTCTGACGCACTGAAAGGGGTGAAACAGTATGCGGATAGTAATTCTGACCCTATGGGGAATGTACAAGGCGTATCCGGAAATATTAGATAAGATCGATCTTCCAGAAGAGATGGATCGGGAAACCATGAAAGATTATATTTTCATGTATGCTGGGAATAATGAAGCCAGGTACGGGGATCCAGAGCTGATGGAGCGGCTTGTCAACAGATGGTTCTCTGCCAGAAAGCATGATTTTGGAATGATGTGGAGGGCGTTGCACACTGATTATAATCCAATCGAAAATACCGACAGATACGAGGATTTCTGGGAAAACACGGATCGGACGGATAAAGGGACAGAGAACCGGACAGAGGATAACAGCGTTCAGAGAAACTCCAGTGGACAGAATAGCCAGAAATCTAGTGTTACCGGAAATAGTAATGGCACTGGAAGTAGCAATGGAACGTCTACAAAAACACCGAACTTAACGAATGAGGAAACTGTTTCTGCTTTTGACGCAGATACATACCAGCCTAACAAACGCTCTACACAGAATGGGACGGAAACGATAGAAAGCAGTGAGACAAGCACGAGCAATGCCAGCTCTACACAGAACGCTGAACAGTCTGGTACTCAGTCCGCTAATGAAACGGAAACAGGGAAGAACACCAGCAACAGCACAAGCGATAACATAAGCCACAATGAAGTTAAGCACGGATTGCATTCACACGGAAATATTGGCGTAACTACTAACCAGGAAATGATTAACGAGGAGCTGGAGTTAAGAAAGTACGATCTGTACAAGCAGATTGCGTTGCTTTTTGAGGACGAGTTTACAATTACTGTCTATGAAAGGAGATGTAATGAATATGGGATGCTGTAATGGCGGATATCATGAATTTAACCTTGACTGGTTTATCAAGAGATTTAATGAGATTCAGTCAGAGTGGGACGGTACAAAGAAGTGGTTGGAAGACTGGGTAAATAGTTTTGACGTACCAGAAGAAATTAAGAAAGTTCTGAATGAATGGCTAACTGACGGAACTTTTGATGAACTTATAAATCAAGAAATCTTTGGAGAGCTAAATACCAAAGTGTCACAAAATACCAATGATATTCAAACTCTCAAAGGTGACATTACCGCAATTAAGACTACGGGATTATTTGGAAAGCAGATTGACTGGTTTGGGGATTCTATTATCAGAGGGGAAATGCCTGGTGGGGCTATCGCTGAAAAGCCTATTCCTACACTGTTCGCAGAGTTAACTGGTGCGACTTGTATTAATCATGCTCAATCAGGTGCTACGATTTCAAATAATGAATGGGCTACAAAGATTATTAATCAAGTAAATTCTGCTAATTTGACTAATTCAGACTATGTGATTGTACAAGGGGGTATAAATGATTATGTTCTTAATTACCCTATTACTCTTTTAAGTGGCGGATTTACAGCAGGACTGATTGAAATTTTTAACGCTATTTCAACTAAAAACCCTAATGCCAAAATTATAATGCTTACAATGTTCCCTAATAATGCATTGTTTAATGGCTCTTTAGGTCATGACGGTCAGAATTTTGTAAATTATAACGATGAAATTAAAGGTGTATGTAGAGATAGAGGAATAAGATGTATTGATATGACATATAATAGTATCAATAGAGCTTATTTTAACACTGTATCAAGTGACGGAACGCATTTCAATCAGACAGGCTATAATATATTAGCGGTATCATTGCTAAACGCTATTAATACGGCTAGCACGCAACTGCCTATGTCAAGTGGTGTCAATTTGTTAAAGGGAATGTTCCCTACTATGGATTTAGCAGGAACAGATGAGACTAACGGGAGTGTAATGAGACATGGCAACTGTATATTGATTAGGCCTGGAGAACGAGTATATACTTGCGTGAGTATGAACTTACTAGGGATGGCATATACACTTACTTTTAAAATGAGAGTTAACGGCGGAAAGGCTAGCATTGAATTTGGAACAGAGGCGGCTTATCCGGCTATAGGAAAACTTAATAATATAGCAGGTACTGAGGCCGTTAGTTTTTATACTTATACCATCACAATAAACCCAACTACTTTCAATGAAAGAATGGTATTTCATATGACAGAGGATAGCACTTGTCAATATGCTGTTATTAGTCAGATATGTCTAGTACCGGGCGAAGTTCCTTCTTTCGGCGATGAGGTGCTTAACAATCAAGCGGCTGTTACTTTAGCGGGGTTTAATTCTCAATATCCATTACTATTTAAGCAGAGAGATAGGTTTGTTGCGTTCAATGGGCCGGTGCAAGTCGGTTCCTCGCAGATACCTGCTAACACGGAACTAGCAGACCTCTCTAACTACAATTTTGCAAAAGGGCTTTACTGTCCTGCTAGTGCAGTAATTTACACAAGTGGGTTAGATGGCACGGTTTATCCTTTATTGCTAGATTTTACGAGCTATAAACTAAAGACGTTAAAAGCTATTCCTGCTAATACGAACTTAGGAATCACTTCGGTTATTGACATTTCATAAAGAGAGGGCAAAAGCCCTCTTTTTATATTCCACAATGTATAGAATATACACAAGAATTATATCGAACTTATGTTCTGCTTCTGAATCGAACGTATGTTCCGAACACTTGTTCCGAACACTTGTTTGCTTTTTGTTCGGGCTCGTGTTCGGGGAAATCCGAAC
>ERZ1090862.817-NODE-819-length-13923-cov-6.517018_pt1 | contig 13923 bp, 16 predicted proteins | sample MGYA00478481_ERZ1090862 | MGnify/ENA primary metagenome ERZ1090862 (study PRJEB33644, sample SAMEA5815745) | chicken gut metagenome | biome: Chicken; feature: Gastrointestinal Tract; material: Caecum | place: Ireland | collected 2019-01-01 | study: A study of the... | reverse complement strand
AGTTCGGCCTGAAGAACTGCCACTACGCAAAGGCGACCTTTGACGAAGATGGCAATGTGACCTATGAAAAGCCCATCCGGATGCCGGGAGCCGTTTCCCTGAGCATGGACCCGGAGGGTGAGAACGAGAATTTTTATGCCGATGACATCGTGTACTATGTCATCAATAACAACTCCGGATACAGCGGTGACCTGGAACTGGCGCTGATCCCGGAGAGTTTCTTGAAGGACATCCTCCATGAAGAGGAGGACGCCAACGGTGTGATGGCGGAGAATGCCACCGTGTCCTACGAGCGTTTCGCCCTGCTCTTTGAGTTTTCCGGGGACGCCAAGGCCATCCGTCATGTGCTCTACTGCTGCAGTGCAAGCCGTCCGGCCATGGAAGGGCAGACTGCAGAGGATGAGAAGGAAGTACAGACGGAAACGCTGACCTTGTCGGCGACAGCCCTTGCTAACGGCTATGTGAAGGCAAAGACCAGCGCCAATACCAGCGAGGAGGTCTACAACTCCTGGTATGACGCGGTGTATGAGCCCCAGCAGAGCGCGGTGGAACCGGACACTGAGGAAGAGGAAGAAATCCCGCAGGGTTAACCGATGCCGGAATTTGGGCAGGGACAGCCCCTGCCCGCTTACATGAAATGGAGGAAAATAATATGGCATTGACTAAGACGATTGAGATTGATGGCAAGCAGGTCAAGTTTAAGGCGAGCGCCGCCGTCCCCCGGCTGTATCGGGTCAAGTTTGGACGCGATATTTACAAAGACCTTCGGATGCTGGAACAGAGCGTGGGGGATAACGATGAGGACGCTTCCAACATGGACCTGTTCAGCCTGGAACTCTTTGAGGACCTGGCGTGGCTTATGGCCCGTCACGCAAGCCCGGAGGAGGTGCCGGATAATCCGGAGGACTTCCTGGACCAGTTCAATACCTTCTCCATCTACCAGATCCTGCCCCAGCTCATTGACCTGTGGGGGCTGAACGTGCAGACCACGGTGGAAGCAAGAAAAAACCTCGCAAAAGTGAGCGGGAAATGACAACGGCCCTGTTCATGCTCCGCTGTGTGCAGCTGGGGCTTAGTATCCAGGACCTTGACCTGCTCACGATTGGGATGGTGGAGGAGATGATGATCGAGAGCCAGAATGACTCTTACCCCTATAAGCAGCTGGCTAGTCAATCGGATATGGACAAATTCTGATGTACTCAAAACAGACGAACGTGCTTATATGGATAACGAAATAAGCACGTTCGTCGAGTCTTGGTATATGATCGCATGAGAATGTTAGTTTCTGGCTAATATAGGGCACACTTGGATCAAAATGGGATGGTATCAGCTCTGGGGGCGAGATATAAAATTGGCGGGGAAAACTCCCCGCCGCTTGGTGAACCAGTCTGCCTAATATACTTCAAAGTAATGTGGTTATGCCGACTTTTTGTCTGCAAATTTATTGTATAGGTCGAGAAGATATTCTGGGCTTTCTTTCCAGATACCGGTGTCAAAATCAAAGAGTGCATCATAAATTCGGGAACCTGCAAAAAGAAGAAGGGCATCTTCATAAGAAATTTGCTTTTCTCGTGCCATGAGAGCTGCAGTATCCCTCATGGATATGACCGCACAGGTTTCTTTTTGAGTTGTGGTTAGCTTATCGTTTGATGTCACCATATCGATCACTCCTTACAAATTCAAGACTTTTAACAGCATCCTCAGTGCGAAAACAGAATTGATCCTGTAGACGATTTGGAAGCAACTTATCAATAGCCTCTTTGTCTGTGTTCGGAAGACCTGGTGTTCCGAAGTATCCGCCTATATATTGCTGTAAGACCTTTGCTGTTTGATCATCCGCAATTTTACCTGTAATGATATCTGTTGTCCGATGCTTCTTCAATAATTCAGGAAACAAGGATTGATTTCGGTTGGCAGATACAAAATGAAGCCATTCTGGATTTGCTGATAGGAAAGAGTGAATCAGAAGATTGGGATCATAGTGAAAACGATAAACAGAGATTATCCCATCTTCAAGATTGAAATCCTCCGGAACAACACCAAGTCGAACGGCTTTCTTTACAGAGAGCGGAACATAAGCATAAGCCTGCTCAAAGGACGATGTCAGATAGAAGCCTTTTCCAAAATCAAGCCCGCGGGTGCATTTGTCAAGGTCGATCCTTGATATCCCTGTGTAGCTGCCATGGTAGAGCAACATACCATCTTTGAGTTCAATCATACTGTTACACCCCGATTCTTAAGAAGCGTCTCGACATCCGCAAGGGCGCATGCATAACTGTTCAGATGAAGAGAGTCGTAACAGTCTGCAATGAAATCAAAAATGTTGTATTTCTTAAACAGCTCGACACAGTCTTTTGCGGGCATATTCCATTTAGTCTGCGCCATACGGAATACCCAACACTGCATGTCGGCAATGTCAATATCGTGTTCACTCATAGGATATCACCTCCTAAGGTATAATTTCTCAATTTAAGTATAGCCCCTTTGTCGGCGGCAATCAAGTAAAAAATCGTAAACAATCTGTGTCCCCTCCTGATACATGAGGGCTATTAAGCCCGGAAACGGAGGTGTCCACCATGGCTTCAAGGATCCAGGGGATCACGGTTGAGATTGGCGGCGATACCACAAAGCTCTCGTCTGCCTTATCCGGAGTCAATAAGGAGATCAAGAACACCCAGTCCCAGCTGAAGGATGTGGAGAAGCTCTTAAAGCTGGATCCTACCAATACCGAGCTCCTCGCGCAGAAGCAGCGCCTCCTTGGAGATCGAGAGGAGGGAAGTGCTGGATCTGTAACACGAATAAAATGGACAATTACTTATGATGGGAATGAATTTTCGGGAGGAATTACGAACTCAGGATGGTATCGTAGTGGAGAGATACCGGGATATGATAACGGTCCATTTCAAAATGCTACTGATGAGGAGATATATCGGGAAGCAAGTACCGTCGGCAATTTAGACTCCTTTTTTAATAACTGGAATAATAGTGTATCAACGACACCGTGGATATGATCTGGCAGAGCGGCTGTGATTTCGCAGGGTTTGCGCTGAATGCCTTTCATCAGGAATGGTTTTCGCAGGAGCAGAGTTACGGATACGGTTATGACGGATACCGGAAAACTTCCGGGACAGGTGAAAAGAGCTGAGATGCTGCTTATTTCGGAATAGCCGGAGAAAAGAGAAAGGATAGAGGATGGAAGACGGGAGAAGAGAACTGGAAAACAGAGACGATGACGAGATCGAAATTGACCTGGGCCTGCTTTTGAAAAGCTTCTGGAGGATTTTCTCCAGAATGTGGTGGCTGGTTCTGATCCTCGTTGTGCTGGGAGCAGGCGGATTTTACGCGTTCCAGAGATTCCGTACCCAGCCCCTGTACGCCTGCAGCGCCACGTTCACGGTGGCCACAGGGGAAGAGGGGAGCGGAAGCTACAGTTTCTATTACGACAGCAGCGCGGCGGATCAGCTGTCCAGGACGTTTCCTTATATTCTGGACAGCAGCTTTTTCCGGAGCACGCTGCTGGAACGGCTGGGAACGGACCGCCTGAACGGGACGATCACCGCGGAGACGGTGGAGAATTCCAACGTGGTGACAATGCGCGCGGAAAGTCCGGACCCGCAGGACGCCAGGACGATCCTGGATGCCGCGCTGGAGATCTATCCGGAAACCGCCCGGTTCGTCCTCGGAGATATCCGGTTTAATTATCTGGATGAGCCGGAGACTCCCACAGAGCCGTTTAACAGAGTCGGTACGAAGAGAAGTCTGGCGATGGGAGCCGCGGCCGGAGGGCTTCTCGGGATTTTTCTTCTTGGCCTGATGGCGCTGGCAAGGAAAACTGCCCGGACGCCGGAGGAGATGAAAAAGATCACAAGTCTCCGCTGTCTGGCGATGATCCCGCAGGTGCGTTTCAAGGCCAGAAAACAGAATCGGAAGCAGAAGATTTCCGTGTTGGATCAGCGGCTGTCCTACGGATACAGGGAAAGCCTCCGGGCGTTGGAACTCCGCCTGGAGAATGCGATGGAGAAAGAGGACTGGAAGATTCTTCTGGTCGCGGGCACTGCCTCCGGCGAGGGAAAGACCACGCTGGCGGTCAATCTTTGCGAGATCCTTGCAGCGAAGGGAAAGCGTGTCGTACTGATCGACGGAGATCTGAGAAAACAGCAGGATGCGGCGGCGCTTGGCGTCCGGGGCGGCGGAGGTCTACAGGCGATCGCCGACGGAGACCGGCCGGTGGCGGACTGTTTTCAGAAGATCAAGGAGAGTGGTATCTGGTTTGTCGGAAGCAGCCAGCCGGTGAAGCAGCCGGCCTCCGTGCTCAGCAATCTGCGGGTCGGAGAGTTCCTGCAGGCGTTGAAGAGAGAAATGGATTACATAGTGATCGACACGCCGCCCTGTGAGATGTTCCAGGACGTGGGAATGCTGGCGGAGTATGCGGACGCGATCCTGTATGTGGTGAAGTATGACACGGTATCCCAGAGGAGGATCCAGGAAGGGATTTCTTTCCTGCGAGACTGGAAAGCCCGTTTCCTCGGATATGTGTTTAACGCATACCCGGAGGCGGTCAGCGAATACGGCTATGGCCGTTACGGTTACGGATATGGAAAATACGGCCGCTACGGTTACAGATCCCATTCCGGTGAAACGGCCCGGCCGTATGGAGAGGAGGCAGAACATGATTGATCTTCACATTCATATTCTGCCGGGAATAGACGATGGAGCTCAGTCCCCGGAGGATGCGCTCGAAATGGCCAGGATCGCCGCGGACAGCGGCGTCCGGGCCATGGCGGCGACATCCCACGGGGATTTTTCACACTGTGATCCGGAAGAATATCTGAACCTGTATGACAGGCGGCTTATGGAATTCCGGCGTCTGTTAGAAGAACATAAGATCCCCGTAAATGTGTACAGCGGAATGGAGCTGATGGTAAACAGAAGCTTTCTCAGACTTGCGGAACAGAGACCGCTTCCGGGGATCGGCGGAGGCAGGTATCTTCTTGTGGAATTCCTGTTTGATACGTCCGGGAGTCTGGCGCTGGAACGCCTGAAAAGACTGCAGAGGCTGGGTTACCAGTTGATCCTGGCCCATCCGGAACGGTATGAATTCGCCAAGCGGGATCCGGAGAGACTGAAAGAATTCTACAGAGAAGGAATCCTGCTCCAGGTGAACCGGGGCAGCATTCTTGGACAGCTCGGCCGGGGAGCCGCCCGCACCGCAGACTGGCTTCTTTCCATGGGGCTTGCCGGACTGGTGGCCTCCGACGCCCACGACCCGGTCCTGCGCACGTCGGATCTGGAAGAAACCGCCCGGATCCTGGATCTGTATTACGGGGGAAACGCGTCGGAAATTCTGCTCGAGAGAAATCCTGCCAAAATCCTGAAGTCCGCCGTAAATACAAGCAACATTTGGCCAGTATTCTTGTGATCTTAAGAGAAATGTAAATCATCAATCTTCACAGATACTTTCAAACACAGCTCTGAATAACAGAAAGCCGCACACGGATGCCGTCAGCTCCGGGCGGCTTTCGTCAGCTTATATATATACAGTCCGTGACAGCACCCGACGGAAAGGAACCTTTCTGCAGGTCGAACGGCTGAGCGGAAAGCGCAGAAAGCACTCACGCCAAACATATAAATAAATTGAAAGAAATTCTGGAACTGTATTTTAGTGATGAAAGCATACGAAAAGAAAAATATGAGAACAAGAGCTATAGCTTGCACAAAGAAAAAGGTACATGGCCCGATGAGAAAGAGGGAACAAACTTGACTGCCCTGCGGCTTCATGATAAAGTGAGAACATAATTGTCGGATAGTATTCTTTTATGACTTGTTGGAATAATTCAGAAGATTTCAAGTATAAAAGAGTTTCATGCTGGCACATACTGTGTTCACAAAAATATATTATTTGATTTTGTGAAGAACAGAGAAAATTTTAGGTGACCGCAGATTGTTCTTTTCATGTGACTGGTAAATTGCAGATCATAGACATCGTCAAAGCTCTCGTCTGTGGGGATATGATATCTGCCTGCATTTTTACCCTGGCAAAGAATTTCTGCACCCAAAAAGATTTCTCTGCTCGCAAAAAATGCAGAAAGATGGTAAAATAAGCCAGAACAGGCAGCCAGACGGGAAATGGAACTTGCGATAAAGCGTACAGGGAATGAACAGCCTGGCCAGAAAACCATCCGAACGGCGATCAAGTGGGAAGAGGGCTCAGATTGTTTTGGGTGAGTTCTTTATCTTAGATAACGAAACTTTAGATGAGCGAGTTGAATTTTTATAAAGAGCTGCTTTCATGGTTTCTGATATTCGATGATAGAAAATATTCCGGTTATGCCGGAGAAAAAGAGGAAGTACGTTATGGATAAGAAGTATACAATTGCTGTAGCAGGAACCGGATATGTGGGCCTTTCGATTGCCACACTGCTGTCTCAGCATCATAAGGTTTACGCTGTGGACATCGTACCGTCAAAGATTGAATTGATTAACCAAAGAAAATCTCCGATTCAGGATGAGTACATAGAAAAGTATTTGGCGGAAAAAGAATTGGATCTGACTGCAACGCTTGATGCAAAGACGGCGTACAGTGCTGCAGATTTCGTTGTTATTGCAGCACCTACGAATTACGATTCGACTACACAGCATTTTGACACCAGCGCAGTTGAAGCTGTGATTGATCTTGTGATGCAGTACAATCCGGAAGCTATCATGGTCATTAAAAGCACTATTCCGGTCGGATATACCAAGAGCATCAGGGAAAAGACGGGAAGTAAGAATATCATCTTCAGCCCTGAATTTTTACGTGAGTCGAAGGCATTGTACGATAATTTGTATCCTAGCAGAATAATCGTCGGCACCGATGTGAATGATACGCGGCTGGTTGAAGCGGCACATGTGTTTGCCGGACTGCTCCAGGAAGGTGCTGTCAAGGAAAATATCGACACATTGTTTATGGGCTTCACAGAAGCCGAGGCGGTGAAACTGTTTGCAAATACCTATCTGGCATTAAGAGTTGCGTATTTCAACGAACTTGATACTTATGCGGAAAGCAAAGGACTGGATACGAGGCAGATCATTGAAGGGGTTTGTCTGGATCCAAGAATCGGCACCCATTACAATAATCCAAGTTTCGGTTATGGCGGATATTGTTTGCCGAAAGATACCAAACAGCTGCTGGCTAATTATCAGGATGTACCTGAGAATCTGATAGAGGCGATCGTGGAAAGTAATAGGACCAGGAAAGATTTTATTGCTGACCGTGTACTGAAACAGGCTGGTTACTATGACTATTTCAACCGCGGCGATTACAGCGCTGATGAGGAAAAGAAATGTGTAATTGGTGTGTATCGACTGACTATGAAGAGTAATTCGGATAACTTCCGCCAGAGCAGTATCCAGGGGGTTATGAAGAGGATCAAGGCAAAGGGAGCCACCGTGGTGATCTATGAGCCGACTCTGGAAGATGGCTGCACATTCTTTGGAAGCACGGTGGTGAACGACTTGAAGAAATTCAAGGAGATGTCGCAGGCTATTATCGCGAACAGATATGACAAGTGCCTGGATGATGTAAAAGAGAAAGTATACACGAGGGATATCTTCCGAAGAGATTGATCTCCGATATTTAAGATCTTTACTTTTGTCCAGGGGTGTGGCCGGCCTGGCGGCGTCTGAAATCCTGCTGGAGAGAGGTCCAAAGAAAATTCTGAGGTTTTCATGCGGCAGCATCTGACGAAAGTCGTCCGGAGGCTGAAACCGTTCAACTGGCTGGACGGTTACGGTGACATGAAAAAGTACTACAGATACCTTGACTTTTTTTGACATAAATGATATTAATAGAAGGAAAAGACTCTTTTAAGGTGAAGATGTATGAAAAATCTATTCGATATACACTGCCACATCATACCCGAAGTGGACGACGGCGCCAGAACGATGGAGATGGCGCTGAAGATGCTGCAGATGGAGTATGAGGACGGTGTCCGTTCTATTATTCTGACGCCTCACTATCGCCGCGAAATGTTTGAGACTCCAAAAGAAAAAATCGAGCGTCAGTTTGCGCTTTTAAAAGAAAAGTCGGAAGCGACGATCGGCAGGGACCTGTGTCTGTATCTGGGCTGCGAGTTTCACGCAAATATGTCCATGGTGGAGACGCTGAGCAGCAGGGAGCGCCCGACGATGGCCGGTTCCGATTATGTTCTGACAGAATTTTCCCAGGCAACGGACTTTTCTTTTGCAAGGGAGCGGATCTATGATCTGGTCAGCCACGGTTTTATTCCGATCGTGGCCCATGTGGAGCGGTATCCGCAGATCCGGAAGGATTTTGAAAATCTGGAAGCGCTCAGGGAAATCGGCGCGTATTTACAGGTGAACGCCGGGAGTATCCTGGGAGAGGAAGGATTCCAGATCAGGCGGTTCTGCAAAAAGCTGATGAAGAACGATATGCTGGATTTTGTCGGTTCCGATTGCCACAGAACGAACAAGCGCACGCCCAATTTAGGTCCATGTGTGGAATATATGGAGAAAAAAATGGGAAAAGCCTATACGGAACACATTTTCATCCACAATCCACAGAAAATCACAGAAAACATAGGATAGGAGAGGAACAATGGAAACAACGCAGCAGAACAACGATGAAGTTGAGATTAATTTATTGGAACTTTTTCATGTGCTCTGGAGCAAGGCACTTGTGATCGTGCTTGCGGCAGCGGCGGTCGGCCTGGCGGCAATGCTGGCTACCAGGATTTTCCTGACCCCGCAGTATCAGTCGACGACGAGAATGTATATCCTGACGCAGCAGAACAGCGATACGGTGACCAGCAGCGATCTGCAGGCCAGCGAGCAGCTGACGCAGGACTGTGCCCAGATGATCCAGAGCCGTCAGGTAGCGGAGTCTGTGATCAGCGATCTGGGGCTTGATATGAAGTCCTCGGAACTTCTGGAGAAAATTTCGGTGGAAACAGCCACGGATACTCGTATCATCACGATTCACGTAGAGGACGCGGATCCTTATCTCGCCTGCGACATTGCAAATTCCGTGAGAGATTTTGCAGCTGATGAGATTCAGAGTGTTATGAACATTGAGGCGGTTACGGTCTTTGAGGAAGCGAACATTCCGGAAAGTCCGGTCGGTCCTTCCACGATGAAAAATACACTGATGGGCGCTGTTCTCGGATTTGTTGCGGCAGTAGCTATCATCCTGGTCTCCTATCTGATGAATGATACGATCCGTACATCGGAAGATGTGGAGCGCTATCTGGGACTGAGTACGCTCGGAACGATCCCGCTGGCGGAAGGGGAAACTAAAAAATCCAGAAAAAGCAAAGCAAAGAGAAGACGGTAAAGGGAGGGAATTGTCGTGAATCAGGTTACTGTAAAGAAAGAAAAAAACGATTACCAGATTGAAGAGGCGTACAAATCTCTCCGGGCAAACCTTCAGTTCTGTGGAGACGATAAAAAGGTGATCGCGATCACAAGCTGTACACCGAATGAGGGCAAAAGCAGCGTCAGCCTTCAGCTGGCGATTTCTCTGGCGGAGAGTGGAAAGAACGTTCTTTTCATAGACGCGGATCTCAGAAAATCCGTGCTTCTCGGAAGAACGAAAGCCAGCCAGCAGACGGTGAAGGGCCTGACGCATTATCTTACGGGACAGTCGGAATTAAAGGATGTGGTATATTCTACCAATATTCCGAAACTGTATCTGATCTATTCCGGTCCGTTTCCGCCGAACCCGGCGGAATTGCTGGGCGGAAAAAATTTCCGCTCGTTCCTGAAAGCGGTGCGTAAGGTTTATGATTATGTGATCATTGACACGCCGCCGCTCGGAAACGTAATCGACAGCGCGGTGATCGCGGAAGAGTGCGATGGGGCGATTCTGGTGATCGAATCCGGTGTGATCAGCTACCGCTTTGCCCAGGAGGTCAAGGCACAGCTGGAGAAGAGTAACTGTCCGATTCTTGGCGTAGTACTGAATAAAGTGGACATGCAGAAGCAGGCCTATGGAAAGTACGGAAAGAATTACGGAAAGTACTACGGGGATTACGTGAGGAAACAGGAGAAGTAAGAGATGAGAAAAGGACTTGTAGCAATATTGTTTCTGGCCTGTGTGGTTCTGCTGGCCGGAAACGTAGTGGTTTATGTCGGAGAAGACCGGAACGGCCCGGAGATCACGATCCCGGAGGAAACGGTTACTTACGTAGCCGGCACGGACAGTTCTGTGCTGATGAAAGGCGTCACTGCGACGGATAACCGTGACGGAGATGTGACAGACACCGTTACGATCGAGAGTATTATTCCCAACGCTGACGGGACGGAGGCATCTGTCATCTATGTGGCGAAGGACAGCAAAAACAATGTGACCAAAGAGACAAGAAAGGTACAGTATACCACAGACGCCAGCGCTGCCACTCAGGCAGCAGGCGCTGAGGAGGATGCCCCGAACGCGGATGCGGCAGGCACTGACGCCCAGGGAACAGATGCTCAGAATGCAGATGCGTCTGCAGATGCACAGACTGCCGCAGACGACGGACAGGCGCAGAACGAGGCCGCGATCGCGGCGCTTTCTGCCGCGAGTCCGCGGTTTTATCTGACGCAGTATTCCGTTGAGGTAGAGCGCGGAGCGGAATTCAATCCGCTGAGTTACGTTCAGGACATTTCAGACGACAAAGACAGCCGCGACGAGTTGTACCAGGGAATCCAGATCTCCGGGGAGGCGGACACCAATACTCCGGGAGAATACATACTGGGATATCATGTCATTGACTCCGACGGAAATGCATCGAATACAGCACAGTTGAAAGTGACTGTGAAATAATAAATATAACCTGATTCTGACAGGTATAAGCTGAAAAGCAGAAAAAGCCCCCTGCCCCGGAACGGCCGGATCCTTGCGGATCCGCCGCCCGGGGCAGGGGGCTTTCTTTAGAAAGTGGTGGGAGGGATTATAACAATTCAGCGGACGGAACTGTTATCGGAAATCAGAAGTCCGTCAATTCCCGGTTCTTTTTTCTCACCCGCAGGATGCAGATCAGGAGCAGTACGGCGGCCAGTGAGAGGATCGTCAGGGCTGCCCAGACTTCCGTCATGTTTCTGTCTCCGGTCTGTACGCTCTTTACCTGCTGTGCGGCTTTGTGTGCTTCGATCTCTTTCTCGGTAGCTGTGTAAGTTCTTACCACGGTGCCTTTGTAGTTGCCTTTGAAGGTGATCGTCACGGACATGGTCTTGTCTTTCAGTGTCTTTTTGACTTCGTAGTCCGTTCCCTGTTTCAGTGTTGTGTCACCGTCCTTGATCTCCAGTTTGGAAATATCTGTGCTGCTGTCGATCTTCGGAATGGTGATGGAACCTTTTTCCTCGTAAGATTTCGGTTCTATGGTGAATGCGACTGCTTTGCTGGTGAGTTCTTTGTAATTGTCTGTTCCGTCTGTGACTGCTTTCAGATACCAGGTACCTGCGTTTGCAGGAACTGTGGATGTGTAGGTTCCGTCGGCTTTGTCACTGTAGAGGAAGTAAGGCGTTCCGAACGCTGTCTTCGCAGTCGGGGTGTTTGCCTTGCTTCCGTAGGTCCATCCTTTGATTGCCGGTTCCTCGGTCCATGTGTTCTCTGCCTGTTTCACGACTACTGCGAGCGTGAAGTTCGTCAGGGTTTCATAATTGGCGGTATCCTCCGGAGTGTAGGTGACGGTAAACAACTGATTACCGACATCTCCAACCGGCAGATCCGGATAATCCCAGGTGAAGCCTTTCGGAAGGCTGATGCTGTTAAGCTTTTGTCCATAGAAGGCTTCCAGATCGGGACGCTTGGGAGAAGGATCCGCTTTATGGATCACAAATTCTGCGATCTGAGTGAGTTCTTCGTAAGCGTCGCTCGCCGGAACGGTGGCCTTTACGTACCAGATGCCGGCCTGAGTCGGAACTTCTTCGGTGAAGGTTCCGTCCATGTCAGCGCTGTAGGTAAAAGTCACGTCCCCGTGTGCGGCTTTTGCAGTCGGCGTTGAGGGTTTCTGTCCGTAGATCCAGTCTTTGATGGTGAGTGCCTCGGTCCATGTGTTTTTGCCCCGGGTCACAGCTACCGGGATGAGACGTTCCACATAGTGGCCGTCTGCGTTGTAGCCGTCCACGGAGGTGTAATCATAGTTCCGGTCGTCTACTGTGAGACGTGCCGGGTATCCGTTGTTTCCGGCAGAAACCTTCTGGCTGCCGTCCGCCCAGGTCCAGCCGCCCGGAAGTGTCAGTGTGGAAAGGAGAGAATCCTGTTCCGCAGTGAGAGGATCCGGAAGCGTCAGTGCCGGTGCGGCAGCCTTGGTGATCCGGAATTCCAGGATAGCGCTGAGTCCGCTGTAGTCCCCTGTAGCGGGAACTTCGGCTTTCAGGTACCAGGTGCCTGCCGGTGCGTCCGCGGGCAGTTCATCGTAGGCGCCGTCTTTTGTGCTGCTGTAGGTAAACTGTACGGCGCCGAATGCGGCTTTCGCCGTCGGAGCGGGAGCGGTTCCGTAGGCTGTGTCGGAGACAGCCGGCGGTTCCGTCCAGGTGTTTTCTGCTGCCGTGATGGTAAAGGTTTTTTCCGCCGATGCGGAAGTGTGATTGGTATCGCCCTCTACCGTGGCGATGACTTTGTATTCTCCGGCGTGAGCAGGAACTTCCGTCAGGTCATTCCACTGGGAAGCATTCTTTTGCTGCCAGAGAAAGTGAACGTCGTTTGTGCTTCCTGTCTTCTGAACTTCAGGTGCTGCTACGGGATTTCCGTCGTAGATCTTGTCCAAGGATTCTGTGGTGATCGCGACAGTGCTTTCTGCCTGATGGATCGTGAACGGAACGATCTCGGAAAGTCCGGTATGATCGTCAGTCGCCGTCACTTCCGCTTTCAGATACCAGGCGCCTGCATTGGAGGGAACTTCTGTGCCGAATGTCCCGTCCGGAGATGCAGCATAGGTGAAGAGTACTTCGCCGTATTTCGCCTGTCCTGCAGGCGTGGATGCCGTCTGTCCGTAGGTCCAGTCTTTCATGGACGGGGCAATGGTCCATTCGTTTTCCTTCTGGGTCCGGAGTGCAAATGCGCTTCCGTTCCAGGTGATTTTCAGAGTTTCCTGTGCGGAGTCTCCGCGGGAGAAGGTGACGGTGTGATCCGCTGCCTTCGGTACGAGATAGAGCGCTGCGCTGGAAGGTACTGCGCCCATCGTAAATGATGTGTCGTCAATGTGCAGGGATGTGATCCCCTCCGCGTGTTCCATGGGGAACACGGGAACGTTCTGCCCCTGGCTGTCTGTCAGTTTAGAGCCGGAAACCGATGCAGTCACAGCGGAAAGGGAGATCGCGTCGGCGGCAGTGCCGTCGAACAGGAAGATCCGTTCCGCCAGGGTTTCGCCGGATGCCTTGTCTGTGTTCCGAACGGTGAGGATTCCGTGGAATCCGGCTGCAACCAAGAGACCTGTCGGGGACTCTTTTCCATCGATGACTGCGGTCCAGGTTCCGCTCTCTGTCACGGTTATGTGGTTGTCTTTTTCGTTGTATCCGCTTTCTGCGGGAGCGCCGGTGCTGTCCAGGAGTTTCAGATTACTTTCTGTATCGGTTTGATCAGCAGGTTGGGTGTCGTCCGAAGACGGCAAAACATCTGAAGCGCTGTCCGTTTCGGCGCTGCCGGAGACTGTGACTGTTGCATCATTCGGACTCGCTTCGCCAGCCGCCCAGATCGGGACCGGCTGCATCATCCAGATGCACATCAGCATTGACAACAAAATAGAAAGAATACGTCTGTTTGTTCTGGTCTTCATAATTCCTACCTCCCTTCTGTCTGGAATTACACGAGCTTTTTTGCTACTTTTATCATAGCCTAAATTCTGATAAAAGTAAAGCACAAACAAGAAATATAAGAATAAATATAAAAATGTAAGAAAAAAGTCATAAAATAATGAAAGAATAATCTAAATATTCTAAAAATAA
>ERZ1090862.816-NODE-818-length-13951-cov-10.805628_pt1 | contig 13951 bp, 12 predicted proteins | sample MGYA00478481_ERZ1090862 | MGnify/ENA primary metagenome ERZ1090862 (study PRJEB33644, sample SAMEA5815745) | chicken gut metagenome | biome: Chicken; feature: Gastrointestinal Tract; material: Caecum | place: Ireland | collected 2019-01-01 | study: A study of the... | reverse complement strand
TGTACAGCCCGGATTTAAAATCAATCCGGCTCGCCCCTGCCTATGATATCATCAGCACTGTAATCTACGAAAGCAGTACAAAAAATCCTGTCCAGAGGAGGCATCAGCTATTTATAATCCCCAGATACTTCTTCAGCGCCTCGATATACAGCTTTCCCATTTTCCCCGGCATCGTATTTTTCCTCACAACATAGCCGATCTCCATGACGCTGTTGTGATTCTCCTCATCATCCCGGAACGGAACAGCCGCAAATTCATTGCCGTTTAGTTCCTCGCAGATGATCCCGGAGCAGAGCGTATATCCGTTCAGCCCGACCATCAGATTCAGCATGGTCGCCCTGTCATTTGCACGGATGATTCTTGGATATTCGTTGGTGGAAAGAATCTCTTCCGCAAGATAAAAAGAACTGTTATCCCCCTGCTCGAACGCAAGGCAGGGATAGTCGGAAAGCTGGCTGAAGCTGATAGACTCTTCTCCCGCCAGAGGATGATTTTTCCATAAGTACACATATGCCTGACAGTCGATCAGATGATGAAACTCCAGTCCGGCCGAGCGAAGCAGCTTCTCCATGCTCTTCCGGTTAAAGTCGCTGAGATAGAGAACACCGATCTCGCTTTTCATAGTACTGACGTCGCTGATCACTTCCGCAGTCTTTGTCTCCCGGATAGCGAACTCATATTTTGACATATCAAACTGCTTCGCCATATCTACAAATGCTTTCACGGCAAAGGAATAGTGCTGGGTGGAGACGCCGAATTTTTTCTTCAGGGAACCGTTCTCCCCGTATTTCTCAAGAATCGTCTCGTACTGTCCGTAGAGCTGTCTTGCATACAGAAGGAACTCCGCCCCGTCGTTGGTCAGTGTTACTCCCCTGCCGCTGCGGTTAAACAGTATGATGCCAAGTTCTTTCTCCAGCTCCTGCACGGCACTGGTCAAAGACGGCTGAGAAACATAAAGTTGCTCAGCCGCCTTGTTTATGGATTTCGTCTCTGCGATCGCAATAACATACCGAAGCTGTGTCAGTGTCATATCTATTCTCCTTACCGTCTGTTCAGTAAAATGGTAGTCTATTTACAGACGGTTGTCAATCACCGATTCGATCAGAATGATTTTTAAGAAATGCTTTTACGCATCTGTTTATAATGCTCTTCGATACAGCTCCTCAATATCGCATTGACGCGATGTTCTCGGATTTACAGCGATATTGCCGCTCTTCATCGCATCTTCCGCCATAGCGCTTATCTTCTTTTCTACATCATCCCTTTCGATCTCACTGCCGGCGCTCTGACGGATCGCAGTCATCATATCCGCCGGGATACCGATCTCTGCGCACAGTCTTCGTATTGCATACGCAAGCATCTGAGGTTTGAATTCTTCAGCAGACGGAGTCTGACTGATATAATCGTATATTTTCCGATATCTTCCGTGATCGGCCAGAGCGTTATAGTCCATGACCACCGGAAGGAGCACGGCATTCGCCACTCCGTGAGGCACATTGTAATATGCACTGACAGGATGGCTCATGGCATGTACGTTGCCGAGCCGTGCAAACGAAAATGCGATTCCCGCAAACAGCGAGCCTGTGAGCATTCCTTCTGCTGCCTCCGCATCTGTTCTGTCCGCCACAAATCGTCGTATGTATTTTCCGATGAGTTCCATGGCTTTTTCAGCCATAGCGTCGGAAAACGGACTTGCCGCCTTGGACACATACGCCTCCTCCGCATGGATAAAGGCGTCCATCCCGCATGCCGCTGCGACTCCCGCCGGAGACGTCATGACCAGATCCGCATCCAGTATCGCATAATCCGGAAGTATCCTGTAACTGAATACTGTCAGCTTATAATTTCTGCTGTGATCTGTTATCACTGTAAATGCCGTAACTTCCGATCCCGTACCGGCAGTCGTCGGGATGGCGATCATCGGGATCACAGGTCCGGGCACTTTGTGGGCTCCTTCATAATCTGTAATGCTTCCTCCATATAACGCGACGATTGCAACAGCTTTCGCCACATCCATAGGTGAGCCGCCTCCAAGCGCAATAATAAAATCAGCGCCGCATTTTTTATACCGCTCAACTGCTTTCTCCACTGTATCCACAGAAGGATTGGCTTCCACATCCGTAAATTCGTCGACAGGTATCCCTGCCTTTTTCAGGCTGTCCGTAATTTTATCCGCCACTCCCATCCTTTTTAATACAGGTCCGGATATGAGCAGTCCGTGCGTTCCGCCAATTTTTTCCGCCGCTTCATGAAGTCTGTTTGAGGATCCTCTTCCAACGATAATATTCTGAGGAAGGGAGAACTGAAAATCTTTCATGATAATTCTTCAACCGCCTCTCTGATGATCCGTACCGCTTCGTCACATTCTTTTTCAGTAACGATCAGCGGCGGCACCATTCTGATAATAGAATTCCCGATCGCGGTGACAAGAAGTTTCTTATCAACGCATTTATGCTTAATCTCTATAGCATCCACGGAACCATCAAATTCCACACCTACAAGAAGTCCTTTATGCCGCACTTCTTTCACATGCGGGATGGTATTCAGACCCGCTGCAAAATAATCGCCCATCTTCTTTGCGTTTTCCGGCAGTTTCCTTGATACGATCTCATCCACTTCGGCCAGAGCTGCCGCGCAGGATACAGGATGTCCGCCGAATGTAGTTCCATGAGCTCCCTCTGTAAACGCCCTGGAAACTTCTTCGCTGGCACAGATAGCTCCGATCGGCATTCCTCCTCCCAGCGCTTTCGCCATAGAGACGATATCCGGTTTGATTCCGTAGTCCATATATGCCATCAGAGTACCGGTTCTGCCCCATCCGGTCTGCACTTCGTCAAGGAGCAGGAGCATGTCATTCTCATCGCAGAATTTCCGAAGTCCTTTCATAAATTCCATTGTTGCAGGATGCACTCCGCCTTCTCCCTGCACCGGCTCTATCATAATGGCGATGGTATTTTCCGTACATGAGTTTTTGAATGCTTCAAGATCATTATACGGAGCATAAGAAAATCCGTAAGTCATAGGACCGTAACCGATCTGGCATCCGTTTCCCGGCTGTCCGGTTGCGGACATGGAACCAAACGTCCTTCCGTGAAATCCCATTTTGGCTGTCACAATGTGATATCTGTTCGGTCCGTACTTTTCTATGCCGTACTTTCTTGCCATCTTTATCATAGCCTCATTGGCTTCTGTTCCGGTATTCTGAAAATATATCTTGTCCATTCCCAGAAGCGTACACACTTTCTCCGCCAGAAGAGCCTGCGGAATCGAATACGGATAGTTAAATATCTGCATCAGGTCTCCTGCCTGATCCCTCACTGCGGCAACAACCTTTTCATTACAGTTTCCCGCATTATTTACAGCGATGCCGGCATAGAAATCCAGATAAGGCGTACCGTTCTCATCGTATACATACATGCCTTTCGCTGTTTCCGCGATCATATCGAAACGCTCTGTCGTCTCGATCATATATTTCTTTACTTTGTCTTTAATGTCCTGTGCCGTCAGGCCTGTATCTTTTAATCTCATAGTCTCATCCTCCTGAAAATAATTTAGATTGTTTTCCCCATAACTCCTGTCTCGGGGAGAAGACTGCCTCCGTCTATTACATTTACCGTTCCGGTTATGTATCCCGCTTCCTTACTTGTCAGAAATGTCACCAGCGCCCCGATGTCTTCCGGTGTTCCAAGCCTTCCTGCCGGTACTCTTTTTGCCATTTTTCTCAGAACCGATCCCGGATCATCCGGACAGGTCACCGCCGCATTCCGCTCCACGTTGGGAGTCAGCACAAACCCCGGACATACTGCGTTGCACGTAATGCCATATTCCGCATATTCCACTGCGATCGTCTTTGTCAACCCTACGATTCCCGCCTTTGTCATCCCGTAAGCGGTATACCCCTTATCGCATACCATCAGTCCGGTAACCGACGAAAGATTTACAATTCGTCCGTATCTTTGCTCTCTCATGTATGGAATCACAGCCTGTATCATCCGCCAGGTTCCTTTCAGATTTGTGTTGATATGCAGATCAAGCATTTCGTCAGTGGTTTCTTCAAAACCGTTTAACTTTGCCACTCCGGCATTATTCACCAGAATCTGCACGGGCCCCCATCTGCTGTATATCTCTTCCGTCATTCTTTTCACCGCCGCGCCGTCGGTAATATCACACCGGACCCCATATGCTTCATATCCTTGTTCTTCCAGCCGCTTTGCCTGTTCCAGAACGTCTCCGCCCCGTCCGAGCATAATGACGCGATGCCCTGCCCCGCAGAGTTTTTTTGCCGTTCCAAGCCCTATTCCTTTTGCAGCTCCTGTCACCAGAGCCGTCTGTTTCATATGGATCCCCCGCTTTCCGCAAGCCATTTTTCTGCCATATGGATCGTTATATTCAGATATCCTTCTTCTACTTCATTCCAGGTATCGCTGTCCTGATGAGATGCAAGCCATGCCAGCCTCACGATCCTCCGGAGCAGGATAAACATAGGCAGCATCCCTTTTTCCTCCATGCTCAAAGTTCTGTATTCTTCATAACCTTCCAGCCATTTCCCGGTCAGATTCTCCAGATCCTCCGAACATGTGACCAGCGTACATCCCAGATCATACAGATAAAATCCGTATCCGCAGTCGTCAAAATCAAAGATCTGACTGACGCCATTCCTGCAGATTATATTATTAAAATGAAGATCTCCGTGTATTATCCCGTAGTGTCTGTCGCTCCTGCCATATTCATCCAGCCGTTTCGTTATCTTCCGCTGACATTCTGACAGCACATTTTCCTGTTCCTCCGTAAGCCCCGGATAGTCTCTCCAGGATCCCCATATTCCGTCTCTGTCGAAGAAATTATGAATATCCCAGGACGGTCTGTCCAGCTTTATTTCTTTATTCCGGCCTATTGCCTGCAGGTGAAGCCGGGCTGTGATCCCGCCGATCTGTCTTATGGCGTCTGACAGTTCTTCCCCGCTGATCTCTCCCATAAGACGGCCTTCCAGAAAGGATACTACAGAGCAGTTCCACTTTCTTCCGTCCGGAGCCGATAGCTGCTGCAGTTCTTTTCCGTCTTTTCCGTGGAACACTTTCGGAAGACACACATCCGTATCTGACGCGATCTCTTCCATCCATCTCATCTCGCTTATGAGTTCTTCCCGGCTGTGATACCCCGGTCTGTGGACACGAAAGACAACCGGAGCCATATCATCGGATTCAGATATGTCTTCATCCGCCCTTTCCCGAAATGTAAGCTTGAAAGTTATATTTTCCGAGTACTTCAATAACTGCACATCGGACAGCGGCGCAAAGTCATACAATTTAGGGAATTCCTCCCATATCAGCTTTTTCAGCTCTTCTTCCATTTCGTATACTGTCACAGTCTGCTCACCGCCAGCGCCAGGCCTTTATCCATCCTTTCAAATAACTCTTCGATAAATGCGTCGTCACACAAGAGTCCCAGTTTTAACTGCAGCGTATTCGGGTGAAGTCTGGCATTGTGGGCCCAGACACCGCAGTCAAACAATGGTTTTGCTACTGATCTGCTCGCATCCTCGCATGCAAAGTCCAGACCCATGATGACGCCCCTCTGTTTATATCCTGTCAGGAAACCGTCGTATTTGCTCTTCAATTTCTCTACATGTTCTTTCAGCAGTTCCGTGTTGCGCTCCACTCTCTGTACTGTCTCAGGACGTGTCGTGATCTCAAGCACTTTCATCGCCACTGCGCATCCCAGTTCGGATCCTCCGCAGGTGGATCCGTGCAGCCGGCCTATGTCGAACATCCATGACGCGGATTTCCGGTTCATAACAGTAGCAGAGATAGGATATATGCCTCCCCCGAATCCTTTGGCTGTTATGATCATATCCGGAACGAATCCTTCATGCTCGAAATTCCACATTTTACCCGTTCTCATCAGTCCAGTCTGAGTCTCGTCAGATACGTAAAGCGTTCCGTACTTTTCACAGAGCTTCTTCACACCCGCCTGATATCCCGCTGCTGGTATCGGAAAACCATATGTAGCCAGAAGAGATTCCATGATCACACATGCAACGTCTTCATTCTTCAACTGTTCTTCCATTTTCTCCAGATCATCTCCCGGAACCTGGACAAACATCCCCGGTTCGCCCTGGCAAAGGAACGGATCTTTGAATTTGGGATCGCCGGTAGAGACAGACAGCCCCGTATGCCCGTGATAACAGCCTTTCAGGCTGACCACCTTTTTTCTTCCCGTTGCATAGCGTGCAGATTTGATCGCCACATCCACCGCCTCTCCTCCGCAGGTAGAAAAGCATGCGTATTCCAGTCCGTCCGGACACAGATCCGTCAGCTGCTCGGCCAGAAGCGCTTTTGTAATACCTGTAAAATGATGATTTCCTATATCCAGCTCTTCCGCCGCTTCCGTCATAGCCTGGATGAGTTCAGGATTCCGATGCCCCAGATTATAGGTTCCACCGTTAATATGGATATCCATCCATCGCCGTCCGTCAATATCCCAGAAATAATATCCTTCTCTTTTTCCCATTACGATATCCATTTTTCTGTCGATCCACTCCTGGGTTTTCCCTGGATTCCAGTGTTCCAGACTCTTTTTCAGTATGGATTCTCTTGTAATATCCGGATTGTTAATAAACTTCAAAGCTGCCACTCCTCTCTGGTTCATGATTTTTATTGTGTATCCGTATAACAGAATACCCTTTGTCAAACTATGCGCTTCTGACTTTTTTTGGCCCACTGCCGGGGCGTCATGCCGGTATATTTCCGGAATTCTCTGATAAAATACGACTGATCGTAATACCCCAGCTTCTCATATACTTCATCCGTCTTATCCTCCTGCAGATACCTGATCGCCGACTGCATCCTGACAATGGTAGAGAACTTTTTCATTGACATCCCCGTAGCAGCGTAAAAAAGTCTGTCAAGATAAGACTGGTTATACCCCAGCTCGGCCGCCAGATCTGAGATATTGATGCATCCCCGTTTCTTTTTGATCTTTTCCAGCGCCTCTTCTACTCTGGAATCAATATCCCCAACCTGCTCTTTATAGGGGAAGATTTCTCTGAATATTTCTACTCTTTCTTCAAAAGAAGAGGTCTTTCCCAGTTCTTCCCTCAGTTCCGTGATCCATGGTTCATCCTCGATCACTTTACGGCTGCAGATAAGCTTGACCACTTCCGGCCGAATCAGCTTTGGTACGATCCCGGGATTAAACTTGACTCCGAAGCACCATTCGTTTTGCCCGGGCAGTTTGTCCGTGCCTTCCAGATGAGTTCCGCATACATACGGGATTACATCTTTTCCTGTTTTTACAAACTGCAGATCGATGCATGCGTCGGGGATGGAGAAGTAATGTTCGCCGGAATCTCTCAGTTCATAATATTTATTGATCTTTTTATCCCGGCATGTCACTTCCTTATATTCCGTCTTCGAGTCTATAATAAATGTCTTGATATTCATACGATCCTCATCCCCTGGCCGCCGGCCGGTCAGCACGGCTTATAAATTATTTATTTTCATTCTGCTGATCTGTGATTTGGAATTCCGGATATTTTATCCTGATATACTCCTCGATCGTCTTAACACAATTTTCGATCCCTACGCGTTCACTGTTCAGCGTCAGGTCGTAATTGACCGGATTTGTCCAGTAATTTCCGCCTGTATAATATTCGTAGTACGCCGCCCGGTATTTATCCGTCTGAGATATAGAACGGTCCGCTGTTGCCGCATCCACCTGCATCCGCTCCATGATACGTTTGCGGCAGTAGGGTCTTGGCGCCTCAATATATATGCTGATCACATTGGGTCTGTCTTTAAGTATCCAGTCCGCGCATTTTCCCACGATCACACACGACTCCGTATCGGCAAGATCTTCAATGATTTTTTTCTGAATCTCAAAGAGATGCTCATCCGATACAAATTCCCTGTTTTCAGGTGTCGGGACCTTCCTTCTCGGCAGTCCGTTCAAAAGACTCTGCATAAAGCTTTTCCCTCGGATCTTTTCATTCACCTCGCGGAAGACATCCTCCTCCACGCCGCTCATCTGAGACGCCAGAGTAAGAATTCTGTTTTCGTAGCAGTGAATCCCCAGATCCTTTGCCACCTGGCTTGCAATCTTTTTGCCCCCGCTGCCGAATCCCCTGGCAACGGTGATAACGATATTCTTCATACCCTCACCCCCTAATCTTCCATATAACGTTTCAGGAATTCTCTCGTCCGCGGGTTCTTCGGAGCCGTAAACAGCACAGACGGTTTGTCATCTTCCACAATATATCCGTCAGCCATAAAGATCGTCCTGCTGGATACATTTTTGGCAAACTGCATCTCATGTGTGACGATGATCATCGTCATCCCGTCATTTGCCAGATCCTTCATAACATTGAGGACCTCTCCCACCATCTCCGGATCCAGCGCCGAAGTCGGCTCGTCAAAAAGCAGTACTTCCGGTTCCATGCACAGAGCCCTTGCAATCGCTACACGCTGTTTCTGTCCTCCGGAAAGCTGCATCGGCTTTGCATTGATATACGCCGCCATCCCGACCTGTCTTAGGAATTTAATTGCCCGGCTCCTGGCCTCCTCTTTACCTAGATGCAGAATCCTCCTTGTACCGAACATACAGTTATTCAGAACTGTCATATTGTTAAACAGATTGAAAGACTGAAATACCATCCCTACCCGGGATCTGTATGCCGCCAGTTCTTTCTGAGTATTTTTTACCTCTACCCCGTGGAAAAGGATCTCTCCTGAAGTAGGTGTTTCCAGATGGTTCACGCAGCGCAGCAGCGTAGACTTTCCGGACCCGGACGGGCCGATGATACATACAACATCGCCCTTTTTGATCTCAAAATCTATTTTCTTTAAAACCTCATGATCGCCGAAGCTTTTCACCAGGTTATCAACTTTAATAATCGCTTCAGACATAAAGCTCTCTCCTACTCATTTTCCAGATATTCTGTCGCCAGTTCATAGTCGCTTCTCCCCGCCATTTTCTTCTCTGCCCAGAGAAAGATACGGTTGAATACAAAACAGAGCACCAAATATATGATCGCGATCACTATGTACGCCTCAAAATATTTGTAGTAGCTTCCTCCTGCCGTTTTGGCGCTCAGGAAAAGTTCGCTGACACCGATTACATTCAGCACTGATGTCATCTTCAGATTATTTAAAAATGTATTTCCCATCTCAGGGAAGATATTTTTCAATGCCTGGGGTACGATGACATAGAACATGGCTTTTACATGAGACATTCCCATTGCAAGAGCGCCTTCCTCCTGTCCGGGATCCACGGAGTTGATACCTCCGCGGACCGTCTCTCCCATATAGGCTCCGGTATTCAGCAGTGTTACAAGAATACCTGCCGCGATCGATGTGATCATCAGGCCGTTCTGACGAAGGCCGTAATAAATCACCATTCCCTGTACGATCATCGGCGTATCCCGGAAGATCTCCACATACACCGCAACAATGATACGGATAATCCTGAATATAATCTTCTTGAATATGTTGTCCTCCGGATGAATATTTGTTGTGTTCACAACGCCAACGAAGAACCCAAGAACATATCCCAGTATCGTGCCGATCACCGCCACATATAATGTTACCCAGGTAGCTGCAAGGAATGTGGACGCATACTTCTGCGTCAGAAAAACAACCCATGTGAATAATCCCGCATCTCCTGCCGGAGTCGTTGCTGCAACTAAAGTCGGTAAATCCATACTTACACCTCTTATCTTATATGCCTTTAATTATTCGATGGCTGCAATTTTATCATCTCGGACATAAGGTCGTTCATTGCCTGAAGCCCTTCTTCCGTATCTGCAGTCCATCCCATGTCATCCATTGCCTTCTGTACTGTCTGGCATTCCTCATCGCCGCCGCGGAACAGGATACAGCAGTCATTGGAAGCGCCCTCCGGAGCTACAAAGTTGTCGTCCGGATCCAGATCAAGCATCTTAAGACCGGTCATAGTATTGAGCGCCGATTCTGAAGTGGCAAGATCCGTAATCAGCACGTCGGCTGTGGAATTCTGGATTGCCAGGAACAGTTCCGAAACATTTTCATAATCCACTGCATCTTCATAGGAAGGGATCTGATCTTTATATTCCGTAAAGTTTGTTCCCATCTGGGCGATGACCTTCGGATGCATTCCGTCAAAGTCCGAAAGTTTTGTCACATTCGCAAATTCACTGTCTTCCCGGACAATCGCTTTTATCGTCCTCTCATAGTAAGCGGAGGTAAAATCATAAGTCTGATCTCTCTCTTCTGAGTAGCAGACGCCGCTCATAATACAGTCAAACGTCTTGTCTTCAAGCCCCATAAAGATCGCTGTCCAATCGCTCTTGTAAACCTCCAGATCCCATCCGAGCTGATCGCAGATCTTCTGAGCCAGCGCCACGTCGTATCCGTAGGCGTATCCGTCTGCGTTTTCTATCTTTACCGCTTTATCTCCGTTAGGGAGATCCTCAGTTTCCTGAGTCCAGTTATATGGAGCAAATGTGCATTCAATTCCCAGCCTGAGTACCTTATCCTCCGATGAGCTGCCTTCGCTCTTCTGAGAATCGCTGCTCTCACAGCCTGTCAGTCCGGCTGACACCACCATAGCTCCCATCAATAAACAAGCTAATAATTTCTTTTTCATAATAATTCTCCTTTCTGTTGCAGGAACAACAAAAGGCGCCTGAATAATTTCAGACGCCTTTGTCGCTCGTTTGCTTTGAATTATAGACTGCATTATAGCAACGGAAAGATTAAAAAAATAGTATTTTTTTTGTTTTTGATTTTTTTTGTTTGTGCAATTTTACTGATTCTGTCATTCTCCCTTTCAACAAATCAATGGCATTTACTCCATCCGCAGCACTTGCAGATATTGCATCCCTCTTCAAACACCAGCGGTTCGCCGCACTCCGGGCAGTACATTTTATCTGTCTCCGCCTCTGTGCTCACAGCCTTGGGCTTTGGCGCTTTCTCCGTCTTGCGGGCCGCTTTCACATTCGTGCCTCCGTTCCTCTCAGCGAGCTCCGCCTGCATCTCATTGTACATATCCATGAGGGCGTTTCCTACCGCCATCGGGCAGCATGCCCCTTTGCTCGTATCCTTTCTCGATACGCGTCTTGCCGTATAGGACGGACAGGAACCGCTGGAATTGAGCTGATCCACGATCGTCTCGATGTCGATGCCGCCTCTCGCGCTGATCGAAATCATACGGGAAAGTCCGACCATGAAGTTATTGCACCCGCCTGTGGATCCCTTGCTCAGATAAGTCTCCAGGAGCGCTCCGGTATGAGGATCAAACAATGCGATACAGTGCAGACTTCCGCATCCCGTCGTAAGTTTTCTTTTCTTGCCGACCACATCGTCTGTGACGAGAAGGATCTCACCTCTCTTCAGTCCCTCTCCGGCGGATACTTTCTTAGACTCTTTCTTCTCGCTTGTATTGAGGATACCGATCCGTTTGCAGCCGTCGCGGAAGATCGTGATTCCCTTAAGTCCTTTCTCATAAGCGTACATATAGAGACCTTCGGTCTCCTCCACTGTAAATCTGTTCGGCACATTTACAGTAGAACTGATGGACGCGTCGATATGCGTCTGCCATATGGACTGCATATCGATTCTCTGGCGGTAGTCCAGAGTCATCGCCGTCACGAAGTAATCCGGCAGCTCCGAATCACTCTTCAGCCCATGCTGCTTCATATAGTTCTCAACGATCTTGGTATATACTTTGTAATAAACATCCGTGCCGTGCAGGGATTCTGTCTTGCGCTCATAATAATTTGCATAGACAGGTTCAATGCCTCCTGAGATGCCGAGCATAGTGGAGAGAGTTCCCGTCGGAGCTATTGTAAGGAGCTGCGAGTTCCTCAATCCGTATTTACGCACCAGTTCTCTTGTCTTCTCAGACGTATTCGCCTCAAAAAACGGTGTGGACATGATCTCGTCTATGTTGCATTTTGCAAACGCGCCTTTCTCCTTTGCCAGGAGCGCTGACGCCGCGATGGCGGAATCCGCCATGGCAAATCCGATGTCGTCGCACATACTGATAGCGTCTTCCTCGCCATAGGTAAGCCCCAGTTTGATCAGACAGTCCGCAAGACCCATGATCCCCAGACCGATCTGTCTCCATTCTCCCACGCTGTCCCGCTGCTCTTTCAGCGGATGCAGCGGAAGTCCTTCTTCAAGCACTTCGTTGAGTGCGCGGACCGAAACCGCCACACAGTGTTTCAGTCCTTCAAAATCAAACTGCGCATGATCCGTAAACGGATCCTGAACAAACTCGGAAAGATTTATACTTCCCAGCAGGCAGCTTCCGCCGGCAGGCAGAGGCTCCTCTGCGCAGGGATTCACACCCGCATAGGAAAACTCTTCTGTATTGCTCAGCAGGTTCCATTTCTCGATGCGGTCCCAGAACAACGCTCCCGGTTCCGCGTAATCCCAGTTTGTCTCCGCGATCCGGCGGAAGAGTTCACGCGCATTTACCGTTTTCTCTATCACCTCTCCGGTCGCTTCTCTCGTATAGTGAAGCAGATAATCTTCGTTGTTCTTCACGGCCTCCATGAAATCCTCGTGAATACGCACGGAGATATTTGCCTTTGTCACTTTCTCCAGATCTGTCTTCAGATCGATAAACTCCTCCACGTCAGGATGGGAACAATCTATGGATATCATAAGCGCTCCCCTTCGTCCGTTCTGTCCGATCAGCGCTGTCACAAGGGAATATAACTCCATAAAAGAGACCGAACCGCTTGTCTCCTTCGCCGCATTGTTTATCTTTGCCCCCCGCGGGCTTAATTTTGAGATATCTACTCCGCATCCGCCGCCGTAACTGTATGTGCGGGCAAGTTTCTTCGCGCAGTCAAAGATACTCTCGATATTATCTTCCGGCGGATCGATCACATAGCAGTTGGAATATGTCACTTTTCTTCCCTGCTGATCCAGCCCTCTGTTGGAGAGGATCCTGCCGCCGAACAGGAACTTCTTCTGACGGATATATTCGGCAATCTCCCCGTTCCCGCCGCTGATCCGTTCCATCCACTGATCAAAGCTCTCACCGTCATTGCAATATTTTTTGGTCCAGATATCTGTACCAAGCTGATTCTCTTCACCCAGCCATTCTTCTACTGTCATTCTCCCGTACCTCTTTTCGTATTCTTAATATACAAAAGTGTCCCCTCTTTTTAACAGGGTTACACGCGCCTGTAGAAAAGGGTAACATCTAATAATAAAAATATCAAGACTTGACAAACTAAAATTATGTGTTCTACCACAAAATATAGTGTTTTTACCGATTCGATCAATCAAAATCATGGATTCATGCCTTTTCGCTTGCTTTTTATTTCCTATTGTATTATGGTTGAAGGAGAAACATTGTTCCCGTATTCTCAGGGAACAGAAGCTATTTAAATCAATATACAAGGAGCACACAAAATGCCAAAGCCAAATATTGTATTTATCATGACCGATCAGCTCCGGGCAGACTGCCTTGGATATGCGGGACACCCCGACGTCAAAACGCCTTATCTTGATACGCTTGCCTCACGGGGAGTGATTTTTGATCACACATACAGTGCGTGTCCCAGCTGTATTGCCGCCCGCGCCGCTTTACACACAGGCAGAGAACAGAGTCATCACGGAAGAGTCGGCTATGAAGACAATCAGCCATGGAATTACACGCACACTATGGCCGGCGAACTTTCAAAAGCCGGATACTATACCCAGTGTGTGGGAAAGATGCATGTACATCCGCTTCGCAATTATCTCGGTTTTCACAATGTAGAGCTTCACGACGGATATCTCCATTGTGCCCGGTACGGAAGCGTTCCCTACCGCGAGTCCCAGTTTGTGGCAGACGATTATTTTCACTGGCTGAAACAGGAACTCGGAGCCGATGCAGATGTGACGGACACGGGACTGGACTGCAACGGCTGGGTTGCCCGCCCGTGGACGCACGAAGAGAAATACCATCCCCCCCACTG
>ERZ1090862.804-NODE-806-length-14058-cov-6.261872_pt1 | contig 14058 bp, 16 predicted proteins | sample MGYA00478481_ERZ1090862 | MGnify/ENA primary metagenome ERZ1090862 (study PRJEB33644, sample SAMEA5815745) | chicken gut metagenome | biome: Chicken; feature: Gastrointestinal Tract; material: Caecum | place: Ireland | collected 2019-01-01 | study: A study of the... | reverse complement strand
AGATTGCTTGCAGCGCCGGAGAGATCCAGAGCCATCACTTGCTTAAGAACTTCGACCAAAAGAGCCAAAGAAGCAACGATGCCGAGCATCCCAACCGCAGTTCCAGCTTTGACTTTACCCGCGGCAATAGACACTGCCGCAAGAAGTCCCATACAAACAGCCATGACCTTCAAAGAATCTTCCACACCATTCAGGTTCATTCCTTGCAACTGTTCAAGGGACTTCACCATCAGTAAAAGCGATGCGGAAGAACTCAGCATCATGATTGAACCACTGGAAAGCTTTGGCGCAAACTTAGAAATAGCAATCGTCATAGCAGAGAGACCCGCCATGAGCGCAGCCATAATCCCAAGACTCTTTAGAATTCCATTTTGATCCAAATTCTGCAATTGCTTGAGCGCTTGGACCATGATAAGAATTGAAGCGGCCGCCGAAAGCATATTAACAGATACGCCCTTAACATCGCCAGATCCTTTCCCTAGTTTAGAGATAAGAGTCATGACACCGTTAAGCACGATCAAAGCTCCGGACAGCACACCAAGAGTCGTAGCTGCTTCTCTTAGCTTCTGCTGATCCATTTTAGAAAGAACAGCCAAAGAAGCAGCGAGTATGCCGATTGCAATCGCAAGATCTCGAATCGCCTTAGCGTTTTCTGCGAATCTATTCGGCTTAATTTTCTCAGCAAAAGCGTTCAGAACGTTCGTAACGCCTTTGAACATCCCCGTGAACGCTTCAATTGGCTCAGCGATAGCGTCCATCAGCCTCTTAATAGAAAGCAACGACGCAATAACTGTTCCAGCCAAAGCTACGGTTAAGATATGACCAAGATTGATCTTAGAAAAGACGTTTTTAATAAACTCTGCAACACTCGAAGCCACATCTTTAACGTTTTCAAACGCTTTAGAGACTTGCGTAAGAGCTAAAGACGCAACGTTTTTGATGTTGTCAAACGCAACGTCAAGGCTATCAAGATTAACATCGAGTTTAGAAAAATTAGAAAGAAGCTGGTTAAAGAGGGCTTTTATGTTATCAAAAGAAATTGTCTCAAGGTTCATCAATCCATCGACAAATTCCAAAACATAGCCCCAAGCTTCTTGCAACGTCGCCGAGATATTAGAGAATGCAGTCTTTATGCTTTCGATTGTGGACTGAACGGCCGGAATCTGCATAACAGTAGAAACAATCTCTCTTGCTACTGTCACAACAATCCTAGCGACGTTCACAAGACCTTCCAAGCCGTTCTTTAAAGGTCTAACTTCTTTGTACCAATCTCTAAAAGCTTTTATTGCTTCTCCTAGATTCGACGCAACGTCCAAAACGCTCCCGCCAAACGTATCAAACACGAGGTTAAGAGCGTCGAACGCCACGCTTAGAACATCAGAAACAGTCATTCCGACAATATCAATGATCGAGAAAAGGCCCTCGAACGCATTCTGTAATTTACTCATCTCAGTACGAGAGAGCATGAACGTTTGCGCCAAGGCCCTGATATTGCCAAGGAAAGACATCAACTGCTGAGCTGTAGCGGGAGGAAAAATATTCTGGAACGCCTTGACGACTGGCTCAACGACTCTTTGCAACGCTCTAAACGCCATGGAAAGATTCTCAATGAGCTTTTCACGCCCACCCATGTCCTTCCAGGTTAGAAGCATTGCGTTACGAGCATCCGACATGTTGTTAAAGAATCCGCCAACAACGTCGTTAATGTTCGTAAAAAGATCGGTTGCCTCTTCAAAGTTACCAAATATAATTTCCCAAGTCGTCGCCCAACCAGACTGAACACTCTCCTTAAGAGTATCCAATAGCTGGGAAAGGTTTCTAACTTTAGTCGCAGAATCTACAGCCGTTTTGCCCAAACGAAGATAATAAGCGATCTGCTCATTGTTAAAGCCTCTAGCAGCCAACTCAGCTTCGGTTAAATCGCCAGTAAAGATCTCGAGAGTGCTAACGAGAACGTCAGAAGTAAGCCAGCTTGTAGCGCCGCCTGCAGCGCTGATCGAATCTCGGAAGCTCTGGGTTCTATCAACGACGATGCCCATAGCTTCGGCAGTATCTCTTAGGGCATCCTGGAAAATCTGACCACCCATGCCAGCGTTAACGACCGAGTTCCAGTCCTGAAGACTCACTCGACCGGCCGCAATAGCCTGAGAAAGCTGGTACATTGCCGTAGAAGCCTGGGTTGCATTTGAGCCAGACAAGGCGGCCAAGTTCGCAATGCCCTTAATCGCATTCGCAGAAGTCTGCAAATCAACACCGGCAGCTGTAAAGGTACCGATGTTGCGGGTCATTTGGGCAAAGTTGTAAATGGTCTTATCAGCGTAAGTATTCAGATCGTTAAGAATTCGGTTAACATCTTCAAGTGTAGCGCCCTCTTTTTGGGTGTTAGCAAGAATTGTCTGGATTGAATTCAGTTTCAGTTCGTATTCATTATAACCGCTCATTACAGGGTCAATGGTCAACGAACTGACTAAATTCTTTCCAGCGTTAATAGCCGAATTTGTAATGTTCTGTAAAGCAGTGACGCCAACGATGCCTAAATTTGTAAATTTGCTGGAGATGCTTTCAACGGCACTCATGAGCCCAGAAAGGTTAACCTTCTTAGAACTGCTCTCGATTTTGTTAAAAGCATCCTGGCTCCCATCGAGTTTCAAGGCTTTCTTGAGTTTATCAAGAACACTGATAGAAGCTTCGGCATTAGAATTAAACTTAGAATTGTCAAAAGACATCTCGACAATTCTTTGATCAATTGTATTAGCCATCTGACGTCACCTCCTCCCACGCATCTTTTGCCATTGCGTCAAACACGGGTCTAATTGCAGGATTTATGTAGTCTCTACCTTCCACCCATCCACCAGTGCCAGTGCCGTGACCCATTTGAAGAATCAAAGCAATCACGACGCCTTTGTTGACGTTGGAGTTTGACCAATAAACTCTGTAGCTAGAACCCATTTTGACAATTTCGTATCCCCAAGAAGACGCGGTCAAACCTGTGTCAACTGGAGTAGCTGCAGACAATGTTTCAACTCCTCGCTGACCATACTTTACGAGGATGTCTACATAATCCGCTCTTTTGATTTTGTTTAGCAAACGCTCAGTTCGATTGAAATTTCCCGTTTGTCGAAACTTAATCACGAACGAGACCTCCTTACCCATTCGTATGGTATTTGGCCTTCCGCTGTCTGTTTAGAGCGTCTCTTTTAGCGAGATCGTCTCTTGTCATCTTATGTTTTTTCTTAGGTTGATTCTCGAACTGGAACACTCTGATAAGAGTTAAAAGACGATTCAAATGCCAACGCTCTAATTCCAAAGGGATACCAAGAGAAAACATCCAATAATAGATGAGTTCGCTTGTAACGATTCTATTAGAACCTTTTTCTTTGTCTTTAGAAAAAACTGTTGCGCTTTGAGGATCATCAATGTAATCATCAATTGCCTTGATGTTTTCACTCGTCAGCGCGGCATATGTAAATGGATCTACATTCGGAGTAATGGTCATACAGCGGATGTAGTCAAGTCGTTCTTCGTCTGTAATCAGAGATCTTTTAGACAAAAACGGCTTTTTCCACTTGCTTTCCCACTTAGAGAGGGATATTAGCGAATGCTCCAGTGTAAGATGAGTCTCTTTTATATAGTAAAAACGATTCGTATCCTCCAAAAACAGCTCGGTCTTTGGTACTATAATGTGGAGCATTTCACTAATACACCTCTGTTAATTACTGGGTGGACAGAGGGATCGTATTGCCGCTCTGTCCCATCTCCTTTTTAGCCATCTCGACAGCCTGCTCACGAACATCCTTGGGGAGAATCCCGACAACGAAATCGTAAAGCTTAGAGCCGGAGGGGTCGGTCATGAGATCGACAACGAACTGATCGTACACAGCGGAATTCTCGAAATCCTCCGAGATCTGAGCGCTCTTTCTGAAGAACCGGCCGTCATCGGACTTTTGGCCGTACGCTTTGAGGATAAGGGGACGAAACGCATTGTACAGTGCAACGCCATCCTTAGCCACAAGCGCACGTTCGATGTCCGCAATGATAATCTTGCCGCTCGTGACAAGGTCCATAACCTCATTACGAGTCAAGTTGAACTGGAGTTCTTCGGTACGTTCATTGTCATCAAAGTCACGATAAGTCACGGTTTCACGGAGCATAAGCCCTCTCCTTTCTAATTTAAACCATTTTGAATTTTTTGATTAGCCTTCGTCGTCGTCAGCTTCAAGCAGAGCGATGACTTCGTCGGGAGTCGGCAGAATAGCCTTGGTCGCCGAACCACCGCCATACAGCTTCTGTTCCAGCGCCGCCAGCTTGGTCGGGTCGGCCTTAGTAGAGTCGATCTCCATATGGGCAACCGGACGATGACCAGTGATGGGCACAGGAGTGGTGACGACTCCCCAAGAGAACGTAATCGCCTCGGGAGAATCGTTCATGGTGCTGTAGCTCTTTTCAGACGGAGAGGCCTTAGCGCCATAAACCAGATGCAGCTTGTAACCATGATCAGTACCGTCAGTGTCGTTACCAATCAGAGTACGATAGCTGAAACCAAACGGCTTACGAGTCTGCTGACCAGCATAAACGCCAGGCGCGACTTCGACAGAACCGTCATTCTGCTTAAAGCTCTCAGGGAAGGTGAACGCCTCGATAGTCGCGCCCCATTCCTCATTGCTGAACAGGTCAAGATATTTAATGTTGTCGGCATACTGAGGATTGCTCTCAGCGCCAGACGGACTTTCAGTGACAGCGGTCAGACCGTTCCAGGCCTCGCCATCGGTGTAAGCGCCAGATTCGTCGATCTGGTACAGAACGCCATGATCTACGCCGGTTTCATAAAAACGTTCACCGACGGCATCCCAGGTCAAAGCAGGCATGGTATTTCCTCCTTAATAGTAGATTGTAAAGTAATCGTGGTAAAGATTATCAACAACCGCTCGATTCGAAGACGACGACCCGGGAATCTCTAGAATCTTATCAATGATGGCACTATCTGGATTTGGGTCAATGACGACTCCTTCATACATAGTACGCTTAATAAAATTCCGATTATCCGCCGGGTTGGTTGGACGATTCGAAATAGAGTATCGAATTGCAGGGTATTTCATTCGAACGTTTGCTGGAGGTTGAAAATATGCGTTATCACTACCAAGAATCTCATGAAACACTTCACTCAGTTCTTCTCTAGTGTGCATTGTATACACCTCCAAGCGTTAGAACGAGTCTTGGATACTGCACTTCGACGCTCGTCACATTCCATTTTGACCCGAGATAGGTCGCGTATCGAATCGAAGCAAAATTGTCAATAGCAAAAGGATCGGCAACGACACTAATTTGGTTTGTCAGCTGAACGTCGTCGTTCACACCATCTCCGGCTTGGGTTCTTCGATAATTACGGTTAACATCGCCGTAATATTCTCGCTCAACGATGTTTTCAGTATAAACATCGACGCCGGTTTTTTCAGTCCGTTCGAAGCCGATCTTTCCAAAGTATCGCATCGTTGCACTCCTTTATCAAACTTCGACGCTTTCCTCGCGGTCGTCTTCAGGCTCGCCAAGAGTCTCTACGACAGGAGGCTTTACACCTTTCGGCATAAGGCGAAGACCGGCAAGGTTGTAAACTTTAGTCTCGCCCTTAACACCGTCCTGCTCAGCACGAACGACGAGCTTCTGAGCATACGGATTCGTAATGATAGAAATCATTGTCAGATCCGGTTTTCCCAGCTTCTTCTCCCCAACCGTGCCGTTAGTCTTTTCAACGTAGACATCCGCATCTTCATCGCTAGGCGTATAAGTGGTGCACAGATAATACCCAGACTGTTCCTCTTTCTTAGAAGAAAAGCCGGTATAACCTTCCACATAGTAAAGCTTAGCGTAAATATCGGTGCCTACAATCTTAAAGTCGCTCTGCAGCTCGGAAGCTCTCTTGCCAAGGGCGTCAATCGTATCAGGCGTACCCTTGATCACAACGCTCGGAGGATTCACCTGGCTAGAAAGCGTGACAGGAGTCGTACCATCCGTAGTGAACGTGACCGAAACCTTACCGTCACTAGTCTCCTTCATCGAAGTCGTGTTAGCAACGACGCCATCATACGAAATCATAAGCCCATTCATAAAGAAGTCTTTGACAACATCCTTAGTCAGAGCCAGCTTCTGAGTGCAAGCTTCGTCTGCATAAAGATTGGTATCGCTAGCCTTGCCATACAGCATATAGCCAAGGGCGTTAGCATTCTTAGCGTCCCGATAGATAGGATCAGTTCGCATGTTTTCACCTACCTTCTAAACCATTTTGACCAAATCAAGCCTGGGGCTCGGACTCGATCGCGATAGCGCTGTAAGGACGAATCAGAGCGCCAGAGCAGCGAGTCTCGATCAGGTAGATCATCTGGTTGTAGTTGATGTCGAAGTCATCAAACATGTTGACAGCGCCGCCACGATCAGCACCGATGTTGTAGTCGACCGGGTTGACAATGATGCCCTGCAGAGTTCGAGTCTTGGAAGTAACCTCGCGAGTCAGACCCTCCATCACAGGCACAGTCACGATACGAGACACACGCAGCTTGCGAGCCAGAGTAGCCTCATCCGGGTACAGGTCGCGGCCAGTGGTGTCGGTCATCAGCAGGAAGTCGCTCAGCAGGTCCTCAGTGGTGAACAGGATCGGGCTGCCAGAGCCACGATAGTCCTTACGAGCCTTAGCGGCAGCACGGATGAACGCCTTGCAGTTGTCATCCGCAGTCGCACCGGCAGCATTCTGATACACCGCATGAATGGTGTACAGATCGTCATCGGTCCAGATAGGACGAATGTTGGTCTCAGAAATCTTGTCATCGCTCGAAGACAGACGACCGTCGCCCACCAGAGCAGCACGATAGATTTCCTCGTCCAGCATGAAACGCATCTCGCTCTTCAGCCAAGCGACAACATCGAAATCGGTGATATCGAGGACGTCGTCGCGATGCATCTTCTGCTTCTTGTAGACGGTGGTCGGATCGGTGGTACGCTTCAGCAGAGTAAAGACCTGCTCCTTCTTCATCTTACCCTTGATGTAGCCCAGAGCACGAGCCTCATCTTCAGTCAGATCAGCGAACATGCTCTTAACACGGCTGAACGGAGTGTGATGGACAGCGTTCTTGAACACATTGACCCAGTCCATCTGACGAGTGACGAAGCCGGGAGTGTTGCCCAGGGGATTCTTAGCCTCGGGGAACAGCCAGTCAACCTGCTCGATACCATGCGCCAGGACGGTCTCTTTCAAAGAATCAGAGTGCTTCCTGGCGTCGTTGATGATTTCCAGCTGCTCAGCATGGGTCAGGACATTCTCAGGCTTGGCCTCGCTAACGCCTTCGAAAACGTTGTGATGCATAATGTTACCCTCCTCAAAGGTTTCGCCGGACTCATCAGAGTGTTCGGCAGTGGTGGAAGTTTCTTCTTCCTCATCGTCAGGAAGCTTCTCCTTAAGCGCTTCGCCAATCATATAGAACATAGCATTCTTTTGCTTTTCGTTCATAGTATTGATGACGTCGGCCACAGTCTCTTCGTTAGAAGTTTCCGATTTCTTTTCTTTCTCGTTCATGGTGGTTTCCTCCGCATGCTCAAGCTCACCGCCCTCATAAAGGCCGATGGCACTATTGTAAATCTCAGCGGTCGTCCCGTCTTCATCGGAATGCGCAACAACTTCCTCGATAAGAGCACCAGGATTAGCGCCAGAGAGGACGAGACTTACTTCTCGAATCACGCCATGAACAACATTAGAACCAACCTGCTGAAGCCGATTGGCCATAATAGACATGCCATCAATGTCGCCATTCTTAAGCATCTGCTTTGCACGCTGAGATTTCGGATTGCTATTAAAGAAGCCATAGGCCCAGACGCCCTCAGGACGATTCTCAAGCAACGCATGACCCAAAACATTGTCAGGATCATTGTGCTGATGATTCCAGACCAAAGGAACTTTTCGACCATTGTCGTCTTTAAAAGCGTCTTTACGAATCGTTCGACCATCAGCACAAAGAATATTGTTCATGGTCGCCCAACCCGCAAAATCGTACTTAAGTTTCGCCATTTTGACTGTTTTCCTCCTCCTGATTATTTCCCTCTTCGGCGCTCCGATTCGAATTGTTGCCCGCCGGATTCTGCGCTTTGTTTGTCTGTCCAGTTTCCTCTGCAGGCTGACTAATATTAGAATTGCGGAGTTCATCCGCTTTGGGATCTTTAGAAGGTTTCATGCCAACGATCTGCCGAATCTCGTTAGAAGACATAATCTCGTTACGAGTGAACTTATCCGCAATTTCGGCAATCTGAGAGACAGGAGCAAGCCTAAATGGGTCTTGGAAATACATAATAGATTGCCCTTGTGTTCTGGCTGTTTTGGTTAGAAACGTTCTCTTCATCGAATCAACGATTCTGGCAACAATAGGCTCAATCGTTCTGTTCTGGTAATTGAGCATCGTCTCTTCGTTCGCTGTTCCGTTCATGATTTCTTTGGTGATGCAAAGCTGAGAATAAAACAGATCGTAAAGGTACTCAATCTGATTGAGCAAATTGTTATCAACAGACCGATTCAACTGAACGATTTTCTCCGTACCATCAATGTAGCCAATGCCATATCTAGAATTTTCAAGCTGATCTTCAAGGTCTTTCCTTCTTTGCAAGGCCTGAGCACGTTTCATGTCAGACTTAACGATATAAGGAAGCTGAATAATCATATCAAGTTTTCCAGAACTGGCATGTTCATCGACAATATCGAGGAGCGTGAGTTTTCGCAAAAGTCGACTGACGGTTGAATTCTGCTCATTCATAACTGAATAGAACGGATTTTCAACAATAGCAACAGACGATTTCGGAAGCATGACTTCTTGCTTAAGTCCTGTTGCGTCGTTATAGACTTCTACACGAACGCTTTTAGGGTACCACTGAGTAACTTTTCCGGCTCGCATAGTTTTTACCTTAAAACTCCCAGTCGTCGGGTCTTCATCGGTATCAACAGGAACGATTGCCACACACCCTTCATCAAACATCGAAAGAACAACGTCTTGAATGAATTCTCGAGCCGTCTGATCAATGTTCGGAGAAAGAGTTAAGCAATCATTAAGCGAAGACGGCATCGTATAATCGTATCGACCGTTTTTATCGAGCTGAACATGCTGGATGGTGATCGAAGCAACATCTATGGCGATTCGATTATAAACCGCTGTGCAAATTGTCTTCTCATTGCCTCTAGTTAGTCTTACTCGGTCCGGTCTATAGGAATACGAAGCTCCCCAAGTTTGGTACGAAGGAACGAATTCCGTGGGATCTTTGTTCAGAAACACATTCCAGGCATGCTTAAGCCTAGACCCAAATGTCTCCGGCATAATCATTCCTCCACTTTATAGCGCATAAAGAAATTTTCAACAAAAGACTCTCCTTGCTTGATTGTTCCATCTTGCATCCCTTTGATAGTCATCTCGTAAGATTTCATAAGTCTTTCATTTTTCAGAATTTTTCTTTCTGCCTTGGCCGCAGCTTCATTAACAGAGGCCTCTTTGATCTTAAATTTATTCGCCTTGTACCGTAGCTTTTTAGATTTAGCTAAAGCACGATCAGAAGTGGCGGTGTTCTCTTTTACAAAAGATTTTTGTTCCAGCCTTGCTGCTTTTGCTCCATATTTTGCAGCGTTTACCTTAATCTTAGATACTCGATCCTCTAAAACCCTATTTTTTTTCTTTAGTTTCTCTGTCTTGTGACCGAGCTGTTCAGGCGTCCTTCGGATGCCCCACTTCATTCCTTTGATTCCGTGATGCTCAAGAATATCGCCTTGATAATAGGGAACCAAACTAGATTCGTATCGCATAATACCACTCCCTTTTTAACCGAACGCATCTTTGAATTATTACGAACGAGTTGGGTCTGGCTCTACCTTGTATTTATACCCTCTGACAGCCCACGGAGCCTGATCGCCAAACTTCGAATAATTCCGCAAACGAGCAGAATTAATAAGAGCACTGCCAATAGGACCGGCTAAAGCAACTTGAGCAAACTGTCTGCCCGTTTCCATATTTCGATATACAGTTTTCATCTTTATCTGGTAGCCTTCGCTAAGAATCTGCTGAATTCTATTCTCTTCTTCTTTAGCCATCTTTCCGGCTGTTTCAGAAAGCTCAGCAGCTTCAAGCATTTTCTTGATGCCTTTTTCTGGGTTTCTTTTAACCGTGCGGTTAGCCGAACTATACTTTTTCATTGCGCTCGACACTACGCCGGAAGTTTCTTTATTTCGATCGTTAAGTTCCCGAGTATATAAACGAGCCTGACGCTTCTTTCCTGCGGGAGTCAACGTTCCATCGTAATTTTGGTACCGTCTAATTCCCCACTTCATGCCTTTGATTCCGTAATGCTCAAGAACGTCCCCTTGGTAATAAGGAATCAAACTAGATTCATACCGCACAATGTGCCCCCTTTTTTTTTTAACCGAACGCATCTTTGTTTAACTTAAATGCAACGAACGCGTCCATCATCGCTGCAACTGGGTCGATCTTTGCTTCATGCCTGCGCTTTAAAAGCTTTCTGTTTCCGTTTGTGTCTTCAGAAACAATGCAGTTACCCATTGCAAACGACATGATTTCTTCATCAAACAAAAGCATGTGTTCTTCGGAAAGTTTCTTTAGTTCGCCCAAAGGAACACTTTCTGTCTTTGCGCCCTGAATAACTTTCTCAACGCCAAAGCTTCCGTTTTCATTTTCCCAACGCTCGATGAATTCCTTTGCGTTATAAGGATCATAGCCAACGCTGCAGATATCGTATTCAGCAGAAGAAATGAACTGATCAAGATCATCGTAAACTTCTGTTAAATCGAGAATGCTTCCGTCTAAGACAACCAAAGATCCTTCTCGCATAAAATCATCATACTTAATTCGCATGGCACTAGGAAGCTTCAAAAGCGTTAAACTAGAAATGTAGTTCCTCGTCTTAATTCCGAAGCTGCCATTCGAAAGAGGGAAAAGAAAAGTAAACGAACAGAAGTCGTCGCCCTGAGAAAGGTCGATTCCAAGAGAGCACTGCATTTTCCAGTATTCTCTTTTCCTAGGCTGACAGAGCGTTTCTTCGTAGCTAAAGTAATAAGTAAACCCTTCCATCGGAAGACCGAACCGTTTTGCTAGAATATCGTTTCGTGCAGCTGGAGCTTTTTCCGCTCTTTCCACATCGAGCTGATACGTTTCGTAGCTAACAGTTCTACCAATATTAGGATTCGCTTTTGCCCAAGCAGAAGGGTCTCCAACTTCATCAATGCTGTCTAGGCGATACCACCAGATCGAAACATGTGGGTTGACGTAATCTCCTTTTAGGATATCCATCAATTCCATTTTGACTGTATCGCCAGCGCCATTTCGAACAGTGCCTTCTGATGAAGTAGCGATGATAACATAGTCATCAACCTTCGAAGCGCCCTGCTCAATAGCGCCAACAACATCTTCTCTAATATCACCAGAAAGCCATTCGTCAACGGTAGCAACCTTACAACGAAGGCCTTGGAGTTTGGCGATGCTCATCGGTCTTATTTCCAAAAGAGAGCCAGTGAGAAAATTCTCAATGCCTTTCTTTGTAGAAGCAAGTTTAACCCGATTTGCTCTAGACCCCGTTGTATTCTGCAAAGACCCTTCTGTCATAAACTTAAAGAAAGGACCTTTGGATCTCACGATTGCAGTTCTGAATGGGGACATGACTTCGTCTGCAAGCTTCATCGTCGGGGCTGTAGTAATCTGATGGGTCGTGGAAGCATCAACGGTTAAAAAGTATGCTTGCATCAAGGAAGCATACATGCTCTTAGAAGCACCACGACCAACGATCAGATACTGCTTATTGACGAGCCGTTTTTTAATTCTTTTGTTAACAAAGTGACCGCCATGCCCTTCTTTTTCAGGAACGTAAACGGTTCTTTCAACAAAATAAAACCAAGAGAGAAGGCTCTCAGCCCAAAGCTTAAACGTATCGAGAAGAGTAAGATCGCTTCCGTCGGTTAGAGTCATTTCGTTTTCACAAAATTTAATCCAACCATCAATCGCCTTGTCGTCATAGTAAAAATTAGGATTGGCGATGAGCTCGTCGATTCGATTCATTTCCATCTCAACATTTTTGTTAATAGGAATTTCTCCTCGAATCACAGCATCTCGAAACATGCCGTAATATTTTGGAACAGCGGCGTTTGATAATGCCATTTGCACACCTTCCAACTATTACTTTTTAGACCCACTTGACGAATTGACGGCTGTAGAAAGAACGCTATCAAATCCTTTTTCTAGCGCCTTCGCCAAAGAATTTTTAGCTGCTTGCTCGATTGCAGGGACAACCGAATTGTTAACGATCCTTCTTACAAAAGTTTTGCCAGAAGGAATAACGGGGTCGTCCGGCTTAGGGGCTGCGTTCTGATACCGTTTTTCGAGTTCCAATCTTCGGACAGCACGCTCAAGCTCGGCATCGCTCATTGTCTCGTACCCCTTTTTGGGCTTTTCCGTCTCAGTAGAAACCTTACTAGAAGAACTAGATTTCTTTTGCGATGCGCTGGCTGCTTTTTTAACCAACGGCCCGCTATTGGTATCCGAATAACGCTTTTTACCCGCCTGGGTCAAAGAGCCATCTTTATTTTGATAGCGTCTAATTCCCCATTTCATTCCTTTAATACCCCAATGCTGGAGTGAACTTTCGAATTGCACTTTTATTCACCTCCTTAAATATCGGGGAATTCTGCAGTAGCGTTGAGTCTCCATTCGTATTCGCTAGCCATCGCCTGATAGCTCTGGAGAACGGCTGTGCTTGTAGGAGGATCAAATAGCAGCTTAACTTTTATGAAAACGTAACTTTTAACGGGATTGTATCTAGGGTCATTCTCCGGAATAAACTGATCCCAAGTGGCAGTTTCATCCTGAATCGCGAAACCTTCCTTTGGCCCAACTTTCAACTGAGTTAGGGTTGCAAAGGTGGAGTTGATATGAGTAATGATGTCAAGATCGAACGCAGTGTAATCCGCAGAAAGCCCTATATACTTTTTGACAGAGATAAGAATGCTATTTTCCATTTAAACACCTGTCTTTCTCCAAGGGCATGTGTCGTTTTCATGGCGTTCGGTTAGTTTCGGCATTTTTGGACTTTTGGTTCCATAGTGGATCTCGTTGTGCGTATCAAACGAAACGCAAATTACGTTTTCTGGATCCAAAAGAGCTTTAGAATAAGAGGTTAAGTCTTCTTCTAAGATCGGATTGAGATGATGAATGTAGATTGGTCCGCCCAAGATCATTCTATCCGGATGAGCCAAATCGCAGCCATTGTCCCTAATGATAATCTTATGCCGAAAATCACGCCAAACGCCAGAATGATAGAATTGCTGGTTGTAGAGTCTGTGAGAGCCGAAAATATCGACACCGACAGTCCCGAAAAGCTTTGCGTATTCGAGTCGTTCCTCAAAAGTTTTGAGATAAGTTAGTTCAGTATACGTCAGCTTCATCTTCGGAGTCGTCTTGCCCTGAGTAGACCCTCATAGCTTTGATGGCGCTGTCGTAAAGTTCCTCAATCCGCTTAGCCGTATGGAGAGCATCTGTCTTTGCAGAGATGAGTTCCTTCTGTTTCTCCATAATCTCTTGCTCGAGTCGTTCTTTGCTGGATCCGAGCTTAAGATAGTGGACAATGAGCTGCGAGGAAGCAGTGCCATCAAGCATTTTCTGTTCTGCAAGCTTCGTTGCTAAAGAAATCATGCGATTCTCTTGCGCTTCCGGGGTTAAAGCCGGTGGAAATTTAGAAATACTAGCAGAATCAGATCTCTTTTTGGATCTTCCCAATGACTTACTTCCTCCTTTCTTTGAAAAATAAGAGGGATTGGTGACACTTTAGATTAGTTCACTCGGAGTTTTTATGTAGTCTATAAGAGCTAGAAAGGCATGAGTCAAACAGGCGAAATGACTAACCGCACTCGTCAAATCGCAATAGAAGTGGCCGTGACAAACTAGAAAGGAGAATCTATGTCGCAAACAGGAAGTACCCGCAAGAAAAACTAGTTTCGGAGGGGCCGTTTGACGTTGAAAGAACTCTTATAGACTACATAAA